>Ga0268265_10000124_pt1 | contig 96763 bp, 73 predicted proteins | sample KBSSwiS52_FD_190355 | JGI IMG/M metagenome (GOLD analysis project Ga0268265, IMG submission 190355) | Switchgrass rhizosphere microbial communities from Kellogg Biological Station, Michigan, USA - KBS Switchgrass S5-2 (SPAdes) (version 2) | ecosystem: Host-associated > Plants > Roots >... | reverse complement strand
CACGCCGCGGCAGCCGGACAGGCCGGCCTTCTTGGCGGCGGCGGCGATGGTGGTGTCGGAGACGGTCGCGGCGCTGGCCGGAGAGGCAGCCATCAGTCCGCCGGTGGTGACGACGGCGGCTCCGGCCGCGACGGCGGCCAGTCGGGCACGCAGGCTGATGCTGCTCTTGCGGTGGCGTCGGATCGACAAGAAAAGGCTTTCCCGCTACACCTACGGAAACGCACAGCCACCGTGAACGATGGTGGCGGGCGTGCCGGCCCCGGCCGCGACGAAGCGGCCGTGGCGTGTGTGGAGAACGCAGCCTCGCTGGCTGGCGTTCTTCTGGCGGAACCCCGGTCGGGGTTCTTCCGTTTCTGCCCCGCGAAGATGAGGAGACGACGTACCGGGGCCGTGGGCAGAAGACGGCGTCGGCCCGGTGATGTGCCTGCCCGGAAACGTGCACCAGGCGGACGAGAAACAACATAGCCACAACGCCGCCCGATCGGCAAACACGCATCGTCACCAGACACGGTCCCGATCACTGACCGTCCGTGTCACCCACTCCCCGCCAGCCCTTTCCACGACCCCCACGTGACTGGTGTCACGACAGACACCCGTATCCACCGGCGATAAGCGCGACCGGGCTGCCACATTGCGTCGCAGAATCCCGCGCGGAATGCTTCAGGCCTGCCGCATTGCGTGCACGTTCCGCCACGGTCACCGGCGTAAGACCGACCGCGGGGCAGCCAGAGACGCCGGGACGGCGAGCGTTACGAACGGGATAGGCGCTCGCTATGAGGCCCACTTCGCCTCGCTCGTAAGGCAGGGTTCGCGTCTGGTAGGTGCGGAACACTCGACCAGCACCCAGCCCAGCCGTTCCACGAGCGAAGCGAGGTGCCCCCACGGAGACGCCGCTTCGGGTTGGCGACGTGCAGCGGAAAGCAACCGCGCTGGGTGCGTAGGCGTGCCTCCGCGGAGGCCCGGCCCCCGAGCGAAGCGAAGGGGGTTGGGCCGCAGCGGAGGTCGCCGGAGCACCCGTCCGCGGAGGAGGACGCCGCGCGGAGGTCCCTTCCGCAGCGAAGCAAGGAAGGGGCCGGAGCGCGGCGCCCGCACGGAGCGGACCAGAAACACAGCGGACCATTAAATACAGCGGCGAACGGCCACTCGGCGCAGGGTCCAAGTGATCTGGCCGGTTTCCGGTGGTGACCCCTGGCCGGTTTCCGGTGGTGACGACGCGAGTGCGGTCAGGTCGGCGGCGAGGCGGTCCAGCTGGCCTTGGCGGTCTCGGAACAGCGGGTCCGTGCGCCAGACGGCGAGGTTCAGGCCGAACATCGTTGCCACGGTGGCGACCGGAGGGCTCAGTTGGTCGGTGGCGTTGTGTTCGATCTCGAAGCCCGGCGTGGACTCGTGGGCGGCCAGGTCGTGCAGCGCGGTGTTGAGCAGCCGGCCAGTGTGCAGCGTGGTGCCGCGGGCAGCGAGCAGGTGCCGGGCGTCGTCGAGATAGGAGGCGAGAACTGGCTGGTCGGTGTCGATGGACTCGATCTCGTCGAGCAGCAGCAGGCCGCCCGGCGCGACCTGAGTGAGCCAGCCGCCGATGGCGTCCGTGACGTCGGCGAGATGCGCGAGCAGCAGGCGCGCGTAGACCACGTCCGCGCCGCGGGCCCGGGCGGGGAACGGGATGCGCCGGATGTCGTGCCGCACGAACTCGATTTCGCCTGTGTCGGTGGCGCCCACGCGGCCCGGTCCGCGCACGTCGTTCGGGTCGTTCGTGTCGTCGACTGGGCTCTCGTGTTCGCCGCCGCCGTCGGCGGCGCTGGCGCTGGCGCTGGCGCTGGCGCTGGCGCTGGCGCTGGCAGCGGCGGCCAGGAATGCCATGGACGTGTCCAGCCCGACGGTGCGCCGCGCGCCCGTGGCGGCCGCGAGCAGGCTGGTCGTGTGGCCCGGCCCGCATCCAAGATCAACTGCTAGTGCGGGGGTGGCGTTCGCGGGCACGTGCGCGGCGACGAACGCCCGCGACCCCGGGTCGAAGATCTCGGAGACCATGGCGAGCCGGCGCCGCGCCTGCTCGGTGTCCCGGAAGGCGTACGGGGTGAGGATCTCGAACGTCGGCTCGACGGTGACCGGGCAGGCGAGCGTCGCAGCGATGAAGCACTGCTCGTGTGCCAGGTGGACGAGTTTGCGCAGCCGTTCCTGGGTCGCGTCCGTGACCGCTGTGATCCGCGGGCGCAGCGTGATCTCGGTGATCCGGCCGCCGCCCCGACTGTCCTCGATCATGACGGCCTGGCCGGCGTCCTCGTAATCACGTACGTCGATCCGGGCTCGCGCGGCGACCGCGAGGAAGGACAGCAGCTGGCAGGACACCGCCGACAGGACCAGCAGCTGCTCGGGGTTCAGCAGCGCCGGGTCCCCGCGAAACGCCGGGTCCGCGGACAGTCTCACGGTGATCCCGGCGGCGTCACCGGGACCCCGGGCGTGGCCGTGATCTGCCTTCTCTGGACCGGGACCTGCGTCCTTCTCGTGACCTGCCTCGTCGTCAGCGGCGGCGGTACCCGCGTGCCCCACGTGCGCCCGCGAGTACCGCTCGTACCCGACCGCCGTCGATCCCGACCACGAGCAGGTGACCGCGTAGGTGTGTGTCGGCGGGTGTGGCTGGGCGGCGTGGGTCTGCGCGGTTGCGACCATGCCCGCCATACTCTTCCAGGCACCGGCGCCTCGTTAAGCGAAATATCGGCTCCGGGTACCTGAGGGCCCGTCCGACTGTCTCGTCAGTGGGGCTTCGACGCCGGGAAGTCCGCCCGTCGGGTGGCATCCGCGCCGCGGCCGCCGCCCGTCCACCCCGAGGTGCCGATGCCCGGCTGAGCGCCGGCTGTCGCGTCACGGCGCAGCCGGCTGCCCGTGACGAGCAGGTCCACCCCGTAAACGAGCAGGAACAGGCCGAACAGCAACGCAAGGCTCACGGCGCCGGCATACGGGTGGGTGAACACGACGATCCCGAACAGGACGCTGGCGACACCGAGCAGGCCCAGGCTGAGGCGCATGCTGCTGCGACCGTCGGCCGCGACGGCCGACCCGATCTCGACTATCCCGGTGACCACCGCCCAGGCGGCGATCCAGATGGTCAGCACGAAGGCCGTGATTCCGGGCCACACCAGTGCCACGACACCGGCGGCGATGTCCAGCACCCCGAGCAGCGCGTGGCCCGCGGTCGGACCGGCCCGATCGCCGGAGAACGCCCGGTAAAACTGGCCGAACGCGTCGCAGAACACGTAGACCGCGAACAGAGCCACCAGCACGGCGACCGTGATGCTCGGCCAGGCAATCGCGAAGATCCCCATGATCACAGCGATCGTGCCTCGTACGAGCATTGATGTGGATACCGACTTCACCATGTCCACTCACCCCCTGAGTACACACACTCTCGCTGCGTATACCCCGCTGAGATCGGGCAACGCCATCGGCGCCGGACGTTCCGCCAGCGGCGTTCCACCCGCGGACGTTCCGTCCCGACGACCGCACCTCACTCATGACCAATTCCCTCCGCGGCGGGCACCCGCCCGACCCGCCGGGCCGGCGGTGGGCCCGGCAATGTCGGATCTTGGCTCGCCGCCGCGGACGTGCCCGGCGTCGCTGGCGCGGCAGTTCGAGCGGATGTCAGTGGATCGCGTTAGCGTGCCGGGATGGCTGATTCCGCGCCGGTCGTCCTGGTCCACGGGTTTGCGTCCTCGAGCGAGCACGGCTGGCGTCCAGCCGGCTGGATCGACCTGCTGCGCGAGGCGGGCCGCGACGTCATCGCCATCGACCTTCCCGGGCACGGCACAGCGCCTCGCTCCACCGACGACGCGGACTACGCCGACGTGGCGGCGACCATCGCCGGGTCGTTCGCCGACCGCGGCCCCGTCGACGCGGTCGGCTTCTCCGCTGGCGCCCGGCTGCTGCTCGAATGCGCGGCCCGCGGGCTCGCCTCCTTCGAACGGCTGGTGCTGATGGGCATCGGCCCGGCCGTCCTCGAGACCCGCGAGGCCGTCCCGTTCGCGATCGACAACCCCGACCCGGCCGACATCCGGGCGCGGCTCTTCCGGGGCCTCGCGCGCAGCGCAGGCAACGACCTCGACGCGCTGGCCGCGTTCGCGCGACGGCCCGTCGAGCCGATCACGGCCGTGGAGCTGGCGGCGGTCACCTGCGAGGTGCTCGTCATCACGGGCGAACGCGACGGCGTCGGCTCCCCCGAGGCGCTGGCCGCCATGCTGCCGAGCGCCACCGGCGTGACCATCGACGGTGCCGACCACTTCTCGCTGCAGTCCAACATGCGCTCCATGGACGCCGTCCTGTCGTTCCTGGGCGTCTGACCCACCGGCCGCCGACGGCCACCCGCCCAGCCACCCCCGGCGACCCGTCCGGCTCCGGCCGGCCGGAGCCGGACGGGTCGCCGGCCGAGCGGTGGAGACGATGCGCCACGATCGGGGTGCGGCGCAGACAGTCAGGACCGTCCCGGAAGAATGGTCCGGACCGTCCCGAAGGACGGGCGCGTCGCGCTGACTGCGAGAGTTGCCCATGGACGACGACGCGGACGCGAGGAGGACGACGCCGCGTGAAACCGCTTCGCACCGACGACCCCCACACGATCGGCGGCTACCGGCTGCTGGGAACGCTCGGGGCCGGCGGGATGGGTCGCGTCTACCTGGCTCGCAGCCAGGGCGGCAGAACGGTCGCGGTCAAGGTGATCCGGCCCGAGTTCACCGACGAACCGACGTTCCGTGTCCGGTTCCGCCGCGAGGTCGACGCGGCCCGGCGGGTCGGCGGCCCCTGGACCGCCCCGCTGCTCGACGCCGACCCGGACGCCGAATACCCCTACCTCGTCACCGCGTATGTCCCCGGGCCGTCGCTCCAGCAGGCCGTGGCCGCGCGCGGCCCGCTGCCGGCCCCGACCGTTCGGACCCTCGGCGCCGGCCTCGCCGCGGCGCTGCTCGCCGTCCACGACGCCGGGCTGGTCCACCGCGATCTCAAGCCGTCCAACGTGCTGCTCAGCCTGGACGGGCCGCGGGTCATCGACTTCGGCATCTCCCGCGCGATCGACGCCTCCATCCTGACGCGCACCGGTTCGCCGATCGGCTCCCCGGCGTTCATGTCGCCGGAGCAGGTCGGCGGCGCCGAGATCAGCCCCGCCACGGACGTGTTCTCCCTCGGAGCGGTGCTGGTGTTCGCCGCGACCGGGTCGGGACCGTTCGACGGGTCGGTGGTGGTGGCGGTACTGCACAGCGTGCTCAGCCGCGACCCAGAGCTCGGCGCCGTGCCGGCCGACCTGCGCGAGCTCGTGCGCGCCTGCCTGAACAAGGATCCGGCGGCCCGGCCGACCCCGCTCGCGGTGCTCGAGGCGCTCGCGCCTGGCGGCGACGCCGGCGCGCTGGTCGCGGCGGGCTGGCTGCCGCCGGACCTGGTGACCAGCCTGGGCCGGCAGGCCACCGCCCTGCTCGACCTCGACGCGCCCCAGCCGGCCTGGCCGACCCCGCCCCCGACCCCGGCCCCGAGCTCCGGCATGGGCGGTCAGGGCCTGGGCGGTCCGGTCTTCTCCCGGGGAGACAGCGGTCCCAGCCTGGAAACGGTGCGGACGCCGTCGCCCACGCCCCCGTCGACGCCGGTCCCGCCGGCCTCACTGGGCTACCCGAACACGCCGGCCCCGCCAGGCCCACCGAACTACTCGAACATGCCGGCCCCGCCAGGCTGGACGGGACCTTCGTCGACTCGTTCCGCGCGCAGGCGCCAACTGATCGCGGCCGTGACGGGCGGCGCTCTCAGCCTGGCGGTCGTCCTCCTGCTCGTCGTGTTCCTGGTGAAGCCCGGCTCCGGCGGCGATGACGGGGACCGGGATCTGGGAACGCCGCGTCGCAGCGAATCTCCGACTGCGTCCGCGCCGCAGGTGCTGCCGTCGTCGCCGGTGTCGCCGCCGTCCCTGGGCGGTTCCGGGTCGTCGAGCGCGGCCGGTGCGCCGCGTCCCGGCCCGTTGCCTGCCGGCTACGCCGGAACGTGGGCGGGAAAGGTGACCTCCGAGGCCGGCCTCGTCTCCGACGTCGTGATCACTTTGCGGGATGGTGCGAGTGGCCAGACCCTCGGCCATTCCGAGTTCACGCTGACCGAGGTCGCCGGCCTGCCAGTCGACCCGATCACGTGCACCGGGGACCTCCGGTTCGCCGGCCTCGGCGGGCCGGACGGCAACGAGGTGCTCATCGAGGACGTCCCCGGCTCGGGCCTGAACCCGACCCTGCTCGGCGTGAAGGTGTGCAGCGAGGGCGACGTGAGCCGTCTGCGCCTCCAGGCCGACGGCCAGCTGGTCTACGCCTCCGACAACGAGGCCGCCGGCCAGCCGACCGGTACCCTGCAACGCCGTCCCTGACCGTGCGACCCGGTTCGCTGCTCGGCGAGCCTGGGGTGGGCTGGTCGGTCAGCGGTCGCGAAGGCGGTAGCGGCTCCAGGGCAGTGGGTCGGCGGGTCCGCGGCGCGGCGGTGGCACGGCCGAGGTCGCGGCCGTGGCGGCGGCCGGGCGAGTGGCGGCTGCTGCCGGCTCGGCGCCGGTGGTGCGGATGGCCCCGGCGCCGAGGCCGCGAGTGGCGGGAGCCTTGGCCGCGGCCGGGAGATCACCGGCGGCGAGGGCACGGGCGGTCTGGTAGCCGAGGGCGACCTCGGTGCGCGCCAGCCAGTCCAGGTCGAGGGCCGGGGTGACCTGGGCGAGCAGGCCCTCGAGACGCTCGACGAGCGCGTCCGCCTCCGGGCCGCGGCGCTGGCGCCGGGCGGCCAGGGCCCAGCGGCTGGCCGCGTCCTCCAGGTCGCCCAGCGGGCTGGTGTCGTACAGCCCGCGCCGGACGATGCCGGCCAGTTCGTCGGACAGGCGGCTGGAGCCGGCGCGCTCGGCCAAGGCGACGAGGTCGGCGGCGACGGCCAACGCCCGGCCCCAGGAGAACAGCCCGGCGTGCCGGCGGGGCAGTGCCGCGAGCTGGCTGACCCAGCTGGTCGTGACGCCGAGCAGGCGAGCAAGGTCGCCGAGGCCGCGACGGGAGCCGTCCTCCGGGAGCAGCTGATGAACCGTCATCGCCTGCAGGCCGGCTCGATTGTCGGCGAGCGCACGCAGCGCCCGCCAGCGGACCACCGGCGGCGCTGCGGCCCACAGCCGCAGCATCGCGGCTAGCAGCTCGTCCACCTGCTCGTCGACCTGATCGTCGCGTCGGCTCATCGGAGAAGACGCCCCTCACCTTGTTTATTGCAACTTAATATTCGTTAAGTGGCACTAAACAGTTACGCACTGGCACTTGCCCACTACATTCCGGTGAAAGGTAACACCGACGCCCGTTCGCCAACCAACCGATGCCCATCTGGTTACCAGAAGCGCTCAAACCAAGGCTCACCGTGACACCACAGCGACCGCGTCGAGCCGCTGGCGGGCGCGCAGGCGCGGGCAAGACGCGGGCGCAGGACGAGAAACGGCGGGCAGACGACAACCGCAGGCGGCGCGGGAAGCGCAGGTGACGTGCCAGGTCACTCGACGCTGGGGCCGATCGGCGACGGGTAGCCGGGAGGCGGCTCGGCCGCCCAGGCGGCGGCGCCGACGGCACCGGCGAAGCCGTCGACGGCGGTGACGACCCGCGGGTTCTCCACCAGGACGGTGTACCGGGACATGACGTCGTCGAAGTACGGCCGGAAGGCCGACAGACCGGCCGCCACCCCACCGCCGAACACGATGACCTCGGGCGCCAGCGCGTTCGTGATCGAGGCCAGCCCGATGCCGAGGGCCCGCCCGGCGCGCGCGACGAGGCGGGCGCAGGCCGGCTCGTCGGGTGCGAGCCTGACCACGTGGCCGGGGGTGACCAGCTCGGGCCGTCCCTCGACGGCGGCGGCGAGCGCCGGCGCGGCTCCGGTGCGGACCAGGTCGGCGCCCATCTCGGCGAGCGCCCGGCCGCCGGCGATCGTCTCCAGGCAGCCGATCGCGCCGCAGCCGCACTTGCGGCCGTCGTCCGGCTCGATCGGCATGTGCCCGATCTCCCCGGCGCGGCGCTGGTAGCCGAGCCGCAGCTGGCCGTCGGAGGCGATCGCGCCACCGATCCCGGTCCCGAGCGTCACGAAGATCGCGTCGTTCGCGCCCGCGGCGGCGCCGTGCCGCAGCTGGCCGTAGGCGAAGGCGCGCGCGTCGTTGGCGAGGCTGACCGGCCGGCCGATGGCGTTCGCCAGCTCGCGCCCGATCGCCCGGGTCGGCCAGTCGCCGGGGATGTTCGGGACGACGAGCAGCTTGCCGGCGACCGGGTCGAGCGCGCCCGCGACCGCGATGCCGATCGCCCGGGCCGCCGGAACGTCGACGGCGACGGCGGCGAGCGCGCCGAGCACGTCGTCGACACCGGTCTGTGGCGTGGCCACCTGACCCTTGTCGGTCACCGCACCGTCGACCAGGGTCACCCACTTGATCGACGTTCCGCCGAGGTCGAGGCCGAGAACCGGTTCCGAGCCCGCGCCGCCCGCGCGTGCAACGCCGTCCTGAGTCACCGCGCCATTCTCCGTCCCTGTCGACGAGGCCGACCAGCCTTCGGCTCAGTTGTCACCCAGGAGTTGCAAGCCACGCTCAACACCGGCCGAACCTGTCAGACCTTGGTGCTATTCGTAAGGGATTGCTAACAAACCGTGAGCCTTGCGCCTCATGTCCAGCACATTTCCCGCCAAGTAAGGCGTCAGCACGGCTATGTGGTTTTCCGCCAGACCGGCCAAGCAACCCGCTCAGAAGCCCGCACAGATGCTGTGGACTGGCGACGGGGCCGCGGCCAGGCGGCCCTGCATCCAGGCGTACATGTCGCTGTAGGACGCGGCGATGACGGTGCTGTGGTTCGCGATCGCGAAGCGGCGGTACTCGACGACCGTTCCCGTCGCGCACAGGTTACGTACCACTCCGTCGGTGATGGGCTGGCGGATCACGGTATCGGTGTCACCCTGCAGCACCAGGACGGGCGGCATCGGCGCGATGACCGCCTTGAACTGGGCGGCCAGCGTCGACGAGTAGGGCTGCGTGGTCAGTGGATCTTGGACGAACACCGTCGCAGCGCTGCGCCCGGTGCTGGCGACGAGCAGGTCCACCGCGCATTTCTCCCGGGCCACCGACAGGAGCCGTCGCCCCTCGGCGGTGAGATCGCCGGAAAGCCGTGCGCTTGGGTCGACGACCGACACCCCGAACACCGCCAGCAGTAGGTAGGCGACGCCGTCGGAGTTGACCAGCAGGCTGCGCAGGGAACTCGCCAGGTCGACCAGGGGTGCGGTCGCCACCACTCCGCGGACGTCGAGCTCCGGCGCGTAGGCGGCGGCCAGCGCGCCGGCCGCCAGCGCCGCCTGGCCGCCCTGCGAATAGCCCCAGAGCACGACGCTGCCGCCGGCGTGCGCTGCCGGCAGCGCCCGGGCAGCCCTCGCGACGTCGAGCAGCGCCTGGCCCGCCGGCCGCGCGATGTAGATCGCGTGCTCGCCAGGGGTGCCGAGCCCGATGTAGTCAGCGGCGGCGAGCACGTAGCCCCGCGTCACCAGCGTGAGCGCGCCGCCGATGGCGGCCAGCTGCGGTTGGGACCTCGACGGCGCGCAGGTGTCGGCGACGCCGGTGGTGCCGTGCCCGAAGGCCACGACCGGCCGGCCGCCAGCCGGAACCGCGCCGCTCTTCCCCTCGGCCGGCGTGACGACCAGCCCGGAGGCCACGACGTCGGCGCCGTTCTGATCTCGGGTGTGGTACAGGATCCGCCAGGCCGCCATGCCGTCCGACGCGGCGAGCGGCGTCGCCGAGATCAGCTCCCCCGCGGGGCCCGGCCCGACGTCCGCGGGCAGCTCGGTATCCGCCCCGGTCGGGGCTTTCGTCGCTGCTGTCGGATCGCTCGAACCGCCGGAGTCGCACCCGGCCAGCGCCACGGTCGTCGAGGTGACGGCCAGCGCTATCACGACGACATTCAGCCACCGCCCCGCCCACCGTCTGCCCGGTCCGCCCCGGGATGTTCGCGTCCGCACACACCGAGCGTATTCAACCCTTGCGTCAAGGAATGTTTCACGTGGCCCATATATGGCGATACGACCGGCGCCAGGGCCAAGCGGCGACCGTTCGCCGGCTCCCAGGCACCCGAACTCAGCTGGCCGGGCCGAGGGACCCCGCGTACACCTCCAGTCACCCTCGGTGACACAGTCACCCTCGGTGACCCCACCTTCGGCCCGCAGGGCGGACGTCACCCAACAGGTACGGTCAAGCGTCCAGGACCCAGCCGCTGGCCGTCCACCGAGGATCGCTGGTTACCCTGATCTGGACCCACGGACTGGGCCATCGACGAGCGGGCATGCCGTTCCCGCGGGCGGCTGGCCATCCTCGCATCCGCGTCCGCTCCGGAGGCCCGCACTGTGACCACCACGCTCGCGGCGAGCAATCTTGCCCTTCCCGCCTTCCTGAACGCCGACACGCTGGCCAAGGCTGGCCTCGCGGTGATGCTGATCATCGTGTTCGCCGAGTCGGGCCTGCTCATCGGCTTCTTCCTGCCGGGTGACTCGGTGCTGTTCACCTACGGCATGCTGATCGCCCGAGGCGAGGTCGCCACCCCGATCTGGATCGCCTGCCTGCTGATCGGAGTCGCCGCCTTCGCCGGCGACCAGGCCGGCTATCTGTTCGGGCGCCAGGTGGGCCCGTCCCTGTTCCGACGCCCGAACTCTCGCGTCTTCAAACAGGAGAACGTCGAGAAGGCACACGCCTTCTTCGAGAAGTACGGCCCCCGGTCGATCGTCATGGCGCGCTTCGTCCCGGTGATCCGGACGTTCACGCCGATCATCGCCGGCGTGAGCCGGATGAACTACCGCACGTTCGTCCTCTACAACCTGATTGGCGCCGTGATCTGGGGCTGCGGCGTCACCACGCTCGGCTACTTCCTCGGCCAGATCGGCTTCATCCGGAACAACATCGAGGCGATCCTCGTCCTGATCGTCCTGATCTCGGTCGCCCCGATCGCCTTCGAGGTCCTGCGTGCCCGCCGCGCCGCCAAGCGCCGCCCCGCCGCTGTCGGTCTCGCCCCGGAAGCCGCGCCGGACCGCGACAAGGTCCTAGTCCCCGACCACGAAACGACCCAGGTCCTTTCCCGCTCCCGCCCCATCGAGTCCGCCGCCGAGGACCGGGCCTCCCGCCGAACCCCAGGCGGCCGCCACCGCCGGTGACGCCGCCAGCCACGGCGACAGCCAGACGGACCGCTGCCACAACAAACCAACAACCCCTTGGAACACCTGCCGACGCGGGCCCAGCACCTCTGAGCGCCCACCTGCAGACGCCACGCGAAAACCAGGCGAGACCGAGCAAGTCGTTGTTGCTTGGTCCGCTCCGCGCGGGCAGGGCTGCTGGCTCGGGGCAGAAGGTTTTACATGGTCCGCTCCGTCCGGGCGCGAAAGCGGGACAGCTAGCTCGGGCGGGAAGGTTTTACATGGTCCGCTCCGTCCGGGCGGCCCGCTCCGGCCCCGTGGGAGCGAAGCGAGCACGGGGCCGGAGCGCCGCGCCCGGACGGAGCGGACCAATGTCACAGCTCGGCCCCGGGGCAACATAACGGCCCCCGGCGAAGCTGGCCAAAGGCCAGCGAGCAGGGGGCCAAAGCTCGATCGTCCGCTCGTCGATACGGGGGGATTCGGCGAGCGGCCGACCGAGACGGGGCTAGCTTACGTCATGTCGGGGCGGATGGCGAACAACAGGTCGCATCCGGATCCCCATTTTGTGGAACGCGGCGGGCGTCAGAGGGCGTCGGCGCCGCGCTCGCCGGTGCGCACGCGGGCGAGGCTGTCCACCCGGGTGATCCAGACCTTCCCTGCGCCGCTGGAGGTGCTCGCGGCGGAACTCAGGATGACGTTGACGACGTCCTCGGTGTCCGCGTCCTCGACGATGACCTCTAGTCGAACGTTGCTGACGGATTCGTCGTGGAAGACCTGACCGCGATATGAGCTGGTCCGCCAAAGCTCCGTACCGTAACCGGTTACCTGGCTGGCAGTCATACCATGGATACCGAACGTGTTCAGCGCGGCGCGCACGTCGGACACCCGGTGCGGGCGGAGGATTGCGGTGACAAGCTTCACGACCAGGCCCCACTCATGCGCTCGGACTGCGGTTTTGGTTCCGACAAAGCGTAGAGCCGACGTGTGGATGGCCGTCCTGGTCCACCCCACTCACCTGGAGGATCGACGCATGTCGCTGGCTGACCGCGCACTGGCGCCGGACCCGCTCGACCTGCTGCCGCCCGCCCCTGCTTTTGCCCTGACCAGCACCGACCTGACCGACGGCGAGCCGTTGCCACTGGCACACGTTCACGGCAGCGCCGGCGGGCAGGACATTTCGCCGCAGCTGTCCTGGTCCGGGTTCCCGGCCGAGACAGCCAGTTTCGTCATCAGCTGCTACGACCCGGACGCCCCGACGGGCTCGGGCTTCTGGCACTGGACGCTCGTCGACGTCCCGGCGTCGGTGACCGAGCTCGCGAGCGGGGCCGCCTCGGGTGACCTTTCCGGCCTGCCTGCGGGCGCCTACCACGTGGCGTGCGACTGGGGGACGAAGAACTATGGAGGTGCGGCGCCCCCGCCCGGCGACCGCCCGCATCGCTACGTGTTCGTCGTGCACGCGGTGGACATCCCGAAGCTGGAGATCAACGACTCCGTCTCGCCCGCCGTCGTTGGCTTCAACTTGGCGTTCCACACGCTGGCCAGGGCCGTCCTGCGGGCTACCTACCAGCGCTGAGCGCTACCAGGGCTGAGCGCCACCAGCGCGCAGCGGTCACGGCTACGCTGAGCGCCCGCCAGGGCGCTCAGCGCACGATCCTCCCGATCGGCTCCCCGAGGACGCAGGAACGGCTGCGAGGACCGGCTAGGTACGTGGACCTGGACCGGCCACGAACAGCGGCGGCCAGGAACGGCGGCGGTGCGGCACACGGGGCGGTATCGGTAAACCCCACGACGGGTGAGGTGTTGGCGCCGACTCGGGGGATAACGTGACGAGGCGGTATCGGGAGCCCAGCAACCAGGACAAGGGAGAGCGTCCGATGATGCGCAAGCTTGCGTTGATCGCCGCGGTCGCCAGCGCCGCCGCGCTGGCCGCCCGCTGGCGTCGCGACAAGGGCGACCAGATCGACCTGTGGCGGGAAGCGACCTCCGCGAACCCCGGCCAGAGCTGAACCTGGCCAGCCCGTCACGAGCCGGCCAGCTGGCCTGACAGGCCACTCGATCCGGCGGCAGGGGTGGCCATGCCGCCGGATCGCAGGGCGGCTCCGCCGCCGGATCGCAGGGCGGCTCCGCCGCCGGATCGCGCAGTGTCCCGGCCAGGCGCCCGGTCCGGCCACGCCCGCGGCACTCCGGCCGGACGCGAGTCAGGCTGGGGCGCTCCTGGTGTCCTCGGCCGGTGGGCGGGTGCGTCGGCCGCGGCCGACGGTCGCGCCCAGGACGGCGAGCAGCACGCCGCCCACGAAGATGATCGTGGCCATCACGTTGACCTGTGGCGGGACGCCGACCCTGGTCGCGCCGAAGACCCACAGCGGGAAGGTGAGCGTCCCGCCGGAGTTGAACTGCGTCATGATGTACTCGTCGATCGACAGTGAGAAGGCGAGCAGCGCACCCGACATGACGCCCGGGAAGATGATGGGCAGGGTCACCAGCCGGAACGTCGTGAACGGCCCGGCTCCGAGGTCACGCGCCGCTTCCTCGAGGGTCATGTCGTAGCTGGCCAGCCGTGTACTGACTACCACCGAGACATAGGCGATGTTGAACATTGCGTGTGCGATGAGGATCGTCAGGTAGCCGCGCGGGATTCCCAGCGTGATGAACAGTGACAGCAGGGACGCGCCGAGCACCACCTCGGGCGCGGCGATGTTCGCGAACAGCAGCAGGTTCACGGCCCCCTTGCCGCGGAACACGTGCTTGCCGATCGCCATGCCGATCATCGTGCCGAGCACGGTCGCGATGAGTGTCGACAGCAGGGCGATCGTGAGCGAGTTCTTCAGCGCCGTGGTCAGGTCGGGAATGGCGTCGACGCGTGCCCACCACTTGAAGGTGAACCCCTGCCAGTGGTTGTTCTGCTTGCTGTGGGTGTCGTTGAAGCTGAAGACGATCATCATGATGATCGGCGCGACCAGCCACAGCAGGATCAGCCAGGTGTAGACGCGCAGCAGGTGCTCGCCGAGCCGGCCGCGCGCCCGCTTCCGCTTCGCCACCGCCGTCGTGGTCCTGGCAGCCGGCGAGGGCGGTTCGGTGGGCTCGGTGGGCTCGGTGACTGGCGTCGGCGCCGCGCTCATCGGGTGCTCATCTCGAAGACGTCGCGGGTACCCAGCACCCGCGCGTAGATGAAGATCCCGACGAGCAGGATCGCCATCAGGATGAACGAGATCGCGGACGCCAGCGGGTAGTCCGCGTTCGTCAGGAACGTCGTCTGGATGATGTTTCCGATCATCGTGTCGCCGGTGCCGCCGAGAATCGAGGCGTTCACGTAGTCCGAGGTCGCCGGCACGAAGGTGAGCAGCACACCGGCGAACACGCCCGGCATCGACAGCGGCAGCACCACCCGGCCGAACACCGCCGCCCGCCCCGCGTAGAGGTCGTCGGCTGCTTCGAGCAGTTTCGGGTCCATCCGCTCCAGGGCGACGTAGATCGGCAGCAGCATGAACGGGAACGAGTTGTAGGTCAGGCCGCCGATGACCGCGGTCGAGGTGGCGAGCACCCGGAAGCTGTCCGGCAGCAGGCCGATGTCCTTCAGGTTCCCGAGCAGCACGCCGTCGTCGGCCAGCAGGAACTTCCACGAAACGGTCCGGATCACGAACGAGACGAAGAACGGCAGCAGGACCAGGAACAGGTAGGTCGAGCGGCGCTGTCCGCCGTAGAACGCTATCCAGTACGCCATCGGGTAGGCGAGCACGACGCACAGGACCGTGCAGATCCCGCCGTAGACGAACGACCGGATGAACTGGTCGGAGTACTGCCGGATCGCGTCGGGATAGACCGCGAAGTGGAACGTCTGGGTGAAGCCGTCCACGACGTTCCCGGTCTGCAGCGAGACCGAGAGCATCACCAGCATCGGGACGACGAAGAAGATGGCGAGCCACAGCCCGCCCGGCAGCGCCAGCAGGTATGGCGCAAACGGCGAGCTCCATCGCGCGCCCCGCCGCCGGCGGCCGGCGCCGTCCGACGCCGGGGCGGCGGCGGGCGCAGTGGCAGGGCCAGAGCCTGGGCCGGTGGCGGGGGCCGCGGGCTCGGTGCTCACGACTGGTAGACCGGCTGGAAGATCTTGTTCCACTCGGTTTCCTCGTCCGTCGTGAGGACGCGGAAACGGTGGGTCTTCGCGAGGTCAGCCTCGCTCGGGAAGATCAACGGCGAGTCGGCGAGCTCCGCGGACACGTCCGATTTGGCGGCCGGCACCGGGGTGATGTAGTTGATGTACTCGGCCAGCATCGCCGCGATCTCCGGCTTGTACACGTAGTCCATGTAGGTGATCGCGTCGACGGGGTGCTGGGCGGTGATCGGGATGCACATGTTGTCGGTCCAGAGGATCCCGCCCTCGTCGGGCACGACGAACTTCAGGTCCTTCCCGCCCGCGATCTGCTGGTACACGTCGCCGGACCAGGCCATCGAGATCCACAGGTCACCGGACGCCAGCGCGTCGATGTAGTCCTGCGTGTAGTACTTGCGGACGATGCCGTCGGTGCGCTGCTTGTTCAGCTTGTCGGCGGCCTTCTTCCAGTCGTCCGGGGTGGACTTCTCGGGGTTGATCCCCAGGCCGACGAGCGCCAGGTTCGGCAGGTCGAGGTTGTCACCGAACATGCCGACGTGGCCGGCGAACTTCGGGTCGAACAGGTCCTCGTAGCTCTTGATCTCCCGGCCCGTCTTCGCCGGGTCGTACGCGATGCCGGTGAGGCCGGACTGCCAGGCGACCGTGTACTTGTTGCCCGGGTCGTACGACGGGCTCTTCACGCTCTTGTCGGCGTTGGCGGCGAACGTCGGCAGCTTCGCGGCGTCGAGTGGTGCAAGGTAGCCGAGCTGGATGAACTTGTCCAGGAAGATGCCGTTGGTGATGACGATCAGGTCGGCGCCGATCGACTTCTTCGCGGCCAGGCTCGGCCGGACCTTGCCGAAGTACGACTCGTTGTCCTGGATGTCCTCGCGGTAGTTCACCTTGATGCCGGTGTCCGCGGTGAACTTGTCCAGCGACGGGTGGCTCTTCTCGTCGTCGGAGACGTCCATGTACAGCGGCCAGTTCGAGAAGTCGAGCGTGCCGGCCTTGGTCTTGCCCGACCAGAAGTCCGCGGGCGCGACGGCGGCCGAGTCGTCCTTCTTCTCACCCTTGACCCCGCAGGCGGCCAGCAGCGCGGCCGCGCCGGCGAGCCCGCCCAGCCGGAAGACGTCGCGACGGCCCAGCCGGGACTGGGTCAGTCCGCGCAGAAGCGCCGGATCGACGGCGGGGGCGGGCGTCCGAGGGGCGCCGGGATGGTCCGAGCTGTCATGAGTCGTCACGATGGGTCCTCCACGGGAACAGTCGAGCTTCGGTTCTTCGCCTTGCTTGGGTGGCCCGGAAGGGTCCGAGCGGACCGGAAGGCTCCGGACGGACTCAGCCCGGACGGACTCAGCCGGAAGGCTCTGGACGGACTCAGCCGGTGGACGGCTGGCCGATGCCGTCCGACGTGAGCGCGCAGAAGTGATCCGACCGCCAGGACAGCCACACCTCGTCGCCGCGGCTCGCCAGGTCGCTCGCGTCCGAGCTGTTCTGCCAGAAGACCGTGAGCTCGTCGCCGCCCGGCGTGAACACCGTGTAGGTGGTGTTGGTACCCAGATAGACCACCTCGGTGACCCGCCCCCGCAGCAGGCAGACGTCCCCGTCCGGCCGCTCGGCGGTCATGTCGATCTTCTCGGGGCGGACGGAGAGCTCGATCACCGATCCCGTCGACACGTCGCCCATCTCGGGAGCCACGTCGACCATCAGCCGCTCATCCACAGCGGTGTCGAGCGTCGCCACCCGACCGGTCCCCTCGGTGGTCACCGTGCGCACGGTGCGGCGCAGCACGTTCGAGGTGCCGATGAAGCCGGCGACGAACCGGGTGCGGGGCCGTTCGTAGAGCTCACGCGGCGCCGCGAGTTGCTCGATCCGGCCCTTGTTCATGACGGCGATGCGGTCTGACATGGTCAGCGCCTCGCTCTGGTCGTGCGTCACGTAGACGAACGTGATGCCGACCTCGCGCTGGATCCGCTTCAGCTCGATCTGCATGGTCTGGCGCAGCTTGAGGTCGAGCGCGCCGAGCGGTTCGTCGAGCAGCAGCGCCCGCGGCCGGTTGACCAGCGCCCGCGCGAGCGCGACCCGCTGCTGCTGACCGCCGGAGAGCTCCTTGGGCCGGCGGTCAGCGAGCGCGCCGAGCTCGACCAGGTCGAGGATCTCGCCGACCCGGCGGCGCACCTCGTCGCGGCCGACACCCTTGCGCTTCAGGCCGAAGGCGACGTTGCCGGCGACGTCGAGATGCGGGAAGAGGGCGTAGCTCTGGAAGACCAGATTGACGTCGCGTTTGTTCGGCGGGGTGGACGTCACGTCAGCGCCGTGCAGCAGGATCTGGCCTCGGCTGGGCTCCTCGAAGCCACCGATCATGCGCAGGGTGGTCGTCTTGCCGCAGCCGGACGGGCCGAGCAGGGAGAAGAACTCGCCCTCGGCGATGCGCAGGTCGAGCGTCTCCACCGCGGGGACGGCGCCGCGGCGCGACAGGTACTCCTTCGCGACGCCGACCAGCTCGATCGCCGGCGGGACGTCACCCGTCCCACCCGTGGGCACCGTCGTGGACATGGGGACGGGGACGGGCACCGATGCCGCCGCGCCCGCCGCGCCCGCCGTGCTCGCGGTGGAAGCCGGTACTCCGTCAGCGGTCACCGCCAAGCTCGCACCCGCCCTTCTCGCTTTCCGTGACAGAACCGTAACAACCGGTAGAAGTTGCACACCGATGCCGAGCCAGCGTGACAGCGCGACATGCCCTCGACAAGGGATCCGACGTAAAGGTTCGATTTCCCGTCTGATTCCTGGCCTATCGGCGCCTCGCACCAGGGATTCCGTGACATTGGTCCGCTCCGTCCGCCCGGACGGAGCGGACCATAAATACAGCCGGTTGGACGGGCGACGCGAGGTAGCTCATCGTGAGCAGGTGGCAACCGAGACGCCGTCCGGCGCCTGGAAGGCGGGCACCTTGTCGTCCGTGCGGGCGACGCATGCCACGCCTGCCGGCTCCGGCTACGTCCCCTCACCCATCCCGCACGATCTGCTCGCGGGGGTGTTCACCGGACATCGACGGCTGCTCTCCCTCGCGGCGGCCGTCGACGACCGGGTCGTCGCCCGCTCGTCCTCGCTTCCAGGCTGGACCGTGGGGCGCGTCCTGAGCCATCTGGCCCAGGACGCCTACGTCCATGCCGCCTGGTTCGAGGCCACCGCAGCCGCGGAACCAGAAGCCAGCGAGTCGACGGCCGCAGAACCGGCCGGCGGGGAACCTGCGGCCGGAGAACCCTCCGGCGGAGAACGGGACACCGCGCAACCGGCGGCTGAGCCTGAGACGGCCAGAACGGTGACCGCTCGCCCGAACCTGGCCGGCCAACGTGCCGTGGGCCTCGGCAACGGTCTCGATGCAGGCCTCGATGCAGGCCTCGATGCCGCCGCGGCCCGGCCGGCGGCGGTGATCCGCGATGACCTGGCAGGCGCCATCGCGACGCTGGAACGGGCTTGGGACCACACGCACGTCGACGCCTGGCGGGCCGGGATCGGGTACCACCGAGGGGCACCGATCAGCCTCGCCGACCTGGTCTTCGTGCGCTGGCGCGAGGTCGAGGTCCATCTCGTCGACCTCGGGCTCGTCGACCGGGGCGGCCCGGGTTGGGCCGACCTGCCGGCGGCCTACGTCGACGCCGAGTGGGTGTGGAGTACGGCGCGCCTGCCCAGACGGTTGCCACCGGAGGTCACCGTGCTCCTCGCACCTGGGGACAGACCCTCGCGGGCGTTCGGTTCGGGCCCACGGATGGTCACCGTGCGGGCCTCGACGCAGGAGACGCTGCGCTGGCTTCTCGGCCGCCTACCCACGGCGGCCGTTCCCGTGGACTGGCCGCGGCTCGCTCCGTCGAGCGACTGAGGCGCCAAGCGGGCGCTGACACCGGCACGGTGCCCACAGATGGGCACTGGCGCGACTGGCGCGACTGGCGCGACTCCACGGTGTCCACAAGGTGGGCATCGTTGGGCACCGATGCCCGTGGGTGGGCGCTGTGGGCACTGTGGGGACGGAGGACGGGAGGACGTGAGGACGCGCCGATTCCTGCGAATGGGTCCGGCGTGGGCCGTCCGGCGGGGCAGGCTGAGGACGGACCGACGACGCGGGTTCCCTCCCGGCGCCACCGCCGTGCCCACCGACCGACACGGTGACCACCCACGGTGACCACCCACGGTCACCGTCCATAGTAGTACGGCACGTACTACTCGACCTACTCGACGGCCTACTCGACCGCCTGGTCGGTGGCCACCAGTGGTCACCGTGCGACCCGCCTTGGCTGGTCCGCTGCCGGCCTGTGGCCGGGTGGTTGCCTCCCGGCCACCCTCGGGCTGAGCGGGCTCAGGGTGGTGGGGCGACAATAGTCACGTGCGCGCGCAACACGCCGGTATGACCGGCTTCTACGGCTGGCAGGGCCGCTCGAGGCGCGCGGACGGTCGAGGGGGCCGGCGTTGATCACGATGGCGCTGTTCAACAACAAGGGTGGCGTCGGCAAGACCACGCTGACCTTTCACCTTGCGCACATGCTGGCGCGCCAGGGACACCGTGTGCTCGCCGTCGACCTTGACCCGCAGGCGAACCTGACCGCCCAGTTCCTCGACGAGGACGAGCTCACGACGCTCTGGCGCGAACAGGCCGCTGGGCCGCGCGAACAGGCCGCCGCCAGCTCGTCCGCCGGCGCCGGCCTCGGGTCCAGCATCGGTCTGGGGTCAGGTGCCGGTCTGGGGTCCAGCGCCGGCCTCGGGTCGACCGCCTCGTCGTCTCCTCGGCGCCTGGACATCCTCGGCGGCGGACGCCGGCCCCGGATCGCCGCCGGCACCGGGACCATCGCCACCGCGATCGCGCCGATCATGGAGGGCGTCGGCGACGTGGCGCTGTTCGAGCCCGTCGCCGTGGACGACAACCTGTGGCTCCTACCCGGCGACGTCGACCTCTCCGTCTTCGAGGACAAGCTGTCGGCGGCCTGGCCGAACAGCTTCCTGGGCAAGGACGTCGCCGCGCTGCGCACGACGACCGCGCTGCACCGGGTCGTCGACCACGGCGGGCGGGCGATCCGCGCCGAGATCGTGCTCATCGACGTCGGGCCCAACCTGGGCGCGATCAACCGGGCCGCGCTGCTGTCCGCGGACACGGTCCTGATGCCGCTGGGCGCGGACCTGTTCTCGCTGCGCGGCCTGCGCAACCTCGGCCCGACGCTGCGGGACTGGCGGTCCACCTGGCAGGGGATGGTTCTGCCGAAGGTGCCCGACCGGATCGCCGCGCCGCGCGCCCTGATGATGCCGATCGGCTACGTCATCATGCAGCCGGCCACGGCCAGGGACCGCCCGGCGCGGGCGTACGACCGCTGGCTGGACAGGATCCCCGAGGTGTTCGCGACCTCGGTGCTCGGCACCCAGCGCCCCGATCCGTACGACAAGTCGTTCGAGATCGCGAACCTGCCGCACTACCAGGGGCTGATGCCACTGGCGCAGGACGCCCGCAAGCCGATGTTCGAGCTGCGAGCCGGCGACGGCGCCCTTGCGGCGGCGCAGACCCAGGTCCGCAAGTGTTACCAGGAGTTTCGCGATCTGGCGATGACCGTGCGAGAGCGCCTGCGCTATCTCGACCCGACCCTGCCCCGGCTGCCCGTCTCCGCGACCGGCACGAGGCAGTAACGATCGCCCACTCAGCGAAGGATCACGGCACCAGCGGCCGCCGTATGGCGCCGGCCGGACCGCGCTCACGCGGTCCCGATCTCGGTTTTGGCTCCAGCCCCGGTCTCGGCGAGCGCCCACACAGGGATGATCCGTGACTGGCCGGTGCGAAAGGGTGCGCCAGCGACCACCCGTCGAGACGGCCATTGATGGTCCGTTGTTCATTTACCCCGATTCGCCTGGCTGGTTGGCGGTCATCTACCAACGTGTGGAACCGTGAGCTTCGGTAACCAGCGCCCAGGCGCCGCGCTGCGCCGTCGTACGGTGCTCGGACTCACGCGAGAAGTAGGCGACAGGGACACGTGACGATGAGCGAGGCGACCACGGAAGGCTGGAACGGCGGCGACACGGGAACGGATCCGGCTTACGACGCCGAGACTGTGCGTCCCGGGTCGACCCACTCTCAAGCCCAGGGCGATGCCCCCGTTGGCGACCAGCCAGCCGAGACCAGTCCGAGCACGCCGTCGCGCCCAGAGCCACACCCGACCGACGCTCCGGCACGGCCGGCGCCGCAACCGGCGACGCGCGTCGCCGCGGCCCACGACGGCGACGACAACGGCTACCCCGGACATCAACGAGACGTCGCGGCCACGAACGCACGCACGCACGGTGGGAACTACGAATCGAGTCTCGCGTCGACCGCGTGGCGTCGCGCGGAAGGCGTCGCCGACTTCGTCCGCTCCCGACGGTCATCGACACCACCGCGCATCCGAGGCCCCTTGGAGCCCGCCGTCCCCGCCTCCAGCGCCACCTCCGCGCCCGTGTCCGCATGGTCCGCATCCGCCTCGCCGGCGTCCGTGCCCGCGGCAAAAGCCGCGGCTGCGGACGTGAGCACGAGAACGAGAATGAGCACGAGCACGCCTGGTACGCAGACGCCGGAGGATGATCCCGACCCCGACGCCACGCTGAAGGGCGGCGTCCTCCTCATCCCCCTCGGCGACGGCGACGGCGACCAAGTCCACGACGACCACATCAACGGCGATCACGTCGACAGCGATCGAGAGAGCGCCGGCCGCGCGAGTACTGACGGCGAAACCAGGGCCAAGGTCGAAACCGGGGACAAGATCGAAACTCGGGCGGAGGTCAAGACCGACGACCCTGCGCCCGCGGACGCCGCGCTAGCAAGCATCGGCACTGTCGCCAACAGCAACGACATCGCCGGTGCCGGTGCCGGTGCCGGTGTTGAATCGGTCGGCCCCACTGCCTGGTACGCCGGGCCGAACGACGCGACGTTCCGCCACACCGCGGGCGATCTTCCAACCAAGCCCGATGCGCGCGGCCCCGTCGACGGTCCGAACGCACCACACACGGCCGGCCCGACGGCCACCAGCGCCCCAAGCCCCGCTGCCACGGGCGGCGAACACGGCGCAGGCATCGACTTCGGGGCAACGATCAACCAGTGGCCCGTCGTTACCAGCCGGCTGCCCCGCGACGACTCGGTGGAGATCGAGCGGAGTTCGTGGCCAGCCACGAACGCGGGGCAGGGCGCGGGCACAGGTGCGCGCACCGGCACAGACATCCCGGCGCAGCCTGACCCGGAGGACACCGGCTACCGGACCGCTCGGCTCCTCATCCCGATCGAGGAGGCCGACCAGCCCCACAACCGCGGCCCACTGGACTGGCTGGCCACGATGCGCTCCGGCGCCTTCGCCCACAGCCCGGTCGGCCGCACGACGATCGCCCTCGTCGGTGTCGTCCTCGTGCTGGTCATCGGTGGTGCCATGCTGCTCACCGTGGGCCCAGCCGACGACCACCCGGTCTCCCCGACCGCGGGTGCCTTGCGCCAGGTGTCCACGACCACGCCGAGCGCCACTCCGGTAATCCCGGCAGCGCCAGTACCGTCAGGCCCCGGCAACGTCGTGGCCTCCGCCACCTCCGTTACCCATGTCGGTCCGGCCCTGCCGGCGACCCCGCGCCGGCCCACGGCCGCTCCGCAGCCGCAACCCACCACGACCCCGTCCACTCCATCGGCGACGTTCGCCCCGGCACCGACGACGGTCCCGCCGTCGACCCGGCCGGCCTGCTACGACCAGTTCCCGCCGATCCTCGCCTCCTGGCTGGATCAGCTGGGTCGCTGCTGACCGACCCGGCGAGCGAGCCGTGACGGTGATGGGCTCGGAGCTTCGAGCCTCCTCGCTGCCGGCTCGCATGCCGTACGCTTGTGGACGCGCGTCGCTGTACGGCCGTGCGGTCGGGCCACCCTCCGGCCGTCGGTCCCTCCGGCCATACGGTCTCTACCTCCGTACAGCAAGGGAACAGCAGTAACGAAACAACAGCAAGGCGAGCAGTAGCAAGAGAAACACCGTACGGATAGGCACTGTACGGGGGCGTAGCTCAACTGGCAGAGCACTGCCTTTGCAAGGCAGGGGTTAGGGGTTCAAATCCCCTCGTCTCCACCGGTACTGAAATTTTGGAATTCTCGGCGATGGCACCCATATCGATCGTCATTTAGCAAGCCGGTAGCCAGCCTGGATGCCGAGGTCGCCAGTCGCCGCTTGTGGCCGACGGGCGCGTCCTTCCGGCGGCGATCAGGGCGTCAGCCTTCCCAGCCGCCCTCGGCTCGTCGGCCAATCAGGGGTGAGGGGCGCGTCGCGTACGGATTCACCCGGCTCTCGTCAGCCGACTCGGCCTAGGTCACCCGGCTCGGCTCTCGTCACCCGACTCGGCTCGCGTCTGGAAGGCGGTAGACGGCGAACGGGGCGCCGATCACCGGCGCGGCGACGTTACGGACCGCGATGCCGCCGGGTGTCGTTCCGACCTCGGTCCCGTAGTGCGCGTGGCCGTGGAGAGCCAGCGCGACCTGATGCCCCTGGTCCGGAACCAGGCCGGCGGCATCGTCACCGCGTGCGGGCTGGCGCAGCATCCAGAGCGGGTTGGCGTCTTCGGCGGTGGCCGTCCCGCGGGGCGGGAGCTCGCCGTCGATCGCCGCGCCCAGCAGGTGGTTGCCCAGGAACGGGTACAGCTCCGCCGGTTCACCCGCGAGGGTGTCGCGGGTCGGCGCATAGTGGGTCAGCGCCACCTGCAGGTCGACATCGAGCTGATCGAGCGCTTCGCGCAACGCCCACGCCGTCGTCGTCGCGTGCCCCGCGAACGCCTTCATCTCCTGCTCTGCGTTCTCGGTCGGCGTGCAGCCGGCAAAACCGCCACCGAAGCCTTTCACCCCGGCGATCCCGACCTGGCCGCCGGCAGTGTCGACGACGGTCGAGGTCCCCTCCAGCACGGTCACGCCGACGTCGGCCAGCATCTTGGTAAAGGTGGCCTCCTCGCCGCGGCCATAGTCGTGGTTGCCGAGAACGGCGACCACGGGTAGGTCCAGCCCGCCGAGCAGGTCACAGAGTTCCGCGGCCTCGTCGAGATCACCGCTGCGGGTGAGGTCTCCGGCCAGCAGGAGAAGATCGGCCGCGTCGGCGACCCGGTCGTACTTCGGCCGGAGCCGGACCGCCGCCCCGGCCCGGACGTGGACATCCCCGACTGCCGCGATTCGGACCATGCCTCGATCATCCCTGACGGTCACCCGCTGAGCGCCCAGCATGACGATCCGGCCCGCTGCCGTTTTCGGAATGGCCTGCTCGCGTTCCGGGTGGGCCCGCCTGGCCGGCCTGGACCGTGGCCGTTTCGGAATAAAGGTGGGTGTTCTCGATCTCGGTGATGGTCGCCTCGGGTGGCGGGAGGAAACCGAGCTGGACCGCCTGCTCGGGAACCACCGAGGCCAGCAGCCAGTCGGCCGCCACATGCGCCCGGTTCGTGACCGCGCCGAGGGCCAGCAGGTGGTAGGCGCGGGTGACCGCCGCGGCCGGTGCGCCGGCGAGGTGGAGGCCGAGCGGGTTGGCCACGGCGTCGATGCCGCCGAGGTCGACGACGAACCCGAGGTCGCGGTGCCGGTATGGCTTGGCCTCGCCATAGCCGAGAGAGGCGGCGACGTTGCGCCCAGCGGCGGCGCCCTGGCGGACGGCATGCTGCGCGGTCTGCCCCGCGGGCGCCCCGTCCCTGGTCGTGTCGGGCACCGCCGCCGCGTCGCCCAGCGCGAAGACGCCGTCGGCACCGGGAACGTCGAAGTACTCGTCAACCACGAGCCGGCCTTTGCGTGTCTCGGTGCCCACCTTTTCCATCAGCGGGTTTGGGGTGATGCCCGCGCACCACACGAGGGTGTGCGCGGGCACGACCTCACCATCGGTCAACGTGACCGAATCGGCCGCGACCCTCGACACCGAGGTCTCCAGCCGGACCTCCACCCCGCGTTCGCGCAGCACCTTCATGGCACCCGCGCCGAGGGCCTCGTCGAGCTCCGGGAGCACCCGAGGCGCCAGGTCCAGCAGAATCCAGCGAAGGTCGCCGGACGCCAGTCGGGGGAAACGCTCGAGAACACCGGCCGTGAACCGGCGCATCTGTGCGGCGAGTTCGGTGCCGGTGTAACCCGCGCCGACGACGACGAACGTGCAGCGTGCCCGTCGTTCGGCGGCGTCGGCGCTCATGTCGGCGTATTCGAGCTGCCGCAGGACGTGGTCCCGCAGATAGACGGCCTCGGCGAGGTTCTTCAGACCGAGGCCGTGCTCGGCCAGGCCGGGAATGTCAAAGGTCCGGGTGAGCGATCCCGGCGCGAGGACGAGCCGGTCCCAGCCGATCTCGTATGTCGAGTCGTCGTTGCCGATGACCGTGACCGTCCGGCGGGCGAGGTCGACACCGACGGCGTGCCCCGGTCGCAGGACGGTCTGCCGCAGGGCCTTGCGCACCGACACCGCCAGATGGCGCGGCTCGATCTCGCCGGTGCACACCTGGGGAAGCAGGGACGTGTAGAGCAGATGGTCAGTGGGGGAGACGAGCTCAAGGTCCGCGGTACCGGCCGGCAGCCGCGCCTCGAGATGCCGCAGCACGCCGAGACCGGCGAAGCCACCGCCGACCACGACTACCCGCGGGACCTTTCCACCGGTGGACGGACCGCTGCCCGTTCCCGGCATCCGGCGGCGAACCCGATCGGCCATCCGTGCGACTCGTGCCACCGTGCTGGAGTTCATCACGATTCGGTCCACCTCCGGTTCCGGCCGGTCCTCTCAGGAGATACCGAACTGCCGAGCGACGCCAGACACCCAGCCAGAAACTCGAGTGGCCGGTCCAGGTCCGGACAGGCAGTGGTCTTACGGCACTGTGGCCTGACAGCGCCGAACGGTCTCCGAACATCTCCGGCGTGACTGCTCGGAGAAGTCACATCAGCTCCGTGCCCGGCCAACGCCGTACAAACCCCATGAGACACCACGAACCGGCCGAACGGCGCGTGATCCGGAAACAGGCCGGAAAACTGGGCGGCTAGGCGATCAGGAAGCGCGGCGCGATCAGGAAAGCTCGGCCCTGGTGGGCAAGGCGTCGTAGGCGCCGAGGCGGGTGATCGTCAGTGCCGCGGCCGCCTGTGCCTGGTACACGGCGTCGGCCTGGTCCGCCTGTGCGAGATGGTAGGCCGAGAAGACGGCGGTGAAGGCGTCGCTGGCGCCGGTCGTGTCGACGACCTCGGTCGGGTGGGCCGGGTAGGAACGGGTCGTCGCGCCGTCATAGACCGCGCAGCCGTGTTCGCCGAGAGTGACGCAGACCAGCGGAACGTCGAGGGTCCGTCCGACGGCTTCGGCCAGCTTCTCAGCGGGGCCGGTGCGGGCCGGATGGTCCTCGGGCAGGAGGGCACGTGCCTCGGCCTCGTTGGGGATGAGGACGTCGACGAGATCCCAGCGCACCGCGTCGAACTGGGAGCGGTCGGCCGGCCGGGGCGCCGGGTTGACGATGACCTGGGTGCCCGCCGCGCGGGCGGTCTCGGCGACGCGGGAGATCAGCTCGGGGGCCTCGAAGGTGAGCAGAACGGCGTCGGCGCCGCGAATCGCCTCCTGGGCCCTCGCCACGATGCCGGGGGTGATGGCGAACTCGTCGGGCACGCGCCACACGAAGGCGTTGCGGCCGTCGGGGGCGGTGAACACGACACACAGAGGTGTCGGCGCGGTCGGGTGCCGGGCGGTCGTCGAGACGTCGACGCCTTCGTCCGCGAGCGTCGTGAGCAGCGAAGCACCGAGCGGATCGGCGCCGAGCACCCCGAGAGCCCAGACGCGGGCGCCGGTGCGGGCGAGCGCCACGGCCTGGTTCAGGCCCTTGCCGCCCGGGACCGTCCGGATCGACTCGGCGTGCAGGTCGTCCCCCCAGGCCGGGAGGCGTGAGGTGCTGATCAGGCAGTCGGCGTGGTAGGCGCCGACCACGACGAACCGCAGGTCGGAAACCGGTCGCCGTGGCGTCACCGGGTCCGTGCTCTGGGCATCGCTCCTGGCGGTGGCAGGTGTCGGTCGCACGGCGCGGAATGTCCATTCGAGAGTGGGCGGCGAGCCTTCCGGACGGCTCCTTTGCCGCTGGTCGAAGCGTAGGAGGTGCTCGGCGCGGACGCGCTCGAAAGCCGCTCGTTCCACGCCCGCTCGTTCGCCCCGCTCGTTCGCCCCTGCCGGTTCGCGGCGGGCGGTGCCGCGGCTGCCGCCCGACCGCCGGCTGAGGCCGGTCGCTAGCGGTGGGCGTCGGCGCCGTCCCCGATGAACGTGAACAGTTGAAGGCCCGGCTGGTACGGCGACGTCGGTCCGGCGAGGCGATGGGTGCCCACGCCGATCAGGAGACCGTCCGCGCCGTCGAACCCGACTTCCTCGAATCCGGCCGCGGTGAACCAGGTCCGCACGGCGGGCGTGAGGTCGGGCGCACGGCGGTGACGGGTCCAGATCACGGTCGCCGCGGGCCCGCACAGCCGGGGCAGCTGCTCGACGATGTACCGGATGTCGGCGTCGCTGATGTTCCCGAACACGCCGCAGACCAGCGCGATGTGCACCGGGACGACCCCGGCGTACCGGCCGGTGTCGGCGGCGTCGCCGACCACGACCTGCACACCGTCCAGCCCGGCCGCCCGCGCCGCCCGCTCGGCGTCGGCGGCCAGATCCGGGTCGAGCTCGACGAGCGTCGCCCGGACGTCGCCGCGGCGCGGATGGTCGATCAGCGCGCCGATGAGGTCGCGGCCCTGGCCGGCGCACATGCTCAGCACACGGATCTCCCCGGCCGGCTGGTCGCCCAGCGCCTGCCGGATGCGCCGCTGCACGAGGGCGAGCCGCTGGCTCAGCGACGACCCCGCCCGGTCGTACTGCCGGTGCCAGCCGACCCAGTGCGCCTCACCGGCGGAGCGGCCCATGGCCTCCGACGATAGTCGGCCCAGGCGCCGCCACACCCGGGGTTGTTGGCCGAAGGCCCCGCCAGCGGCCACGACCTCACCCGCCGGTTCCAGGAGACGCTCGGCCCCGTCTGGCCCGCCCGGCACCGGCAGCGGCACCGGCGGACGGCAGCGCATCGACGATCGTCGATCGGCCCGGCCGCGGACAGATCCGGCCTGGTAGGGCCGATTCTGGTAGGACCTACCTGTGGACGAAGGGCTGCGGCGGGCGGCGTTGGCCGCGAAGGGCTTCATGCCCGAGGACGAGGGTGACGCGCTCTACGAGGCAGCCCGGACGACGGTGTCGGCGGGCGGGCTGATCCTTGAGGTTGGCACGTACTGCGGGAAATCAACGATCTACCTGGCGGCCGCCGCTCGGGAGGCCGGAGCGCGAGTCGTGACGGTTGACCACCACCGCGGCTCGGAGGAGAACCAGGCCGGCTGGGAGCACCACGACACGACGGTGGTCGACGCGCGCACCGGCCGGATGGACACGTTGCCCTTCCTGCGCCGCAACCTCGAGGACGCGGGCGTCGAGGACGTCGTCACCGTGGTCGTCGGTCGCACCGAGCAGGTCGGCGGCTGGTGGACGACCCCCGTGTCAGTGCTGTTCATCGACGGCGGGCACGCCGAGTACCAGGCCCAGGCCGACTATGACGCGTGGGCGCACCACGTCGCGCCTGGCGGCACGCTGCTCATCCACGACGTGTTCCCCGACCCGGCCGACGGCGGCCAGGCCCCGTACCACCTCTACCTGCGGGCCTTGGAGGAAGGCTTCAAGGAACGCTCCCGCACCGGCTCGCTGCGCGTCCTCGAGCGCGCGCCCTGACGAGCCCGATCACGACGAGCGGCCCAGCCAAGCCTCCCAGCTCGCCCGAGGCCCACTCACGCCCAGGCCCACTCAGCAGCGTCACCTGCTTTATTGCCACTTAACTTTCGTTAAGTGGCAATAAACGGCTACCCAAGGGCGGAAGTGAGCCGGTCCGCAAGCGGACCGCTCGCCCACGCGGCGAGCAGCGGGGCCGGCTCGCAGTCGCAGGCCAGCTCCAGCTGCTCCTGGCCGCGCGGCGCCGGCGGCACCCGGGGCACGGGCAGCGCCACCTGCGCGGGGCTGGGCGTGTCTTCCGCCCGCTCGAGCTCCAGGATGGTCATCGGCTCGGGCAGGTCGTCGCCACGGAAGACCGCTTCGGAGACGCCGCCGGCGAGCACGTCGACGGCGAGGATGACGGCGGCTGCCGTATACGAGCTGTGCTCCACCGGCCAGTGGCAGCCGCTCTCGAACTGCCAGCCGGTCCAGTAGGCACCGTCGTCGTGACGCAGGTGCTGCATGTCATCGACGAGCTTGCGCGCTGCTTCGGTCTCCCCGACGAGGTGCATCGCGATCGCGAGCTCGCACGTCTCCGCGCCGGTGACCCACGGCTGGTCGGCGACGCACCGGATGCCCATTCCGTCGACGACGAACTCGTCCCAGCGCGCACGGAGCCGGGCGAGACCCTCGGCTCCCTTCAACACGCCGCCGATCACCGGGTAGTACCAGTCCATCGACCAGCGGTCCGTCGGCAGGAAGTACTCGGGGTGGGTGCGCACCGCGTGCGCGAGCGCGCCGGTGGCCAGCTCCCAGCCGTGCTGCGCCTCGCCGACTAGCTCGGCGAGGCCGAGCCCGCAGCGCAGGCTGTGCAGGGTGCTGGAGCACCCGGTGACCAGTGAGGAGGGGTGCACATCGCCGTCCGCCGAGCGGGCCCACCAGATCTGGCCGCTGGGAGCCTGCAGGTCGACGACGAAGTCCAGCCCGGCCCGGACCACGGGCCACATCCGCTCGACGAACGCGCGGTCGCCGGTGCGCCGCCAGCGGTGCCAGACCGCGGTGGCGACGTAGGCGCACTGGTTGCTGTCGGCGTGCGCCTCCTTGACGACACCGTCGACGGTGCTGCCGGCCCAGGAGCCATCCGGGCGCTGGTTGCGCACCAGCCACTCCCAGCCACGCTCGGCGGCGTCCTGATAACCACCGAGCTCGAGCGCCATCACGCACTCGAGATGGTCCCAGGCCTCCGTGTGGGCGCCGACCGACCACGGGATCGCGCCGTCCGGCTCCTGCATGGCGGCCAACGCACCCGCCGTCGCCACGATCTCGGCGCGGCTCAGCAGCGGCGCGGGCCACGGCTCGGGCGCCGGCCGATCCGGCCGCTCAGGCGGCAGGACCACCTCGGGCCAGCCCAGCCGCTGGCCTGGTCGGTCGGTCGGTTCGGGCATGGTGAGGCCATCCGGCCGAACCAGATCTCGATCGGATTGCTCAGCCGACACCACGGCCGGTCTCCTCCAGCTTCCTCAGCGTGGCGGCCGTTGCCGGAGCCTCCGTTGGCTCGGGTACCAGGCCTGCCGCGGCAGGCGGTTTACGCAGGTAGAGCACCACGCTCTTGCCCAGCACCGGGTTCAGCGCCTGCTCGGTCCACCGGGTCAGCCTGGGGCGCTTCATCATGTCCCACACCAGAAGGCGGTGGTAAAGCTTCGTGGCCGGATGGTCGTCGTCATGGACACCGACAAGACACCGCAGCCACCAGTAAGGCGCGTGCAACGCATGGGCGCGGTGCCCGCCGACGTACTCCAGGCCGGTCGCCGTCAGCCGGCCGAGCAGCTCGTCCCGCCGGTAGATCCGGACATGGCCGCCCTCGACCGAGTGGTAGCCGCTGGACAGGCCCCAGCAGACCCGTTCCGGCAGCGCGGCTGGCACGGTCACGGCCGCGAGCCCGCCGGGACGCAGCACCCGGACCAGCTCCGCCATCGCCTTCTCGTCGGCCGGCAGATGCTCGAGGATCTCCGCGGCCACGACCCGGTCGAACGTCCCGTCCGCGAACGGCAGGCCGAACGCGTCGCCACGGACCGCCCCCGCACTCGCCGCCGGCGGCACCTGCTCTTCGGCGGCCATCGCGGCGAGCATTCCGCCCACCGCCCGCACGTCGTCGAACGAGTAGTCGAGGCCCACCACGTCGGCGCCGCGGCGGTACATCTCGAACGCATGCCGACCAGCCCCGCAGCCCAGGTCCAGCACGCGGTCACCAGGGGCGACCGGGAACCGGTCGAAGTCAACGGTCAGCATCGGCTACCGCAAAGCCTCGATGCGCTCCGCGTACCACTCGGCCGTGGCGGCGGTCGCCGCCCGCCAGGAGAACCGCTCCTCGACGCGGCGACGGCCCCCGGCGCCGAGCCGAGCGCGCAGCTCCGGATCGTCGAGCAGCCGGCTGATGGCCACGGCCATCGCGTCCGCGTTGCCAGGCGGCACGGTGAGCGCCGCTTCACCGTCCGGCCCGGTCACCTCGGGCAGCGCGCCGGCGGTCGTCGCGACGAGCGGCAGCCCGCACGACATCTCCTCGACGGCCGGCAGGCTGAAGCCCTCGTACAGCGACGGCACGACGGCGACCTCGGCGGAACGCAGCAGGTCGACGAGATCGGACTGCTCGAGATTGGACCGAAAGGTGACCACGTCGGTCAGGCCCAGCTCGCTGACCTGGCGCGCGGCGGCGCCGCCCTCGCGGGCCTTGCCGACACAGACGACGTGCGCGTCCTCGCGCTCGACGCGGATCTTCGGGAGCGCCTCCAGCAGCACGGACAACCCCTTGAGCGGGACGTCGGCGCTGGTGACGACCACGATCCGGCCGGGAACCTTGGGCACGGACGGATCCGGGGAGAACACCTCATGCTCGGTGCCGAGCGGGACGGTGTGCATCAGCTCGGACGGGATGCCCATGTCGGCGATGATGTCCGTCCGCGAGCTCTCGGACGGGATGACGATGCCGTCCAGCTGTCGGGCGACGCGGGCCTGCATCGGCAGGAACGAGTACCAGCGGCGGACACCGAACCGGTCCTTGACCCCTTTCGTCGCCTCCAGGTGCAGCCGGCGGTCGACGGTGATCGGATGATGCACCGTCGCGACCAGCGGGATGCGATGCGGCGAGAGCGCCCGCTTCAGCGACAACAGCCCGTAGCCCAGGGTCTGGTTGTCGTGCACGATGTCGAACGGCTGCGGGGTGCCACCGCCGGACCTCAGCGCCTTGCTCGCCCGCAGGCTGAACGCGAGCGGCTCGGAGAACTGACCGGTCCGCATCATCACGAACTCCGCCATCGAGGCCACGTCACGCAGCTCACGCGGCGACGGCCACCGCAGCGGGTTCGGCTCGCCCCACAGGTCCAGACTCGGCAGCCGGCGAACTTCGACGCCGTCATCCACGACCGGGTACGGCGGCCCGCTGATCACCGTGACCTGGTGGCCGAGGCGGATCAGCTCCCGGGACATCTGCCGGATGTACACGCCCTGGCCCCCACAGGTGGGGAGACTGCGGTACGACAGCAACGCGATCCGCAACGGTGCGCCCTCCCATGGCTTAGGCTCCCTCTCGCCGACCGGTCGAGAGCAGCGCCGTTACTTGTCACAGTAGGACAAATTTACTGGATCTTCCTGCTTATCTCCCTTGTTCCCCAACCTCGGCAAAGATCTAGTAACAACTGCGTTCACGAGAGACAACGACACCGACCCACCGCAACCCTCCCGGCGCAGCAGCGTCAGATCACAAGCACTCAAAGTAGCTATCCACTACAGTGCGTGAATATTCGAGCGACCGCCCAGCTGTGACATTGGTCCGCTCCGTGCGGGCGCTGTGACATTGGTCCGCTCCGTGCGGGCGCTGTGACATTGGTCCGCTCCGTGCGGGCGCTGTGACATTGGTCCGCTCCGTGCGGGCGCCGCGCTCCGGCCCCTTCCCTCGCTTCGCTTCGGGAAGGGACCTCCGCGCGGCGTCCTCCTCCGCGGACGTGCCCTCCGGCGACCTCCGCTGCGGCCCAACCCCGTTCGCTTCGCTCCGGGGCCGGGCCTCCGCGGAGGCACGCCTCCGGGCCAGCTCAGTTGCGGAGCGCTTGAACGTTACGAACCCGTCACATGCACGGCAGGGCCACCACCCCTCCACCAAAAGCTCAACTCGTGACGTGCAAGCGGCACGCAACCGAGCTGGGCGCGGAGGCGGCCTCCGCAGTGGTCCACCACGAGCGAAGCGACGTGTTGGACCACGGAGGAGGCCGCCGGAGCGCCCGTGAGCGGAGGAGGACGGCGCGTAGCGCCCGCGTCCGGAGCCTGCGGAGGACGCGGGCGATGCGCGCCGCCCGCACGCAGCGAACCATGTCAAACCTTCCCGCCCGACCCCAACCAGCGACGTTCAAGCGGCACGCGGCCGAGCGCTGGGCGCGCAGGAGGACGCGGCCGATGCGCGCCGCCCGCACGCAGCGAACCAATGTCAAACCTTCCGCCCCGAGCCAGCCCAGTCACGTCACGCTGGAACGTCACGACGCGGCTGCCGCCGAGTTGGTCGCCGGCCAGATCCTCGGGGCGGCGGCGCCGGCCGGGGTTGGCCGCCCACCAGGCACCCACGGATGGCGCCGTTCACGGTTCCGTGCACGAAAAAACGGTCACGCCCCGGCGAGCGGGCCGTGACCGGCGAAAATGCAGGCGGTGAAGGGTGGACCTAGGTGGACTTGAACCACCGGCCTCTTCCTTATCAGGGAAGCGCTCTAACCGACTGAGCTATAGGTCCTTGTACTAGTGATGTTGCCAGCTTACAGCTATGTGCCCCACGTGGGGTCCGGGGCTCGGCCCCGGGGCAATATGACGCGGGAGCCCGGGAGCCAAGCCGAAGGCGAGCGAACAGGTTGGGCCGATCGCGCGCTCTAACCGACTGAGCTATAGGTCCGGGTTGTGTTGCCCGGGCTGGAGCGAGTCCAAGAGTACAGGACGGCGGCGGGGGCGTGGGGACCGCCGCCGTCCGATTGGTCAGCGATCGCTGAGGGTGACCTCGATGCCGCCGATCATGTCGGAGCACAGGTTGTAGAGGAGCGCGCCGAGGGTCGACAGCAGCGTGATCAGGATGATGTTGATCGCTCCGATGAGCAGGCTGATCTGCATGGCTCGGCCAAATGACAGCCAGGAGCTGACGTTGTGGCTTTCGTCGGAGGTCAGTGTGCCCGCGGCGTCGACGATGCTGTCGAAGACGCCGATGGAGTTGAGGACGAACCAGAGCACGGCTACGGCGACCATGATGACGAGAAAGACGCACAGGGAGAACGCGAACGCGAGTCTGGTCACGGTGAGCGGGCTGACTCGGGTGAGCCGAAGCTTGGCCCGCCGGCCGGCGGGACCGGCGTCGGCTTCGGCTTGGTCGTGGCTGTCAGGGAAGTCGTGACGGGCTGGCTCTGGCCGGTCGTACCGTCCGGGCTGGCCTGGGTGGCCCGCGTATCCGGGGGGTCCGGGTTCCTGGCGTCCGGGTTCCTGGCGGTCGGCGCGGGGCTGCCTGGCCCATTCCTGGTCGGCACGGCCGCGGTCGGGCCCGTTCAAGTTCAGGGCCCCGTTGCTTGACCCGGCGGGACGGGTGCCGGGCGTCGGTACGCGTTCGGCCGGGACGGCGGGCCCACGGGTCGGCTTGGCCAGGTCGGGCTTTGCCGGCTCGACGATGGTCCGGTCCGGGTCGGGTCCTGGGGCGGGGGGTACCGCGGCGACCTTGCGGGTTTCGGCGGCCGAGCCGGGACGGTCGGCACGGGCCGGCCGTGGCGCGGAGCGCTCGGACCGGTCCCGCTCCGTGTGCTCGGGGACGCCTCCTCGGGCACGGGCATCCCGACCGGCATCCCGCGCCTTGTCGGAGCCTCGAGCTGGGTTACGCACGATAGCCATCGTGTCGGGGTCGCGCGGTGGTTGCGCCTGCTGGTCTGCTCCGGCCGGTTTGGACGGCGTGCCGCGGCCATTCGCGGCGTACCGCTCAGATCGCTCAGATCGGTCCGCACGATCCGGACGGTCCGCACGCTCCGGGCTGCTCTTGTCGACGGGCGGCGGGCTCGTGACCGGTGCGGTGACTGTCGTGGTGGCCCCCCCGGACGGTGACGCCGCGGGCGTCGCGTCCAGGGTGGTCGTCTTCGCCGCGGACTTCTTCGCGGTGGCCGACGTCGACGACGAGGTGACGGACCGCACGACCGCGGTCTTGTCCTCGTCGTCGACCACGCCAGTTCCCGGTGCCGTGGGTGCCTTCGTCGCCGTCCTTGCGGGGGCCGAGTCGGTCGACGACCGTCCGGCCGCCGCGTCCTGCTGGCCGCCGCCTCCCGGCCGTTCGAAGAACGGGTTGCCGTTGCCCGCGGCAGGGTCCTCGCTGTCGGCGGCGGTCGCTGGGAGCGCGCCGGCCCTGCCCGACCGCTCGTCCTTGTCGCTCACGCGTCTCCCCTTAGCTCCCCGTCGGCCGCGTCGGTCAGCCGGCCGCCGGCTCGTCGCCGTCGGCGTCCTCGACATCAGCATTACGCGCGACGCCCACGACCTGCACACCGGGCTCAAGGTCGATCAGCTTCACGCCCATCGTCTGGCGCTGGGCCCGGCGAACGTCCTTGGCTACGGTACGCAAGACACCGCCGTTGGACGCGATGGCGTACAGCTGGTCATTGGGCTCGACGACGAGCGCGCCGACAAGGTTGCCCCGGCTGGAAACAATCTTCGCGGTGAGCACACCCTTGCCGCCGCGTCCTTGCACCGGGTACTCGCCGAGCGGCGTCCGCTTGGCGTAGCCACCGCTGGTCGCCACCAGGAGGTCGGCCTGCATCTCCGGCTTGACGACGGCGATCGAGAGCAGCTCGTCGTGGGCGTCGAACCGCATGCCGATCACGCCGGCGGTGGCTCGGCCCATCGGGCGTAGCTGCTCGTCGTCGGCGTGGAACCGGATCGACTGGGCACTGCGGCTGACGAGCAGCAGGTCGTCGTCGGGGCCGACGAGCCGGGCGCCGATCACCTCGTCGTCCTCGCGCAGGTTGATCGCCACGAGGCCGCCGGCCCGGTTCGAGTCGAAGTCGGGGAGCGCGGACTTCTTGCACAGGCCGCGCTTGGTGGCGAGCACCAGGTAGGGCGCGATCTCGTAGTTCTGGATCGCCATGACCTCGGCGATGCGCTCGTCCTGGCCGAAGGCGAGGATGTTCGCCACGTGCTGGCCCTTGGCGCTGCGGGCCTGCTCGGGCAGCTCGTGCGCCTTGGCCCGGTAGACCCGGCCCTTGTTCGTGAAGAACAGCAGCCAGTGGTGGGTGGTGGTGACGAAGAAGTGCTCGACGATGTCGTCCTCGCGCAGCGCCGCGCCCTGCACGCCCTTGCCGCCGCGCTTCTGCGAGCGGTAGAGGTCGGTCTTGGTGCGCTTGGCGTAGCCGCCGCGGGTGACGGTGACGACGACGTCCTCCTGGGCGATGAGGTCCTCGATGGACATCTCGCCCTCGAACGGCACGATCCGGGTACGCCGCTCATCGCCGAACCTGTCGACGAGCTCCTTGAGCTCCTCGCTGATGATCTCGCGCTGACGCTGCGGCGAGTTGAGGATTGCTTCGAGCTCGGCGATCCGGGCGCGCAGCTCGGCGGCCTCGTCGATGATCCGTTGCCGTTCCAGGGCGGCGAGGCGGCGCAGCTGCATGTCCAGGATCGCGGTCGCCTGGATCTCGGAGAGCGAGTAGCGCGCCATCAGTTGGCCGCGGGCGACGTCGGCCGACTCGGCGTTGCGGATCAGCGTGATCACGTCGTCGAGGTGGTCGAGCGCGATCAGCAGGCCGTCGAGGACGTGCAGCCGCTCGCGGGCCTTGCGCAGCTGGTAGCGGGTGCGCCGGACGACCACGTCGACCTGGTGCTCGACGTAGTAGCGGATCATCTGGTCGAGGCGCAGGGTGCGCGGCACCCCGTCGACGATCGCCAGCATGTTCGCGCCGAAGGTGTCCTGCAGCTGGGTGTGCTTGTACAGGTTGTTCAGCACGACCTTGGCGACGGCGTCGCGCTTGAGGTCAATGACGAGGCGCTGGCCGATCCGGGCGGACGTCTCGTCGCGGACGTCGGAGATCCCCGAGATCTTGTTGTCGCGGACCAGCTCGGCGATCTTCTCGGCGAGGTTGTCCGGGTTGACCTGGTAGGGCAGCTCGGTGACGACGAGCTGGGTGCGGCCCTTGTTCTCCTCGACGTTGACGACGGCGCGCATCCGGATGCTGCCGCGGCCGGTGCGGTAGGCCTCCTCGATCCCGGACCGGCCGACGATGAGGCCGGAGGTCGGGAAGTCGGGGCCCTTGACGATGCCGATGAGGGCTTCGAGCAGTTCCTCGTCGGTGGCGTCCGGGTGGTCGAGCGCCCACTGGACGCCGGTGGCGACCTCGCGCAGGTTGTGCGGCGGGATGTTGGTCGCCATGCCGACCGCGATGCCGCCGGCGCCGTTGACGAGCAGGTTCGGGAACCGGCTGGGCAGGACGAGCGGCTCCTGGGAGCGGCCGTCGTAGTTCGGCGCGAAGTCGACGGTCTCGGCGTCGATGTCGCGCAGCATCTCCATGGCGAGCGCGGCCATGCGTGCCTCGGTGTACCGCATGGCGGCGGGCGGGTCGTTGCCCGGCGAGCCGAAGTTGCCGTTCCCGTCGACGAGCGGGTAGCGCAGCGACCAGGGCTGCGCGAGCCGCACCAGGGTGTCGTAGATCGCCGAGTCGCCGTGGGGGTGGTAGTTACCCATGACGTCGCCGACGACGCGGGAGCACTTGAAGTACCCCCGGTCCGGGCGGTACCCGCCGTCGTACATGGCGTACAGCACCCGGCGCTGCACGGGCTTGAGACCGTCGCGGACCTCCGGCAGGGCCCGCCCGACAATGACCGCCATCGCATAGTCGAGGTACGACCGCTGCATCTCGACTTCGATGCCGATGGGCTCGATGCGGTCGCCAGGAGGCGGCGGTAGTACGTCGACCACGATTTCCTTCCAGGGCAGTGCGGAACCTGTCGGTACTTACCCGACAGAACAGAATTAGTCGGTTGATGTGCCACTTGTCGCACTTACTGCCTAGCCACCACGCCTGCCCGCCGTCCCCGGCCAAGGTCCAAGACCTCAGCCGCCCCACCCCGTCATCGGAGGAACTCCGACAACGGCGTCCCGGGGAGCCAACCCCGTAGAGGGCTAACTCTTCGTCGGGCGAAGCCCGACACCGGGGGTCCGGGGGTCGCCCCCCGGAGCAGACATGATCTGATGGGCCTCCGGGAAGCTGCCCGAAGGGCAGCGAACAGGGGTCGCCCCCATCAGATATCCAGGAAGCGCACGTCCTTGGCGTTGCGCTGGATGAAGCTGCGGCGGGCTTCGACGTCCTCCCCCATCAGGACGCTGAACAGTTCGTCGGCCACGGCGGCGTCGTCGAGCGTGACCTGCAGCAGGATCCGCCGGTCGGGGTCCATCGTGGTGTCCCACAGCTCGGTCGCGTTCATCTCGCCGAGACCCTTGAACCGCTGGATCGCGTCCTTGGGCAGCTTGCGGCCGGCCTCGACGCCGCGCTCGAGGAGCCCGTCCCGTTCCCGGTCGGAGTAGGCGTACTCCCAGTCCTCCCGCCCCCATTTGATCTTATAGAGCGGGGGCTGCGCGAGGAAGACGTGGCCCGCCTCGACCAGCGGCCGCATGAACCGGAACAGCAGCGTGAGGAGCAGCGTCCGGATGTGCTGGCCGTCGACGTCGGCGTCCGCCATCAACACGATCTTGTGATAGCGCAGCTTGGCGATCTCGAAGTCGTCGTGGATGCCGGTGCCGAGGGCCTGGATCAGCGCCTGGACCTCGGCGTTCTTGAGCACCCGGTCGATCCGGGCCTTCTCGACGTTCAGGATCTTGCCTCGCAGCGGCAGGATCGCCTGGAACTTCGAGTCGCGACCGCCCTTGGCCGAGCCGCCGGCGGAGTCGCCCTCGACGATGTAGAGCTCGCAGCGCTCCGGGTCGGTGTACTGACAGTCGGACAGCTTGCCGGGCAGGCCGGTGCCGCCGAGCAGGCCCTTACGCCGGGTCAGGTCACGGGCGGCGCGGGCGGCGATCCGGGCGCGCTGGGCGTCGAGCGACTTGGAGACGATCGCCCGGGCCTCGACCCGGTTCGCGTCGAACCAGTCCCGCAGCGCGGAGTAGCACATCTCCTGGACGAACTTCTTCGCCTCGGTGTTGCCCAGCTTCGTCTTCGTCTGGCCCTCGAACTGCGGTTCGGCGAGTTTGACGGAGATGATCGCGGTGAGGCCCTCGCGGATGTCGTCGCCGGAGAGCCGCTCGTCGGCGTTCTTCGCACCCGCCTTGACCGGCTTGAGCAGGTTCTGCTCCTTGGCGTAGGCGTTCACCGCGCTGGTGAGCGCCGCCCGGAAGCCCTCCTCGTGGGTGCCGCCCTCGTGCGTGTTGATCGTGTTCGCGAACGTGTAGACCGACTCGTTGTAGCCGGCGTTCCACTGCATCGCGACGTCCGCCTCGATGCCCTTCGCCTTGGACTCGAGAGCGATGATCGTCTTGTGGATCGGCTCCTTCGTCGCGTTCAGGTGGGTGACGAAGTCAGCCAGGCCGTTCTCGTACATGAACGTGACCTCGGCCGGCTCCTCCAGCCGCTCGTCGCGCAGCGTGATGGAGATGCCCTTGTTCAGGAAGGCAGTCTCCTGCAGCCGCCGGTAGAGGGTCTCGTACTTGTACTCGGTGGTCTCGAAGATCTCTGGGTCGGCCCAGAACGTGACCGTGGTGCCGGTGCGCTCGTTCCGCTTCAGCGGCGCGCGCTGCTCGAGCTTCCCGGCCCGCTGCGCCGTGTATCGCTGGAACCAGCTGAAGCCGTCGACCTTGATCTCGACCTCGACCTTGGTCGACAACGCGTTGACGACGCTGATGCCGACGCCGTGCAGGCCGCCGGAGACGGCGTAGGACTCGCCGTCGAACTTGCCGCCCGCATGCAGGACCGTGAGCACGACCTCGACCGTGGGCTTCTTCTCGGTGGGATGCATGCCGACGGGGATCCCACGGCCGTTGTCGACGACACGCACGCCGCCGTCGGCGAGCAGCGTCACCTTGATCGTGTCGCAGTAGCCGGCGAGCGCCTCGTCGACGGAGTTGTCCACGACCTCGTAGACGAGGTGATGCAGGCCGCGCTCGCCGGTGGAGCCGATGTACATGCCTGGCCGCTTGCGGACCGCGTCGAGACCCTCGAGAACCTTGATCGAACTAGCGTCGTACGCCACGCACCGGGTCCCCTCGTCAGTGCCCCTTTGCGGGGGCCCTCGTTGTGCCCCTCATCGCTGTGCCCATCACAGCGACCCATCACAGCGACCCATAGCCGCGCCCCTTCGCGGGACCGCTCGTTATGGGCCGAAGTCCTCACCAGTCTACCTGGCGACCCGCCACAACAGACGCAGGGTGACGCCTGACGTCCGCGTAGCGACCCGGAGGAGGACTAGCCGAACCCCCCTACGCACTGGGCGCCCCCACGCGCTGTGGCGCCTATCCACGCCGATTCCCGCCTCCAGGGCCTGCCCACGGGCCAGTACTCGCCAATCGGTGACGTTTCCGGATCGCCCGGTCACGGAAAGCTCTTGGCTCCGCCAAGCGAGTCGAATGCCGCGTCGAACCGGTTGGCCTCGCGTTATCCGTAGGTGTCGCGAGGGCCTCGGCCCCCCGGCATCTGGACGGGCCCGTGCCGCCAGGAGGGCGCCGACGGCCCGCGCACGTTGATCCGGGTGACGACGCCGGAGCCCAGCTCGCGTCGCAGCTCACCGAGAATCCGGCCGGCCAGGAAGCGCAGCTGGGTGGCCCACGCAGTCGATTCCGCGGCGAGCTCGAGCACCCCGTCACGCAAGGACACCGGGGTGGCATGCGCACTGATGTCCGGGCCTACGATGGCGTCCCAGCGGGCCAGCACCGACGAATCGGTCGCCTTCGCCCGCCAGCCGCGCGCCGCGAGCAGCCGCTCGACCGCGGTACCAAGGGAGGTGGGCTCGCGCCACTCCCGCCCCGGCGCCGCGATCCCCGGCAACCGCGGCCGCCGCGGCGGCTCCCGGTCGTCGTCACCGTCCCGCGTTCCGGACTCCCCGCCGCGACCAGCAGGCCCGCCGGGGTACGTGCCGCCGGCACCCCCATCCGGGTCGCCCCCTGCGGGACCTCCTCGGCCGGCACCACGGCCGCCGTCGCGAGCACGTGCCCTGGCATCCGCCTTCGCCGCGGCGAGCACCTGGCGAGCCAGGTCCGCCCCCTTCGGCGCGGCCGCACCCGCTGAGGGGTGCAGATCGGGCTGCCGGGTCCGCCCGACCTGCACCACCGGGCGTTCCGACGCCCCGCCGGCCACCCGCCCGTCCGACTCAGTCGACAAGGCTGACCTCCCCCGTCCGTACGGTGAACCGCGGGCCACCCAGCTCCGGTGGCACGTCATCGCCCACCGCCGCGGTGATCAGTACCTGCTCGGCCCGCGCGACCAGCTCGGCGAGCCGGCGGCGACGGTGCGCGTCGAGCTCGGCGAAGACGTCGTCGAGCAGCAGCACCGGGCCGCGGTCGTCGGCGCCCAGCAGCTCGAACGAGGCCAGCCGCAGCGCGAGCGCAAGCGACCAGGACTCGCCATGGCTGGCATAGCCGCGCGCCGGGCGGCCGCTCACGGACAGGACCAGCTCATCGCGGTGCGGGCCGGCCAACGTCACGCCGCGCTCGACCTCCCGCGGTCGCAGACTGGCGAGCTCGGCGAGCATCGCGGCGGCGATCGCGTCCCGGCCGGCCCCCTCCGGCAACGGCACCGAGCAGCGGTAGTCGACTCCGACGCCCGCCGACGACTCGGCTCCCGCGACGGCCGCGTAAGCCGCGCCGATCCGGGGACTCAGGTCCTCCACGAGCGCGAGACGGGCGGCGAGCAGCTCAGCGCCGTGCCGGGCCAGCGACTCGTCCCAGGAATCCAGGGTCCGCAGGTCGCCTCTCACCCGCAGCAGGGTGGTCCGCTGGCGCAGCACCCGCTCGTAGTCGGCGATCACCCCGGCGAGCCGGGGGGTCCGCGCGACCAGCAGCTCGTCGAGGAAGCGACGCCGCTCGGCCGGGTCGCCCTTGACCATCGCCAAGTCCTCCGGCGCGAACAGCACGACCGACAGCAGGCCCAGCAGATCGCGAGCCCGTGGGAGCTGGCGGCGGTTGAGCCGGACCCGGTTGGCCCGGCCGGTGACGATCTCGATCTCGGCGAGCGCGGCCCGGTCGCCGCGCACCACCCGGGTACGGATCACCGCGTGCTCGGCGCCCTCCCGGATCAGCGGCGCGTCGCTGGAGACCCGATGGCTGCCGAGAGCCGCGACGTAGCCGACGGCCTCGAGCAGGTTCGTCTTGCCCTGGCCGTTGGCACCGACGAAGGTGACCACCCCGGGCGGCAGGGTCAGGTCGAGCGCCGAATACGACCGGAAATCAACCAGTTGCAGGTGCGTCACGTGCATCCTTCCGCTCCTGCCCTGAGTTGCGCTGTTGGTCGCCTTTTACTGCCTCCTTGCGCTGTTCTCCGGCCTGGTTGCCTAGGGCCAGTTGCGCTGGGGTTGCGTCGCCTGGCGGCTCCAGGACGACGGACGACGCACAGTTGGTGGTGATGTTGCCTTTGACGCGTCTTGCCCCTCGGTCCGCTCTAGGTTGTCCCGGGCCAGTTGCGCTGGGGTTGCGTCGCCTGGCGGCTCTGGGGCGGCGTGCCGCAACCCGAGTACGCGTTGGCTCGGCGCTGGCGGGAGGAAGTCAGGAAAGCCGCCCGTGCTCGATGAGCGTCATCCGTTCAGCTGGATGGGCATGAGCAGGTACCGGTAATCCGGGGACTCCTCGTCGCCTGCGCCCTTGCCGGTGAGGATCGCGGGCTTCTTCGCGGCGACGTCGGCGTCTTCGGCGCTGGCGAAGCCGAACTCGACCTGGTCGGAGTCGATCGCGTTCAGCGCGTCCTGCAGGTACGCCGGGTTGAAGGCAACTGCGAGGTCCGGGCCGGAGTAGGCCGCGGGCAGCGTCTCGGACGCCTGTGCCTCGCCGCCGTTGCTGCCAGCCTCGAGCTCCAGGTGGTCCTCGGAGAAGGCGAGCTTCACCGGCGCGGTCTTCGGCGCCACCAGTGCGACCCGCTTGACCGCCTCCAGCAGCGGGGCCTTCTCCACCGCCGCGATCAGCGGGCACGAGTCGGGCAGCAGCTTGCGGTACGGCGGGAACTGGCCGTCGACCAGCCGGGTCGTGGTCTGCCGGCCGTTGCCTGCGAAACCGGCCAGCGCCTCGCCGGACGGACCGGTGCCAAGCGCGATCGCGACCTCGACCGAACCACCGGACAGCGACCGGGCCGTGTCCAGCAGCGTGCGCGCCGGGATGAGGGCGATACCGGCGGCGTCGGGGCTTTCCGGGCGCCACTTGAGTGTGCGCACCGCGAGGCGGTAGCGGTCAGTGGCGGCGAGCGTCAGGACCTCGCCCTCGATCTCGAGCCGCACGCCGGTGAGCACCGGCAGCGTGTCGTCCTTGCCCGCGGCGACCGCGACCTGGGAGACCGCGGCACCGAACGCACCGCCCTCGATGTAGCCGGTGACCGGCGGCAGCGGAGGCAGCGCCGGGTACTCCTCGACCGGCATGGTCCGCAGGGTGAACCGGGCGTTGCCGCAGGCGATCACCAGCCCGTTCCCCTCGGTCCACACGTCGACCGGCGCGGCGGGCAGCTGCTTGGTGATCTCCGCGAGCATCTTGCCCGGCGCGAGTGCCCGGCCCTCCTCGGAGATCGTCGCCTCCAGCTTCGCCTGGGCAGCGACCTCGTAGTCGAAGGCCGCGACCACCAGGCCAGGCCCGCTCGCATCGAGAAGCAGGCCGGTGAGCACCTGCTGCTGAGCGGCGGTCGCCGTGCGACTCGGAAGGCTACGCGCGGTCCAGGCGACCGCCTCAGTGAACTCGTCCCGCTCGACCCGGAACTTCATGCCTGCCTCCCTCTGGCGGCGAAGAACCGATCCAGCATCTCAGAGCCCTCCGACAAGTCCACCAGCGGCCCGTCATCCGTGCAAGCAAACGACTACGCAGAGTGCTGCACTCGCTCACCCGCTCGTCAGTACCACGGGGATGCACGGCGACACCGTCCTCGATACCGGCGTGGTGAAGTCCGAACCGTTCACGAGCGGGAAGCCTTCCCCGTCGCTCGCCGGGCTGCGTCTCGACGTCTCGACGACTCTCAACGGCTGCGCCTCGATGGGCGGGCTGGCAGGTGCCGACCAGCGGGCGTGCGGGTGTCAGGCCTGGCGCGGAGCGTCCTCATCCCCAGGCCCCAACTCTTCAAGCTTTTGATCTCTCTAGAAATTTAGAGATCGCAGTAGTAGTAGGGGTTGTGGAAACTGGGGATAACCCGTGTTTGCGCAGGTCAGGGGGCCGAGACCACGGTGGAGAGCGTGTGGGCGCAGCTGTGGGCTAGCCCGGTCCCTGTCCACAAGGCCGCACCGGCCCCCAGCTTCGTGCACCGTTCATCCACCGGTTGCCCCCACGCTGTCCCCAGGATGTCCCCCGGTTCTCCACAGCCCGTCGGTGGGGTTGTCCGCAGGCTGCCCCCAGGTCATCCACAGGGTTGTCCACAAGCTGTGGGTGAATACCACCCCAGTGGTCCTCGGCTGCTGGCCGGGGTCTTGACGGCTCGTTATTAACGAGTGGACCCGCATCGTGCGGAAGCACATCGATCAGCGCCATATCGGACTAAGTAGTTAAAAAGGACTACCCTCGGGCTGGCGGCGAACTAGGCCGTCGGAATCGGAGAGCTAGTCCTGCCTGTGGCCTCCAACGGTGACGAGCGTTTCCAACAGCCACTCTCACGCCCGACGGCGTTTATACCCAACGCTATCCACAACCTGTGGATCCTGTGGATCCTGTGGATGTGCTGCATTGGACGGTTGGGCGCGCTGTTCCCAGCCGGGGGTCAGGCCGATGGCCTGGGGCGGCTGGCTCGGGTTGGTTGACCCGAGGTGGCTGGCTTGAGATGGCTGGCTCGGGCAAGAAGGTTGTTGCTGGTTCGCTCCGTCCGGGCGGCGCGCTCCGGCGAGTGGGGTTGACGACGCTTGAACGTCACGGACCGGGGCCGGGCGGGAAGGTTGTTGTTGGTTCGCTTCGTGCGGGCACGGCCCTCCGGCAGCCCGCTCGCCTGGCGGCTCGCGGGCTACCTCCGGGCCGCGGGGTTCCTGCCGGATCGGCGGAGCTTGCGGAGCCGATCTGGGAGGTCCGCCTCCTCCGCTCACGGGCGCTCCGGCGACCTCCGCTGCGGCCCAACCCTCGACCTCCGAAATCGCTTACCTCCCAGATCGACTTCGTCGATCCGGCAGGGACCCTGTCGCCGATTCCGCAGGGACCCTGTCGCTTCGCTCGATGGCCGGGCCTCCGCGGAAGCGCGCCTCCGCGCCCGCACGGTCGCCTGCCGCTGCACGTCGCCAATCCGGAGCTGCACCTCTACAAGGGCCACTTCGCTTGGTGCTGGTCGAGCGTTCCTCCGTGTAGGCCAGGCACAAAGGCTGTCCCACGATCGAAGCGACGTGGCCGCGACGGTTTCCCGGTTCCGAATTGCAGCCAGTCCGGGTTTGCAACGTTCAAGCGCAACGCGCCCCACGAGCGAAGCGAAGTAAGCCCACGACGGGGGTCTGCCCCGCTCGTGACGTTCAAGCGCACCGCAAGCGCGCTGGCCCGGAGGCGTGCCTCCGCGGAGGCATCCCTACGAGCGCAGCGAAGTAGGGGTGCCGCAGCGGAGGTCGCCGGAGGGCACGTTCGCGGAGGAGGACGCGGCGCGGAGGTCCCTTGCGATGCGAAGCGAGCAAGGGGCCGGAGCGCCGCGCCCGGACGGAGCGAACCAGATCAGAGGTGTCTGGTCTCGGCTCGGATGCGGTTCGTCAGCTCCGTTACCTGGTTGTAGATGGCGCGGCGCTCGGCCATCAGGCCGCGGATCTTGCGGTCGGCATGCATGACGGTGGTGTGGTCGCGGCCGCCGAACTGCTGGCCGATCTTCGGTAGGGACAGGTCTGTCAGCTCGCGGCACAGGTACATCGCGATCTGGCGGGCGGTCACCAGCACTCGGCTGCGGGACGTGCCGCACAGGTCCTCCATCGACACGCCGAAGTAGGCGGCCGTCGCGTTCATGATCGAGGTCGCGGTTATCTCGCTGCTCGTCGCGTCCGGGATGAGGTCGCGCAGCACGATCTCGGCGAGTGTCCGGTCGACGTGGGACTTGTTGAGGCTGGCGAACGCGGCGACTCGGATGAGTGCCCCCTCGAGCTCGCGGATGTTGCGCTCGATGTGGGTGGCGATGTATTCGAGGACATCCGGCGGCACTGGCAGCCGCTCGGTGGCGGCCTTCTTCGACAGAATCGCGATCCTGGTCTCGAGGTCGGGTGGCGTGACGTCCGTGATGAGCCCCCACTCGAACCGGCTGCGGAGCCGGTCCTCGAGCGCGGAGAGCTGCTTGGGCGAACGGTCCGAGGAGATGACCAGCTGCTTTTCGGTGTCGTGCAGGACGTTGAAGGTGTGGAAGAACTCCTCCTGCGTCCGTTCCTTGTTCTCCAGGAACTGGATGTCGTCGACCAGTAGGACGTCGATGTCGCGGTAGCGCCGCTGGAAGGCCTGCTGCCGGTCGTCCCGGATCGAGTTGATGAAGTCGTTCGTGAACTCCTCGGTGCTGACGTACTTCACCTGGGAGTCGGGGTACAGCTTCAGCGTGTAGTGCCCGATCGCGTGCAGCAGGTGGGTCTTGCCGAGTCCCGAGTCGCCATAGATGAACAGCGGGTTGTAGGCCTTCGCGGGCGCCTCGGCGACCGCGACCGCGGCCGCATGTGGGAAACGGTTGCTGTCGCCGATGACGAACGTCTCGAAGATGTACCGGGGATTGAGCCGGGCGGGCTCCGAGGGCCGAGGCTCCGGGTCCCGGCCGAGGCCGGCGGCCATCCGCTGGATCGGCGGTGTCGGGCCGCCGAGGAATTCGTCCCGCTCCGCGCCGCCGCGTCCAGCGTCGTCGCGGCCGGGGTCGTCTCGCTCGCGGGTGATTGCCGGCGATGACGGCAGCACCATCGGGCCGGTCATCGGCTCCGGGTCCGGGTGGTGTTCGACGGTGACGGCGACCCTGATCGCCCGGCCGTAGGCGGCGGTCAGCGCGGTGGTCAGGAACGGGCGCAGCCGGGAGTCGAGCAGTTCCTTCGCGAACTCGTTCGGTACCGCGAGCAGGGCGGTGTCCTGTACCAGGCCGAGTGGCTGGGTAAGGCGCAACCAGGCGCGTTGCTGCGCGGACAGCGTCCCGTCAGCCACGCCGGCCACCGCCTGGCGCCACATCTCGTGCAGGTCCGGGTCGTCCCCCAGAGGCAGCTGGCGCTGGGAACCCGTGACGTGGGGCGAGTCGCGGTCGGTCACGGGTGCTCCTCGGAGGGTTGGCCAGGTCGGCGGGCGCCGTTTCCCGGAGCGCGACGGGGTCGCGTCCCCTTCGCCGGCGCACGGCGGGTGGGGCTTCGGATGGGACGACTTCGGGTGGGACAAGGCGGAACTTTGGCTGGGGACTCGGATGGGATGGTGGCGCGGGGCGCCGGGTTCTCCACATCGTCGTCCACAACCTGTGTATGGACATGACACCGCATCCGGCGCGCCGCCGGCACGCGAGGTGGGCGCTGGACGCGCCACCTCGCATCGGGCGCCTACGGCGCTCTCTCCATGCTGGACTGGGGCGAGGGTCTGTGGCGGTGACTTGTCTGATCTGGCGGCGGGGACGTGGGTGCCAGACCTGCCGAATCGGCGAAGCAGATTCGGCAGGCCCCCGGGCGCTGCGCCGATGCGCCGTCACCATCTCCGTGGCTGGTGACGTTTGTTCCTTGCCAGGGGGAGGGTCAGGCTGAGCGTCCGCCTCGTGTCGGTACCGGGGCGCCCTCCTGACGTTGGAGCCGCGGGAGGTGGGTCGGGGTGGACGAACGGCGAGCGAGGCAAGAGGAAGATCGGGCGCCGGACTGTGTAAGGTGGAGTGTCGCTAGCTTGCGGCGCCCCGTTTGGGGACTGGTACGCACTCGTCGGGCTTCCGCGGAGGCTCTCGGGTGAGTCCGGCCCTCATCTCGATGCACGCGTCGAACCGGGGCATCGTTGGCGTAACCTGAGCACGGACAGCGTATGCCTGTCGCGTCCCTGACCGCCTTTTATCCGGAGTCGTCACGTGAGCAAGCGCACCTTCCAGCCGAACAACCGTCGGCGGGCCCGCACCCACGGGTTCCGGCTGCGGATGCGTACCCGTGCCGGCCGCGCCATCATCTCCGACCGCCGCCGCAAGGGCCGTCGCGAACTGTCCGCCTGAGGCGGACGTCGCCGGCGTTCGGTTACCGGCTCCGATGCTCCCCGTTCGTTCGCGCGTCAGCTCCCGGGAGGAGCACGCCCGGATTGGCCGGGAAGGCCGCCGGTTCAGCTGCCCGCCGCTGGTCATCCACGCGCTGCGCACCGGTGAGCCTGGTCCGGCCAGGGCTGGTTTCGTCGTGAGCCGCAAGGTTGGCCCGGCGGTGACCCGCAACCGGGTGCGTCGTCGACTACGGGAGCAGGTCCGCTCCCGTCTTGCCTCGGTGCCGCCCGGAACGCTGTTGGTCGTGCGAGCGCTGCCCGCGTCGGCCGAGGCCAGCTCGGCCGAGCTGGGCGGGGCGCTGGACCGCGGCATCACGGCGCTGCGCTCCGGCCGAGCGCGGCCGCCGAGAGATCGATCGATTCGTCGCCCTGCCGCCGCCGCATCGGCCGCGACCAGGGCTCGACCGGAGCCGGCCGCAGCCGCCACCGACCCGGAAGCGAGCTCGCCGGGCGGTTCGGCCAGTCCGACGCGGGGCCCGCGATGAGCCCCGCCGGCTGGGCGCTGTGCGTGCTCGGCCTGTTCGCCGCGACAGACCTCGCGTTCGCGTCAGCTACGCTTGGTGGACTGCTGCCGCGAGCCGCGCGCGACCGCTCCGGTGCGGTTCGTGGTCCGCTTGCCTGGCTGTTCGTCGCCCTCATTCGTGGCTACCAGCTCGCCTGGTCCCCCCGATCCGGGGGCGCCTGTCGATTTGAGCCGTCCTGCAGCGCCTACGCGTTGTCGGCCGTTCGTATGTATGGCGGGGTACGCGGCGGCCTGCTTGCTGGCTGGCGCCTGCTGCGCTGCCAACCGCTGTCTCGCGGAGGGTACGACCCAGTACCTGCCCGGCTCGTGACCGCGCGATCATCGCGGAGTCTCGCGTGCGCGCAGGTCCATCAGCCGTCACAGTCCGCCCGAGGGGCCTGGAGGAGATAGACCGGTGCTGGATCCGCTTTACCATCTCGCGGCGAACGCGATCGTCTTCTTCCACAAGGGCTTCGGCCCGATCTTCGGCCAGGACAGCTTCTTCGCCTGGGCCTTCTCCGTCGTCCTCCTGGTCATCTGTGTCCGTATTCTGATCTTCCCGCTGTTCGTCAAGCAGGTGAAGTCGCAGCGGACGATGCAGCTGATGCAGCCGCACATCAAGGAGATCCGAGAGAAGTACGGGCATGACAAGCAGGTCATGCAGCAGAAGATGATGGAGCTGCAGAAGGAGCACGGTAACCCGCTGCTCGGCTGCCTCCCCGTCTTCCTACAGATCCCGCTGTTCCTCGCGCTCTTCCACGTCTTCACCCACCTCTCGCCGATGAACGAGGGCCCGGGTGGCTCGCTCGTCTGGCGGCCGCGGGTGGGCCTCAACGCCGACCAGGTCGAGCAGATCGCGTCGGCCAAGGTGTTCGGCATCTCGCTGGCGACCTCGTTCACGTCGAAGTCCAGCCTGCTGGACTTCCTGCACGCGAACGGCACGCACGTCAAGATCGTCGCTGTCGTCCTCATCATCCTGATGGGCGCGACGACCTTCTTCACCCAGCGCCAGATCATGGCCCGGACCGGGCCGGTGGACCCGCAGCAGGCGATCGTTCAGAAGGTCCTGCTCTACGGTTCGCCGATCATGCTGGCCGTCTTCGGTTTCCGGTTCCCGATCGCCGTCCTGATCTACTGGCTCACCACCAACCTGTGGAGCATGGGCCAGCAGTTCTACGTGATCAAGAAGATGCCGCCGCTGAAGCCCGATGCCTCCGGTCGGCTGCCCGGTGCCCGTCCCGCCACCGCCACCGCCACCGCCGCGGCCGGCGGCCGGCCGACCCCGCCGCGGCCCGCTCCGGGAGCCAAGCCGGCTCCTGGCGCCCGCGCCAAGGGCAAGGGCACCGCGGCCGGCGCTGGCGCCCGGCAGACCTCGCTGGCCAAGACGACGAGCTCGCCCGCCACCGCGGACGGCGCCGGAGCGAAGAAGCCGGCCGGAACGTCGGCGAACGGCTCCGCAGCCGCCAAGAGCGGCTCGGCGGCTACCAAGAACGGCTCAGCCCCTGCCGGCACGCGGTCGCCGCGTGGCGGTGCGTCGAGCCGCACCACACAGACGACACCCACACCGGCGAAGAACCAGGGCGCGAAGGGCACGAGCCCGGCAGCAGCGACAGCCGACGCCGACACCGCGTCGCCGGCGAGCGCCGACACCACGCCGCCGCCGAGTGGCTCCGCCTCGCCGGCTCCGGTTCCTGCCGGGGTCACCCGGCACGTCGGCGGGTCGCGCCCGGCCGCGAAGCGCAAGAGCGGCGGCAAGGGGAAGCGCCCCGGCGGGCGGCGGTGAACGGCCCTCCTTCGTAGGATGGCCGACCTGGTGTGCCTGAACGAGGGACCGCCGCCGATGGCGGCCCACCTACCCATGGAGTTGCGCTGATGAGCAGTTCCGACGTCGCTGCCCACCCCGACGAGGACACAGACACGTCGCGGGCAGACGGGTCGACGAGCGCGCAGGAGCGGCTGACTGCCCTGGAGCAGGAAGGCGAGATAGCCGCCGACTACATCGAGGGCCTGCTCGACATCGTCGACATGGATGGCGACCTGGACCTGGACGTCGAGGGCAGCCGCGCGGTCGTCGCGGTCGTCGGCGATGGTCTCGACAAGCTGATCGGGTCGAACGGGGAGACCCTGGAGGCCCTGCAGGAGCTGACCCGGCTCGCCGTGCTCCAGAAGACCGGCGAGCGCAGCCGACTGATGCTCGACGTCGGCGGCCACCGGGCCCGTCGCCGCGCCGAGCTGCGCGAGCTTGCCGCGGACGTGGCCAAACGGGTCGTCGGCGGGTCCAAGAAGGAAAAGCTTGCGCCGATGACGCCGTTCGAGCGGAAGGTCGTCCACGACGTCATCGCCAGCGTCGACGGTGTACGCAGCGAGTCCGAGGGCGAGGAGCCCAACCGCTGCGTCGTAGTCATGCCGGTCTGAGATGGGGCCCGCTCCCCTGGCGGACGCAGCTGGGACGCGGGCCGAGCAGCCCAGCGATGCCACGCGCGCCGTCCGCACACCGGGCGGGGCGCGTAGGCGTCTGCCTGCCCGGATAGGCAGAGTCGACCTCTTCTGGGCTGGTGGGGTTGGTGCGGTCCTGATCGCGGTGGACGTCGTGTTGTGGGCGTATCTGCGACGGCCGTTCTGGTACGACGAGATCTGGCGGGGGCATTTCGTCAGCGAGCCGCTCAGCTCGTTATGGTCGGAGCTTGCCCACGCCAACACTCCATCGGCCGCTGGCTGGGTGATCATGGAGCGGCTTGGCGGCGACGTGCTGGGCTGGCACACGTGGGTCCTGCGGTTACCTGGGTTCGTCGCACTGCCGCTGTTGGGCATTGGGATCGTCCTGCTCACCGCTCGCTTCACGGGACCGGTGGTTGCTGCCTTTGCTGGCCTGTGGATCTGCTTGAATAGCACCCTTCTTGACCTCGGTACCCAGCTCAAGCCCTACACCGTGGAGACACTCGCCGCCGTCGTCGCCGTCCTGCTCTGGATCGCCGGCGAGCGCGGCACCACCCCCACCGCCGGCATCGACCACGTTTCCGCCGACGCCGACGCCACGGTCGGCGAGGTTCCCGCCGGCGGCGGCCGTCACGGCAGCCTGGACCGGGGTCGGCTGATCCGGCGGACGCTTGCCGGTCTGGTGAGCCTGTTCTCCGTTCCGGCGGTATTTCTCATCGTTCCGCTCGCGGCGGTCGACATCGTGGCGGCCGCCGTCCGCGCTCGGCACACCGCCCAGGACGGCACCGCCCAGGACAGCGGCGTTCGGCGGGCAGGAACTGTCGGCGTCCTCGTAGCGGGTGGCTGGCGGACGTTGGAGGCGCTGCCGGCTGTCGTGCTCGCCGGGGCGAACACCCTGCTCTTCGTCGGTCATCAGTCCAGCCAGCGCCTCGGCCACTACTGGGACGCGCAGTTCCTCGCCGGCCGCGGCTTCACCGGCGGGCTGGCCTTCATCGGCCGCCAGTTGCGTGACGTCGTGACCGGCACGCCGCCCGGGATCGACCGCTACGACCCCAGCCTGCTGCACTCGCCGACCGATGGCACCTGGGTGTCGCTCTGGCTGTTCGCCCCGGCGGTGGTGGTGTGCGGTCTGGCTGGTGCGGCGGTGCTCGCGCGTCGGCATGACGGCCGGTTGGTGCTCGCCGCCCTCGGCGGCGCGCAGTTGGCGATGCTGGCGGCGAGCGCGGTTCGTTTCTGGCCGTTCGGCCCGACCCGGACCAACCTCTTCCTGGTCCCACTGATCGTTCTCGTCGTCGTCGCGGGCGCCTCGGACCTGGTCGGGCGCCTGATAAAGATCGTCAGAGGTGGTACTCCTACCCCTGGCCGAGTCGTAATCGGGCAACTGCAATACGTAGCAAGTGGCGGCGGTGACCAGGCTTTCTCTCGGCAGTGGCTCGGCGAAAGGCTGGGCCTGACCGCGGTGGCGGTCGCGCTCGTGACGGCGCTCGGCGCCGTCGGCGCCTCGGCGCAGGTGTCGTCGGCGGCACGGGACGACCGGCTGTACGACCAGCGCGACCGGCTGCGCGGCCTGGACCTCACCGTGGACGCCGCGGTCGCTGCCCGCCGGCTCTACCAACCTGGCGACCTCGTTGTGGTCGGCGGCCGCCTGCTTCGCCCCGGCTGGATCTACGCCATGGAAGCCAGCGACGACGCCCCGCGCCGGCCGGCCAGCCTGCCCGCTCGGGGCGCGGCGGACGAGCCAGCCCGGGTCCCGCGGGCCGACACGCTCTTCTTCTCCGCGCTCGGCACCGGTCAGGTCGTCCGGGCCGTGATGGCTCGCGTTCCCGCGCCGCGGCGCCTCCTGCTTGTCATCTTCGACCTCGACGAGGCGGCGACCCGCCCGGACCTGGCCGACCTGCGCCACGCCGGCTGGTGCCCCGAAGACACCCGGAGCTTCCCCCAGACCGGAACCCTCACGACGCTCGCACGCTGCCGCTGAGTGGCTGCCACTGTAGGCGCCACCGGGGGCGCCACCGGGGGCGCTGATGGCTCACCCGAACTGCTCGCTACGGCATGGCTTCGCGCGCGTTGCCGGGCGCGGCGGTCGGCTCAAGGTCGCCTAGAGGCGACCCAGACCTCCCAGCAGACCTCCCAGCAGACCTCCTAGATCGCTTCGCGATCCGGCAGGGACCCCGGCTTCGCGATCCGGCAGGGACCCCGGCTTCGCGATCCGGCAGGGACCCCGGCCGCTCCGTCTGTCGGGCGCGGAGCGCCCTCCTGGGCCTGAGCTCGGGGTTGAGGTCTATGGCTGGGGCTGGTGTGGGTTTCGGGTGCTGAGGTGGTTGCGTTTGTCGTGCGCTGATGCGCGGTCACTGGTGGTGGTTGGGGTCCGCTGATGGCGTACTGAACTGCTCGCTACGGCATGGCTTCGCGCGCGTTGCCGGGCGCGTCGTGGATGCTGGGTGGGTGCGGTGTTTGTGCGGTATCCAGTCCCTGTCCCCACTCCCCCCATCTGGCTGGTCCGGTGAGTGAGGTGCTGGCTCCGCCGCCGGTGGCGGCCGAGGTGTTTGGCGAGGCGCTCGAGAGCGCGGTCAGGTATGTCGAGTTGCTCGCCACCGCGGGCGTCGAACGTGGGTTGATCGGCCCGCGTGAGACCGACCGGCTGTGGGACCGGCACCTGCTCAACTGTGCTGCGCTCGCTGAGGTTGTTCCACCAGGCGCGACCGTGGTCGACGTCGGTAGCGGTGCCGGACTGCCCGGCGTGCCGCTGGCGCTGGCCCGGACGGACCTGCGGGTGGTGTTTCTCGAGCCGATGGAGCGCCGAACGGTTTTCCTGCGTGAGGTGGTCGCCGCGTTGGACAGCGCCGGCCGCATGTCCGTACTGCGGGGACGCGCTCCGGATGTCGGTGTCGGGAAAGACGGGCTACGGTGGGATGTCGCCGTTGCCCGGGCGGTGGCACCGTTGGAGCGGTTGGGCGGCATGCTGCTTCCGGTCGTCCGACCCGGGGGTGTCATGCTTGCCATGCGCGGTTCGCGAGTCGACGAAGAACTCGCTGAGGCGCGAGATGGCCTGCGCTCGCAAGGATGGCGGGATGTGCGGGTCCTGATGTGCGGAAAAGATCGGCTGGCCGAACCGACGCGCCTAGTCGCGGCGGAACGGGTGGCCGATGGGGCGGGGCGACAGGGCGTCGGAGATCGGCACGATGGCAGGCAGCGTGGACAGCGACAGCGCGCGCGGCAGCGCGGATAGACGGTATGAGCGCAACGGCGGGCACGCCGACAGGCGTGTTCCACGTGAAACAGCGTCGGCGGGGCTGGGGCTGGACCCTCTCGACCCATCGACCCCGATCGGAGCGGCGGCGGCAGCGGCGGTGGAAGCACTGACTATGGAACGGCGACGACCCTTCCCACGACCGACCCGACAGCGAATCTTCGCGGTCGCCAACCAGAAGGGCGGCGTGGGCAAGACCACCACGACCGTCAACCTGGCGGCCGCACTGGCCATGCACGGCGTCAGCGTGCTGGTCATCGACCTCGACCCGCAGGGCAACGCCTCGACGGCCCTCGGCGTGGAACACCGCTCCGGCGTGCCGTCCATCTATGAGGTGCTGCTCGGCGACCGTCCGCTGGATGAGGTGATCGCGAAGTCCGGCGAGGCGGACGGCCTCTTCTGCGCGCCCGCGACGATCGACCTCGCCGGCGCGGAGATCGAGCTGGTCTCGATGGTGGCCAGGGAGAACCGGCTGCGCCGCGCCATCGCGTCGATGTCCCATCAGGTCGACTACGTCTTCATCGACTGCCCGCCCTCGCTGGGGCTGTTGACGGTGAACGCGCTCGTCGCGGCCAGGGAGCTGCTGATCCCGATCCAGTGCGAGTACTACGCGCTGGAGGGCCTTGGCCAGCTGCTGCGCAACGTGGACCTGGTGCAGGCCCATCTGAACCAGGACCTGCGGCTCACCACGATCCTGCTCACCATGTACGACTCCCGCACCCGCCTGGCCGACCAGGTCGTGCAGGAGGTCAAGGACCATTTCGGCGACCGGGTGCTGGGAACGACGATCCCGCGCAACGTCCGGCTCGCGGAAGCCCCGAGCTATGGCCAGTCGGCGCTCACCTATGACCCGGTCTCCCGCGGGTCGCTCTCCTACCTCGCGGCGGCCCGCGAGCTGGCCGAGCGTGGTGTCGAGACGTCGCGCGGGCCGGTGAACCGATGAGCCCGCCGGCCCGGCGAGTGGGCGGCCTCGGCAAGGGGCTTGGGGCGCTCATCCCCACCGCCCCCGAGAGCCCCTACGCGGGCAACGGGAGCAGCGCGGGCAGCAGCGGCTCTCGGCTCGGGGCTGAGCCGCTGCCGGTCCACGGCGCGGTCTTCCGCGAGGTCCCGGTGGACTCGGTGACGCCGAACCCACGCCAGCCGCGGACGAACTTCGACGAGGAGGCCCTCGAGGAGCTCGCGGCGAGCCTGCGCGAGGTCGGGCTGCTGCAGCCGGTCGTCGTCCGCGAGGTGCTGCCGGACCAGTACGAGCTGGTGATGGGCGAACGCCGCTGGCGCGCCTCCAAGCTCGCGGGCCTCACCGAGATCCCGGCCATCGTCCGGGACACGGCTGACGAGGCGATGCTGCGCGACGCCCTCCTGGAGAACCTGCACCGCCAGCAGCTCAACCCGCTGGAGGAGGCGGCCGCGTACGAGCAGCTGCTGCGCGAGTTCGGCGCGACCCACGACCAGCTCGCGTCCAAGCTCGGCCGGTCGCGGTCGCACGTCACGAACACGATCCGGCTGCTCGGCCTTCCGCCGGCCGTCCAGCGGCGGGTCGCGGCCGGGGTGCTCTCCGCCGGTCACGCGCGGGCGTTGCTCGCGCTCAGTGACACGGAAGCCCAAGACCGACTGGCCACCCGGATCGTCGCCGAAGGACTCTCCGTGCGTGCGGTCGAGGAAATTGTCGCCCTCGGCGAAGAGGGGCCGCGCAAGCGTGCGCCGCGGTCGCCTCGCCACGTCCCGCCGGCGCTTTCGCAGGTGGCCGAGCGCCTTGCCGACCGCTTCGACACGAAGGTGAAGGTAGACATGGGCCGCAACCGCGGCAAGATCACGGTAGAGTTCGCGAGCCTCGAGGACTTGGAACGCATCGTCGCGGCCATGGTTCCGAACTCTTGACATTGGTCCGCTCCGTGCGGGCTGTGTTTCTGGTCCGCTCCGTGCGGGCGCGGCGCTCCGGTCCCTTCCCTCGCTTCGCTTCGGGAAGGGACCTCCGCGCCGCGTCCTCCTCCGCGGACGGTGCCCTGCGGCGACCTCCGCTGCGGCCCAACCCACTTCGCTGCGCTCGTGGGCCGGGCCTCCGCGGAGGCACGCCTCCGGGCCAGCGTGGTTGCGTCGCGCTTGAACGTCATGAGCGAGGTGGACGCCCGCTGCGGGACCCACGTCGCTTCGCTCGTGGGGACCGCTGCCGGGTCGCCCTACCGGTCAGCTCGGTTGCGGAGCGCTTGAACGTGAGGCGCCCCCTCAACGGCCCCTACGCAGGCGCAGGCGTCGGCGAAGGCGTGCCGCCGATGGGGCGGAGGATGCCTTCGGGGGTCATGGAGCCGAGGAGACGCTCGAGGGCGACCTCGACGTCCTCGCGCCACGTGACGGCATTCTTCACCTCCAGCCGCAGCCGCGGCCAGCGGCGATGCGGGCGGACCGTCTTGAAGCCGACCGCGAGCAAGTAGTCGGCCGGTACCACGCAGCGGGTGCTCTCATCCTGGCGAAGGTCGCCGAACGCCTCGATTGCACGGTATCCGCGTCGGATGACGTCCTTCGCCATCGCCTGGACGAGGACGCGTCCTAGCCCCTGCCCGGCGAACTCGTCGACAATCTTGGCTGTCATCAGGAGCACGGCGTCGGGACTCACGGGACTGGTCGGGAAGGCGATCGAACGGGGTACATAGGCGGGAGGTGCGTACATCGCGAATCCCGCAGGCACGTTGTCGACATAGATGACTTTCCCGCAGCTTCCCCATTCCAGCAGCGCCGAGGAAACCCAAGCTTCCTTCTCCAGGTCGGTGCCACCGGCTTCCTCGGCCCGACTACGGGCGACCGGGTCGAGCTCCCAGAACACGCATCGTCGACACCTCTGCGGCAGGTCGTCGATGTTGTCGAGCGTAATGTTCGCGACGCGACGACTCATAGGTGGCGCTCCGCACGTCGAGGGATCCGGGTAGCTGGCCCTAGCCTAGGCGCCACGTCGGAAATTTTCCTGGCGAGGAGGCTGACGTGCGGGGCGCTCCACACCACCCACCGGCCGATGTCGGGCGAGCTGTTTCACGTGGAACGTGCACGACGGGACCGTCGAATTGAGAATCGCTGAACCGGCCAGGCACGGGTGCGCGTCGGGTGACGTGCCGCTCCTGCGATGGTCGCTCGACATCACCCTCGCTCGGCTTCCTGATGAACGGCGACATCCAGGCGGCCGGTGTAAGCCGGCCGCTGCATGTTCCACGTGAAACAGTCCTTCAGGAACGGGTGGCGACGCGCGGGACTCGGAGCTGGCCCGTTGGTGGGTCCTGTTCGGGGGGTAGATAGAGCCGCTGGATGGCCGCGAGCACAGCCTCGGCGATGGTCGCGCGATAGTCGGCCGAGCCGAGCGCCGCGGCGTCGCGTGGGCTGGTGAGATACCCGACCTCGATCCGAACCGCGGGCATCGTCGTCCGGCGGAGCAGCTCCCAGGTCTTGGCATGGGTCCAGCAGTCGAGCATGTCGGTGCGGGAGACGAGTTCCTTCTGGATGAGGGCCGCGAGCCGCTCGCCTACCGCGGATGAGCCATGGGCATTGCCGAAGTAGTAGCACGAGACGCCCTCGGCCCGGGGCGAGTCGCTGGCGTCGGCGTGCAGCGAGATGAGCAGGTCGGCACCGCGCTCGTTGGCGCGTCGGGCGCGCTCGGCGTCATCTGGCGCCTCGGAGTCCGAGTGCACCCGGAAGGTCTCCAGGCCAGACGACTGTAGCCGGGCCGCCAGCCGACTGGCGAGGTCCGCCACGATGTCTCGTTCGGTCAACTCGTGAGCGACCACGCCGGGATCCGTGCCCCCATGGCCGGCGTCGATGGCGACGACGGTGCCAAGCAGGGACGACCCCCGGACCAGGAGCCGCGTCGACTCGCGCAGCACGTCCGGGCGTCCGCCGGTGACAGTGCGTTCGAGCCTTTTGAGCTCGCGCAGGGTCTGTGGGCCGCAGCGCCCGTCGGGCTCGAGCCCTCGGTTGCGCTGGAAGTCGCGGACCGCCGCCTCCGTGCGCGCGCCGAAGATACCGTCGCTGCGGCCGATGTCGAAGCCCATGTTCGACAGCCGGGTCTGCAACGCGGCGACATCGTCACCGACGAAGGGACGGCTCGGCACGTGGTAGAGCAGCCGGTCGCCGAGCCGGTGGCGCGCCTCGTCGAGCGCGCGCGTCGTGTCCGGCCCGATGATGCCGTCCACGGACAGCCCGCGGCTCTGCTGGAAGGCGCGCACGGCGCGGTCCAGGCGTTCGTCGAAGAGGTCGGCCCCGGGCGCCGCCGAATTCCCGTCGCCGGGCTGTCGTGGGGCCGCCGGGAGGAAGGACAGGTAGGTCAGGGCGGCGCGCACGTCGGCCACGCCCGGACCGCGGTCACCGAGCCGGAGCAGCTTCACGGGACATCAGCGTAGGCGATCCGGCCGAGCTGGCGACCGCCGTGAGTGGGACTGTCCTGCTAATCCCGCTCACGTCGTAGGCCGGGCCTGGTCCAGGCCGAACCCTGGAGGTCGCCGCAGGCACGTCGGCGGAGGAGGACGCCGCGCGGAGCGCAGTGAGGTGGCCCCACGATCGCGCAGTTTGGTCTGGTGACGTGCAGCGGCACGCAACCGAGCTGGGTGCGCAGGCGTGCCTCCGCGGAGGCCCGGCCCACGAGCGAAGCGACGTGGGCGGGCCGCAGCGGAGGTCGCCGGAGCACCCGTCCGCGGAGGAGGCGGACCTCCCAGATCGGCTCCGCAAGCTCCGCCGATCCGGCAGGAACCCCGCGGCGCGGAGTGGTCGTCCGAGCCGCCAGGCGAGGACGGCCGCGCAGCGCCGTGTCCGGACGGAGCGGACCAATGTCACAGCACCCGTCCGCGGAGGAGGACGCCGCGCGGAGGTCCCTTCCGAAGCGAAGCGAGGAAGGGGCCGGAGCGCGGCGCCCGCACGGAGCGGACCAGAAATACGGTCAGATGAACTCAGCCAGGTCGTTCAGCAGGGCGCGCTTCGGCTTCGCGCCGACGATGCTCTTCACGATCGCGCCGTCCTTGAAGACAGCCATCGTCGGGATCGACATGATCTGGTACGCACGGGCCGTCTGCGGGTTCTCGTCGATGTTGAGCTTGACGATCCGCAACGACTCGCCGTGCGTCGCGGCGATCTCCTCCAGGACCGGGGCGACCATCTTGCACGGCCCGCACCACTCGGCCCAGAAGTCCACCAGCACGGGCTTGTCGCTCTTGAGCACCTCGGTGGCGAACGTCTTGTCCGTCACCGGGGTGGTGGCTCCTGCCATCGGATCTCTCCTCGGGTTGTGTGGGGTGAGGGTGGAGGGTGAGTGTCGGTTCAGGCAGCTGGCGCCGTCGAGGCGTCGCCGGTCTCGTGGGCGGCGATCCAGCGCTCGGCGTCGAGGGCGGCGGCGCAGCCGGTGCCGGCGGCGGTGATCGCCTGCCGGTAGATGTGGTCGACGACGTCGCCGGCGGCGAAGACGCCGTCGAGGTTCGTCCTGGTCGACGGGGCGTCCACGAGGACGTATCCCTCGTCGTCCAGTGCTACCTGGCCGCGGAACAGCTCGGAGCGCGGCACGTGGCCGATCGCGACGAACAGGCCCGTCGCGTCCAGCTTGTCGTCCGCGCCGGTCGCGGTGTCGCGCAGCCGCACGCCGGACAGCTTGTGGTCGCCCTCCAACCCGGTCACCACCGCGTTCCAGCGAAACTTGATCTTCGGGTTGGCGAGCGCGCGGTCGGCCATGATGGCGCTGGCGCGCAGCTTGTCCCGGCGGTGCACGACCGTGACGGAGTTCGCGAACCGGGTCAGGAAGGTGGCTTCCTCCATCGCCGAGTCGCCACCGCCGACGACCGCGATGTCCTGGTCGCGGAAGAAGAAGCCGTCGCAGGTGGCACACGCTGAGACGCCGCGGCCGAGCAGCCTGTCCTCGTCCGGGACGTCGAGCTTCCGGTAGGCCGAGCCGGTGGCGATGATGACGGCGTTGGCGTAGTGAACCTCGTCGCCGACCTTCACGACCTTCGGGGTGACGGTGAGATCGACCTCGGTGACGTCGTCCGGGACCAGTTCGGCGCCGAACCGCTCCGCCTGCTTGCGCAGGTTGTCCATGAGCTCCGGGCCCTGGATCCCTTCCGGCCAGCCGGGGAAGTTCTCCACTTCGGTCGTGGTCATCAGCGCGCCGCCCGCCGAGACAGCACCTTCGAACACCAGCGGTCGCAGGTTGGCACGCGCCGTGTAGATGGCGGCTGTGTAGCCCGCCGGTCCGGAACCGATGATGATGACGTTCCGGACTCCACTGTCCTGCGTTGTCACGCGCTGCTCCCTTCACATGGCGGCTGAGCCGCTGTCACGCTAACCACGCCGGGTCATCAGAGATTCCTGTCGCTGCCACTGGTGACCGTAGGCTGTCGGCCGTCCCGCGCGCGAAGGAAGATCTTTAACGCGCCCTGGAACCCTCCGAATGAAACGGCAGGGCGACCAGCGTGCCCCGTCTCCGGACAGGCACCAGGGCCGCGCGCGAGTCGGTGAGGTCCACGATGGTCAAAGGCGGCATGAACGGTATCGCGTCAGGCCTTGGTAGCCGTCTCCGTGTACCGGGTGTCATTTGACAGATGCTCGGCGTTACAGTCGAGGTCGAGGACGGCCAGTTTGACCCGGTCTCGACTCGGAGAGACGGCGGCGGACGGTGCGGCGGACGCCGCACTCTGGCCGCCAGCCGGCGTCGCGGGCCCATCCGAGGCGTCCTGGATATCCAGCACGACGAGCACGGCGTCGCGTCCGCCGTAGCTGACCCGGTCGATCGCCAGCACGACGCCGACGCCGGCGGCGAGCTTCTCGTAGCAACCGAGCAGTCCCGGGGTGACGACCGCCTCCCACGAGGCCGCCACGCCGGCGGCCTGCGCCTCGCTGGTGCCGCGCGCGTCGAGGCTGGTGTACCCGGCGAGGGGTATCAGGCCGGCGAGCAGGTCCTTGGCGTGCGGGGCGACGGCGGCCGGGACGAGCGCCGCGCGGCTGTCGGCGACCTGGACCATGCTGCCGGACAGTGTCTGCGGCGACGGTGCGAGCGCGGCCACGCTGGGCGGGCCGGCGACCGCGTCGCCGGCCGAGCCGGAGGCACGGTCCTTGCCGCTCGCGGCCACGGACCCGCTGGCGGACTCGTACGCGTGCGACCCTGCGCCGTTGTGCTGCCAGGCGACCAGCAACCCGGCGCCGGCGACCACGGCCAGGAGGCAGACGGCGAGCAGAGCGAGGCGTTCGGGCCGGGCGGAGCGGGGAAGAAGGCGCGACCGCGCCGGCGCGGCCGTCAGCGGCCTGGCCGCGGCCCCGTAGGTCGGTGGCCGGCGGGACCGGCCTGGGCCACGCCGCTCGGTGCGGCGGTCTCGCCGGCCGGCGGAGCCGGAACGGTCCGGCTGGGGCGACGGCGGCGGTGCGGCGGTGAGGGCCGCCTGAATGCGGCGGGCGACGTCCTCCGGCATGGCGACCGCCGCGAGCCGGGAGAGCTCGACCCGCACGTTGCGCAGCGCGAGCACGGCCCGCTGGCAGTCGACACAGGCCCGGACATGGCGGTCGACCGAGGACGGCGTGCGCTCGCCGTCCGCGTACGCGTCCAGCAACTCGCCGTCGGGATGGCGCGGCACCGGCGTGCCGTGCATGTCAGGACCCATCGCCGCTCACCTCCCCCCTCTCCAAGACGGAGGGGATGGCCTGCTGGTTCCCCGGGCGTAGGTAACCCAGGTGCTCCGCCAGTCGCGCCCGGCCGCGCGCGGCCCGGCTCTTGACCGTTCCGACCGGCACGCCAAGCGCCTGCGCGACCTGTGCGACAGGCATTCCCTCGACATCGACGAGCACGACGGCGGCCCGCAGGGCCGCCGGCAGCCGAGCCAGCGCATCCTCGATGTCGAGGCGCAGCTCACCCTCGGCGTGCGCGTCGCGCGGGTCGGCTGGTTCGTGCTCCACACCGTCCGGGCCGGTCGGCATCGGCACGGTTGCGGGGCGGGCGGCCCGGCGACGCAGCCGGTCCAGCGCGGCGTTCACCGTGATCCGGTGCAGCCAGGTACGCACCGTCGACTCACCGCGAAACCCGGCTGCACGGTGGTGGGCAGACAGCATCGCCTCCTGGACGACGTCTGCCGCGTCCTCGGCGTCGTGCAGCAGCCGGTAGGCGACCGACCAGAGATAGTCGGCATGCGCCCGGAAAAGATCGGCGAACGCCGCCGGGTCGCCGTCGACATGCCTGCGCAGCAGCTCCACATCCGGGTCGGGCTGGTTGACCGGTCCGGCCACTGTGCTGTCCGGTCCCTCCGGCGTGGACTCGTGCAAGAAATGTCAGCTAATCAACGGAGCAGATCGACGAAGCGGCGACTAGCTACCTTTGCACCCGAACGTGCAGCTAAACGCTATATCACGGTCCATCATGCGCGACAACGGCGGTGTGCCGGAGTGGCGACGGGCAGTGGAACCGGCCGGCCGGGACCGCTGGCACGGCCCCGTACGCCGGCGCCGAACACCGCTATTCGCCGTTGCTGTCGCCGTCGCCGTTGCTGTCGCTGTCGCCAGGCACCGCGCCGGACGTCTCGGTCTCGCCGGGGATCTCCAGTCCTCGCTCACGTGCCCAGCGCAGCAGCTCGGTGACGGCGGCGTCGCGGCCGACGAGGCCCATGTCGAAACGGAAGTCGAGCATGTGCTGGCGTGCCTCACCGACGAGCCGGGACGGCTTGAGGCCAAGGAGCTCCATGATGTCGTCGCCGGACAGCTCCGGGCGGATCGCGGAGATCTCCTCCTGTGCGGCCAGTGCCGCGATCCGCTCCTCCAGGGAGTCGTAGTGGCGGGCGAGCATCGCCGCCTTGCGCTTGTTGCGGGTCGTGCAGTCCGAGCGCACCAGCTTGTGCAGCCTGCGCAGCTGCGGGCCCGCGTCGTGTACGTAGCGACGGACCGCCGAGTCGGTCCATTCACCCGTGCCGTAGCCGTGGAAGCGCAGATGCAGGAACACCAGCAGCGTGATCGCGTCGGCGACGTCCTTGGGGAAGCGCAGCGCGACCAGCCGCTTGCGGGTCATGTCCCGGCCGACCACCTCGTGGTGGTGGAACGAGACGCCGCCGCCGGGGGCGTGCCGGCGGGTGCGCGGCTTGCCGATGTCGTGCAGGAGCGCGGCCCAGCGCAGGACCTCGTCCGGGCCGTCGTCCTCCAGGTCGATCGCCTGGCGCAGCACGGTCATGGTGTGCGTGTAGACGTCCTTGTGCTGGTGGTGCTCGTCGATCTCCATCCGCAGCGCCGGGAGCTCGGGCAGCACGATGGCGGCGGCCCCGACGTCGACCAGCCGTCGCAGCCCGGTGACCGGGTCGGCGGCTGCGACCAGCTTGCGCAGCTCGTCGCGGATCCGCTCCGGAGAAACGATCTTCAGGCGATCGGCGCGCGCCGTCATCGCCTCGACCAGCTCCGGGGTCGGGGTGAGGCCGTGCTGCGCTTCGAACCGGATCGCCCGCAGGATCCGCAGCGGGTCGTCGTCCAGCGAGACCTCGGGCGGGCCCGGGGTGCGCAGCACCCCGCGGGACAGGTCGGCCATGCCGCCGAACAGGTCGACGAACTGGTGGTCGGGGACCGAGACCGCCATCGCGTTGACGGTGAAGTCGCGCCGGAGCAGGTCGCCCTCGAGGCTGTCGCCATAGGTGACGATGGGATTGCGCGAGGTGCGGTCGTAGTTCTCGGCGCGGTAGGTGGTCACCTCGAGCCGGGCGCCGCGGCGGGCCAGGCCGACCGTGCCGAACGCGATCCCGGCCTCCCAGGTGGCTTCCGCCCAGCCGCGGGTAATCTCCAGGACCCGCTCGGGCCGTGCATCGGTGGTGAAGTCCAGGTCCGGGGCACCGCCGGTGTCGCCGCCGGCCGTGAGCCGGCCCAGCAGGGCGTCGCGGACGGAGCCGCCCACCAGGTGCAGCGTGTGCCCATGCGCGGTGAAGATCCGTCCAAGCTCGTCGGCGAGCCGCGGGACCTTCAGCATGTCGGCGACCACGCGCTCAGCCGAGTCACGTGGGTTGTCGAGACTGATCACAGACACCTGACTAGGGTAGCGATAGCTCCCCTGCCGATCGTCAAAATTTCGGATGGCCCTGTTCACGTACGTTCGGTGCGGTTTGAGCTCGGTAGAAGATCGCAGACCTCCCAGATCGACTACGCAAGCTCCGTCAATCCGGCAGGAACCCCGGGCCCCTCGCATCACTCTCTGTGGAAGAATCGTGGGACCTACGCGGCCACGGTGCGTTCTCCGCGACAAAACGGTGCACGCTTCGGACAAGCCGGACAGTCGCCGGGGACGGCTCATCCGTTGCTCGTACGATCGTTTTATGCCGGCGTCGTCGTCCTCCCGTGGCCGCCGCCGGCTGCGCCGGATCGAGGAGACCTCTGCTGGTGGCCTGGTGCTGGACGGCCGTTCCCACCACGCGAACGCGGCCCTGATCGCCCGCCGGGACCGTCGCGGCCGGCTTCTGTGGTCGCTGCCGAAGGGCCACGTCGAAGGCGGTGAGACCAACGAGCAGGCCGCGGTCCGCGAGGTCGCCGAGGAGACGGGCGTGACAGGGAAGATCGTGGCGCCGCTGGGCACCATCGACTTCTGGTTTGTCGCCGGCCGCTCGCGCGTCCACAAGACCGTGCATCACTATCTGCTGCTGCGTACCGCCGGCGAGCTGTCCGACGCGGACGTGGAGGTGAGCGCGGTCGCCTGGGTACCCCTCGACCAGGTTGCGGACCGGCTCGCGTACGCCGACGAGCGGCGGCTCCTGCAGGACGTCCCCGCGCTTCTGGAGGCCAGCGCGTGACTCACTCCGGCCCGCGGCGGCGGGTGGGAATGCCTGCCTGCCTGGCGGCGTCGGTCGCGCTCGTCGCGGTGCTGACCGGGCTGCCGGCGGTTCCGTCCTTCGCTTCATCCACAGCATCCACAGGGTTGTCCACAACTTCATCCACAGGTCTGACGGTGCCACCGACGACCGGGGCATCGGGCACGTCCGGGGCGCAGGGGACGGGTACGACCTCGGGCTCGCCGTCGACACCGTCGACACAGTCGACACAACCGGCCCTGCCGACCCTGTCGACGGCGGCGGCCCGGACCAGCGTCGTCCTGGGCACCTACAACCCGGTCGTCTCCCCGACGGTGCCGCTATCGCTGAGCGGTCAGGTGAACCTCCCGCCCTCCGAGTCCGGCGGGGATCTCGTGGTCAGGGCAAGCGTGGTGACCGGCGGACTCACCAGCCGGGCCGCGCTCGAACGGGTGCGGGCCAACCCGAAGAGCGTCGCCTATGACCACGCGCTGAGCGACCCGGTGCCCGTCGGGCCCGACCACACGTTCACGTTCCACGAGCAGCCCAATCTGGCCCTGCCCCAGCTGACGATCTATCCGATGCGGGTGGCCGTCTATCGGGAAGGCCAGAGCACCCCCATCGCGGCCACCTACACGTTCCTCGTCTGGGCGCCGCCGCAGTCCGCCGTGAAACCGACTGCGATCTCCACCGTGCTACCGATCTCGGCCCCGCCGAAGCTGCGCTCGGACGGGATGCTGTCCGACGACAGCCTCGCGCAGGACATCGCGCCCGGCGGCCGCCTGTACACGCTGCTGCACGCGCTCCCGGCCGGCGGGCAGCCGTCCACGGTCGCGCTCGCCCTCGACCCGACGCTGCTGAAGGCCCTGAAGGTGATGGCCGGTGAGGGCACGTACGGCACCCCAGGCGTGTGCAAGACGATCCGCGGACCGTGCTACCGCTTCGCCAGCCCCGGTGGCGTCCGGGAGCAGACGGCGAGCACGTACGCCGCCGCCTTCCTAGAGGACCTGCGCGCGTTCGCCGGCACTGCGGGCAACACCGTGTTCGCCCTGCCCTGGGGCGACGCCGACCTCGCCGCCCTCGTCCATGCGGGCAAGCTCTACGACGCCAACTACGCGGTGAACACCGGCCGCAGGGTCGTGGCCGAGGTGCTCGACCGCGACATCCCGGACGTCGCGCCGGTCACCTACCCCGCGGATGGTCTCGCCGACGCCGCGACGCTGGCGTTCCTCGCCGCCGAGGGCGTCGACATGTCGACCGTCGTCCTCGACGACCAGCTGCTGCCGGCGGCGAGCACGAAGATGACCCCCACGGCGCTCACGGTCCAGCAGACGCCGGCGGGCCCGATCCGCGCGCTCGCCGCCGACTCGAAGCTCGCCGAACTCGTGACGACCCCGGAGGCGGAGGCGAGCGCGCCGACGGCCCTGGGTGACCTGGTCGCCGAGCTTGCCATGATCACCTTGGAGCGGCCGGGCCAGCACCGGCTCGCCGTGCTGGCGCTTCCCCGCGACTGGAACCCGTCGGCCGACGTCGCGGGCCAGGTGCTGCGGGCCGTCGGCTCCGCGGCCGCCGCCGGATTCCAGCCCTTCTTCTCGCCGACGACACTGCGGACCGACGCCCTGACGGCGGCGGACACGGAGGCCGGAGGCAGCGGCTCAACCGGGAGCACGGGGCCATCCGCCACCGCACCATCCGCCACCGCACCGTCCGCCACCACGACCACCGCCGGCCCGGCCCGCCGTGGCCTCATCTACCCCCAGTGGGCCACCGACCGGGAGATCCCGACGTTCTACGTCGACGCCGTCGAGCACCTGCGCGACGACGCGGCGCTGCTCGACCCGGTGCTGTGCACGCAGATCACCGGCTCGACCGCGACGAGCCTGGTGAAGTGCGGGCTGCGCGACACCGTCGTCACCCCGATGAAGGACACCCTGCTGACCGCGCTGTCGGTCCAGTGGCGGACGGACCGCACGGGAGCCGTCCAGCTGAGCCAGGAGGTCGACGGGCGGATCAACCTGATCCGCAAGAGCATCGACGTCGTCGCCTCGTCCAAGGTCACCCTGACCAGCCGTGAGGGCACGGTGCCGCTGACCGTGAACAACACAAGCGACGCCAACGAGGGCAACGCCTTCCCGATGACGGTCATGCTGAAGCTGTCCTCCAATGACAAGACCCGGCTGCGTTCGGCTTCCAAGATTCTCGTCACCGTCCAGCCGGGCGGTGTCAGGCAGGAACTGATCTCGGTCAGCTCCGACTCGGCCGGATCGTTCCCCGTCTTCGTCCAGGTGATGACTCCGGACGAGAAGCGACTGACGAGCCAGCCCGAGCGGATCCTGGTGCGTTCCACCGCCTACGGCGCGATCGCCACCGCGGTCACCTACGCCGCGGTCGGGCTGTTCGCGGCCGCGGTCCTGCTGCGTTTCGTCCGCCGGCGCCGCCGGCGCGGTGAAGCCGGCCACGACGCCGGCGGTGACCGGCCTGGCGAACCGTCGACGGTGGCCGACGTCACCCGGACGGGCCCGCACACCATGCCGGGTACCGACCCGCCGACAACACCTGTGCGCCGGATCCAGGCGAACGCGGCAGGAACACAACGGACCGAGTCCGAACGCGCCTACGCTGGCGGGGTGCCAGCCAACCCGAGCGAGCCGTGAGCCCGGCCGACGGTCCCGAAGGCCCGTCGGGACCGCGGCACCGCCGGGGAACAGGCCCGACCCGCCGGGACGATCTGTACCAGGGCGATCCCTACCGGGACGAGCGGTACTCCGGCGCGGACCAATACCCTGACGCGCAGTACGGCAATGCCGGTTACGAGGGCGGTGCCGGTTACGAGGGCGGTGCAGGGTATGGGGCGGGGTTCCCGGACGCGGGTTACCCCGACGATGGATACCCGGATGCCGGCTATCGGGACGCCCGCTACGCCGAGACACCGCCGCGTGCGGACCGCTACGCCGACGAGCGACACCGCGCTGGCGGCCACCATGACGGTCGGCAGCGGGACGAGCGATATCCGGACGACGGTCACCGCGACGCGCGTCGGGCCGATGGACGGTACGCCGACGAGCGCTACCGAGATGAGCGGCGCCGACGGGACCCTTACCGGGACGACCGATACCTGACCGGCGACGACAGGTACTCGAACGGGGACGAGTGGTACCCGGGAGACGCGCAAGCAGGCCCAACCCGCCGGCTGCCCGCCGCCGGGCGTAATCCTCCGCCCTCCTTGCCCCCGCCGCCGTCCATACCGCCGCCCCCTGGGTCCCCGTCGGCGGCGCAGCCACGAACGCCCTCGGTGCCTCCCGCGCCTTCGGCGCGGCCCCGCCGGCCCTCCTCTCCGCCGGTGCCACCGCCGGTGCCACCACCGGTGCCACCACCGGTGCCACCGCCTGCGTCGCCGTCGGCGGCACCGACCAGCCGGCTGGCGGGGCCGCCGAGCATGGCGCCCCCGCCCCCGCCTGCGGCGGCCCGTCCGACCACACCGGTCTCCCGCCGCGACGGGCGGCCGCTCGGCGCGCACCGCGCCGCCGACAGACGGGCCACCCAGCCGCCCGAGCCACCGCGCCAGCCGCGCGCGCGCGCGGACAAGCCGGCCGCGGCGCCGCGGCGCCCCGCCAGAGCGGTCCCGCCGGACCGCCCCGTGGCGCGGACCGACCGCGCCGGGGGCCGGCCCGTGGAACGGACGATGGTCGTCCCCAGAGCAGGTGGGCGCGCTCCGAGCAGGAGCCCCCAGACCGGGGCGGCCGGCCGTTCGCCGCGGTCGGCGCAGCAGGGCGGCGGCCAGGCGAAGGCGGGACTTGGCCGGGCCAGCGGGGTGATGGCGCTCGGCACGATCGCGTCACGCGCGACCGGCTTCCTGCGCACGGTGGCGATTGCGGCCGCGATCGGCGTCGCCACGGTCGGCGACGCCTACAACGTGGCGAACACGATCCCGAACATCGTCTACGACCTGCTGATCGGCGGCATCCTGACCAGCGTCGTCGTGCCGGTGCTGGTGCGTGCGTCGAAGGAGGAGGCTGACGGCGGCGAGCGGTTCGCCTCGTCGCTGCTGACGCTGATGATCCTGCTGCTCGGGTCGGCGTGCCTCGTCGGGATGGTCCTCGCGCCCCAGATCGCGGGCGCCTACATGGACACCAGCGGGCCGAGCGGGGCCGCCCAGCACGAGCTCGCCACGACCTTCCTGCGCTGGTTCATGCCGCAGATCGTCTTCTATGGCGTCGGCGCGACGATCGGCGCGATCCTCAACGTGCGCGGCTCGTTCGCCGCGCCGATGTTCACCCCGGTCCTGAACAACCTGGCGGTGATCGGCACCTGTCTGGCGTTCACCTACGTCGTCGCCGGGCCGCGCCCGCCCCAGGTCGACGGCGCGAAGGAGATCACCAGCGGGCAGACGGGGGTGCTGGCCGCCGGGACGACGTTCGGCGTCGTGCTGATGACGGTCGCGCTCCTGCCGTCACTGCGCAGGGTCGGCTTCCGCTACCGGCCGCGACTCGACCTCAACCATCCCGGACTTCGCCAGGCGCTGCGGCTGGCCGGCTGGACGATCCTGTGGGTGTTCATCAGCCAGGCCGGCTACCTGGTCATCACCAATCTCTCCACCGGCACGACGGCCTACGCCATTTACACCTACGGCTACCAGCTCTTCCAGCTGCCCTACGCGATCATCGGCGTGTCCGTGATCACCGCGCTCCTGCCGCGGATGAGCGCCCATGCCGCGGACGGGCAGCGCGACCTGGTGCTCGACGACCTGTCGACGGCGACCCGCCTGAGCCTCACCGCGATCGTGCCGGCGGCCCTGTTCCTGCTGGCGCTCGGCCGCCCGATCGCCGTGGCCGTGTTCAACCACAACGCGGTCGAGTACGGCCAGGCGGTCGCCATCGGCGACACCCTGTCGGCGTTCGCGGTGGCACTGGTGCCGTTCTCCGTGTTCCAGCTGCATCTGCGGGTCTTCTACGCCCACCAGGACAGTCGGACGCCGGCGTTGGTCAACATCGGCGTGGTGGCGACGAATGTCGTGGCGGCGCTGGTGCTCAGTCACCTGCTGCCGGCGAACCATCGGGCCGTCGCGCTCGCGCTCGCGTTCAACGTCGGCTACCTCGTCGGACTGTGCGTGACGGTCACGCTGTTGCGCCGCCGGCTCGGCGGGATGGACGGCGACCGGATCATCGCGACGCTCGCCCGGATCAGCGTTGCCGCCGGCATCGGGTCGGCGGTCGCGAGCGCCGTCGCCCACGGGCTGCGAGACCTTATCGGTGAGCGATTCCTGGGCTCCTTCGCCGCGGTCGTAGTGGGTGCGTTGGTCGGTCTGCCGCTGTTCGTCGGTACGGTAACGCGGATGGGTATCCCCGAAGTCAGGGCGCTGACCCGGATGGTTTCCCGACGTTTCCGTCGGGGCTGAGAGACCCATCGGGGGGGATCCCCGTAAACTAATGTGGGAACATCGCCAAACGGCCAGCAAGAGCCAACGTGGTTGCGCCAAACTCGGGTTCCGAGCGGCGTCAAGCGGTGGACGGCGGGGGAGGACGAGGCCATCGGGCGCGCCGCGGGAGGCGCCGCTCGGGCATCGGCCGTCACTGGTCAGGCGCGCGTAGTGGCGACGGTGCCACGGATCCGGGGACGACGGAGGCGTTGTGGTCGAGGCAGGCAACCGGCCGCAGTCCGCGGACGTCGACAACGGCGTGGAAGTTGCTGGCACCCCCGCCCGGGAGAACGGTTCCGATGGCGGCATCCTGCTCGCGGAGTCGGTCCTCGACCGTCGTTACCGCCTCATCGGCGTGCTCAGCTCGCGTGGCCCGGTCACGCTCTGGCGTGGCGATGACACAGTACTCACGCGTCCGGTCGCCGTGCGCGTCGTCGAACACGTGGACGACGATCCGGCCCGCCACGAGGCCGCCCAGTCGCTGCTCTCGGCCGCGGTGAACTCCGGCCGCCTCGTCCATCCCGGTGCCGCGTCCACCTACGACGCGACCGTGACGACCACGGACAGCGGCCAGGTCTCCTACGTCATCACCGAATGGGTCGACGGCCGGACGCTGCGCCAGCTGGCCCAGGAGGGCCCGCTGCGGCCCGAACAGGCGGCTGCCGTCGTCCTCGGGGCCGCCCGGGTGATCGCGGCGGCGCATGAGCGGGGGCTGCGTCACGGCGGGCTGCGCCCCGGCGATGTGATCGTCTCCAGCCACGGCACGGTCAAGGTCATCGACCTCGAGGTCGGCGCCGTGCTCGCGAACATCGACGGGACGGCGCCGCCGGGCGGCGAGGAGGGCGCCAACACCGAGGCCGCGGACATCCGTGCGCTCGGTGGGCTGCTCTATGCCGCCCTGACGGGCTACTGGCCGTTGTCCGGGGAGACCGGGCTGCCGTCGGCCCCCCACGGCACGTACGGCCGGCTGCAGAGCCCACGCCAGCTCAACCACTCGGTCCCGCGCGACCTGGACGCCATCACCATGGCCGCGCTCAGCGGCGAGGAGTCGGTAGGTGAGCCGATCACGACGGCGACCGACCTGATCGCCGAGCTGGAGGCGGTCACCCCGGTCGAGGCGCTGCACGACACCGGCCTGATGACCTTCGGCGACGAGACGCCGAGCACCGAGGCGATGATGCCGGGCTACGGCCCAGACGGCAGCTACGGTGCCGACACCGCGAACCTTCCCTCGACAGCCGGTTTCGCGACGCCGGGCCGAGACGACTACGACCGCCGCGGCTACGGCGGCGGCGGTTACGACGACGACGGCTACCGGGGCGGGCGCTACCAGGACGACTACGACGACGGCTACGACCGTGGCCGTGGCCGTGGCGGGTACAACGGTGGCTACGACGACGACGGCTACTCACCGCCACGGCAGCGCGGCTACCCGTCGGCCGGAACCGGCGGCCAGGCGCCACGGCCCGGCCGGCCGCCGGCCAACCAGCCCCCGCCGCGGCGCCGCGCGTTGCCGATCATCATCGCGGTCGTGGTGGTCGCCGTCCTGATCGCCGCGATCGTCGTCGCCCTCCAGCTCGGTGGCGGCGACGGGAAGGGCGGGACCGATGAGCCGACCTCGTCCCCGTCCGCCACGCCCGGCCAGCCGATCCAGCCGAGCCAGGTCCTCTCCTTCGACCCGCCGCCAGGGGATGGCAGTGAGAAGCCCGACCAGATCGCGTTGTTGACCGACGGCAACGCGTCGACGGAGTGGACGACCGATGGCTACTTCCACAGGGCTGACGGCACACAGTTCGGTGCCAGGAAGACAGGCGTCGGTTTCAAGGTCTCCTTCGCGCAGCCGGTGAGCCCAAGCTCAATTTTGATCACCATTGGCAAGCAGGGACCAGTCACCTTCGAGCTGCACGCCGGCAACAGCGACGGCCAGGACCTCGGCGCCTTCCCGATCATCGGAAGTCCGCAGACCGGGTCGGCGGGCGAGAACAAGACCATCGAGATTCCGGCGAACACGGCGCCCGCGCAGTACTGGGTGGTCTGGTTGACCCACCTCCCCCAGATCGACTCGTCCACTGACAAGGGCTCCATCGCGGAGATCAAGTTCTTGTCCTGACCCAGCCGCCCGCTGGCCGGGCGGCGGAGGTCTCTTCCTGGTGAGGGCTGCGGTTCCGCCTTGCCTGGCCAGCTGACTGACTTCACGTGGTCGGTCGATGGACCTACCTGGTCGGGGTCGGTCGTCGGGTTGGCGGCCATGCGATCACTGGGTGATGTAACGGTTATCTTCATCGTATTGCCAAATTATTTGCGCAAGCTTGAATTATGTGGACGCGGCGATTCGTATTGCCGCGAGTTCGCTCAGAAGCGCGGGTCATCGGTCGCGAGAAAGACGAACGTTCTCGTTTATGGCGTGTGACTACTTCGGTCGAAGTGAGAGGACAGCGGCCTCGCGCTTGTCAAAGGGCGCGTGACAGACCATTGCGCTGCCGCCAACCCCCGAACAGACTCCGCCGAAAGGGTGTATATCTTGCGGAAACGTGCGTTCTCCATTTTTTCGTCGACGCTCTTCCTGATGTTGCAAATCTTCTTCTTGGCGTCTCCAGCCAAGGCGCAGGGGCCGTGTTCCGGTGGCGGCCGTCGAACAGCGCCGGAGCGGTCGCGAGGGTGGCCGACCAGGCGGCGAACGACCTGCGGCGAAGGAGAGCGTAGATCGCGACCGCGGTGAGCAGCCCGAGGAGATGCTGGATGCCCACGACGACAGCTCACCGCGCCCTTGCCAGAGCCCGTGCCTGTGTTGGGACGCTCGGAGCCTCCTATAGATGCGGCATCTCGTGCCAAAACGGCACCAACCTAGGGTGTCACCGCGACATAGCTGGTTGATATGTACGAGATAACTCCCGTGTGTGCCGCAATGCATGTGCAAAGGAAGGAACGTGTCCAGAGTGCGTCGCCATGCGCGACGGACAGTGGCCACGGCCTTCGGTGAAGCTGCGGGAAGCCGTCGGTGAGGCCGATGAAAGACCCGAGCCTGACGGGTGACGTGGTCTCGCCGGCGTTACCGGACGTGGCTACAGGCTGGTGGCGGCGGACTCGACGGGTTCGAGCGTCAGGTCTGGCACGGCTGCCCCGACGGCGCGGATCGTCATGTCGGCCGTGTGGCGCCGGGCCGCGTAGTAGTAGACGACGCCGGCGAGCAGGTAGCCGACGCCGGCGGCGACGATCGTCGGCGACGAGCGGCCGTTCGTCGGCACGACGAAGGCGGCCAGGGCCGCCGCCGCCACGAAGACGACGTTGAACAGCAGGTCGTAGAGCGAGAACGCCCGGCCACGGTAGGCGTCGGGCACGTCCTCCTGGACGATCGTGTCGACGCAGATCTTGCAGGCCTGTGCCGAGAAGCCGAGCAGCAGCCCGGCGGCGATGAACAGCGGCGACGAGAACGGCAGCCCGAGGACGATCTCGACGAGGCCGCCGCCGACGAGCACGATCATGATCCAGCGGGCCTTGGGCATCCGGCCGGTGATCCTCGGCGTGACGGCGGCGGCCGTCACCGTGCCGACACCGCTGGCCGCGACGACCACGGCGAGCCCGCCCAGGCCGCCGCCCGGTCCGGTGAAGTAGTTGCGGTACAGCAGGATCGTCATGACGAGCACCAGCCCGTAGGCCGCTCGTGACGCGCTCAGCGCCGCCAGCGCGCGCCGGACCGGTCCTGTCCGCCACAGCAGGAGCGCGCCGTCGGCGAGGTCGAGGGTGACCTGGCGGAACTGCACCGTGATACCGGCCCAGCCAATGATCTTCTCCGGACCGAACGTGTGCCGGTTCGCGAGGCGCGCCGCCGTCGCCGCGGCGCCCAGGTAGGCGACGCTCCCGAGGCCCGCGACCAGCGCCACCGACGCGTCCTCCCCGCCGGTCACGCTGCGCAGCCCGCTGCCGAGGCCCGCGCCCAACAGCGTCACCACCGTGCCCGACGTGACCGACAGCGCGTTCGCGCCGACCAGCCGGTCGAGGTCGATCACCAGCGGCAGGCCGGCGGACAACGCGGAGAGCACGAACCGGTTGACGCTGACCACGGCGAGCGCCGCGACGTAGAAATCGGCGCCGGTGTGCCCGGCGGCGATCAGCACGACCAGGATGGCCAGCAATCCAGCTCTGGTCAGGGAGCACACGACGAGGACGCGCTGCCGCGACACCCGGTCGAGCACGACACCGGCGAACGGCCCGATGACGCTGAACGGCAGCACGACGATCGCCAGCGACGCGGCCAACGCGCCGGGGGACGCGGCGCGCTCGGGTGAGAACAACACGTAGCTGACCAGGCAGGCCTGGAAGATCCCGTCGGCGGTCTGCGAGGTCAGCCTGGCGGCGTACAGCGCCCGAAACCCGGGCACTCCCAGCAGTTCTCGCAGTTTCCTGGCCCATGCCATAACCAGCAGCCTAGGGCGGTGTCTGGCGCCGAGTGCGAAGCGCCCCGGACCTCCCAGCAGACCTCCCACATCGCTTCGCGATCCGGCAGGGACCCCGGCTTCGCGATCCGGCAGGGACCCCGCACCGGCACCGATCGACGTCACCGCCGATCGTGGGGTCATCCGGAGGGACGGCGGCCAGCGGCCGGAGACACGCTGCGTCACCGTGTGTCGGCTGGTCGCCATTCCGTGTCAGGCAACCGCTACGAAACATGGCCCACGGACGGGAACGAGGGCCCAACTATGTCACAACGCGTGTGGGGAGTCGTGATGATCCTTCACTATGCGTTATGTTCGGCCTGTCGTCCCCGGTGGGCCGCGGTCGCGCCTCAGTGGCGGGTCCCGGTGTGACCGCGGACCCTCAGCCGATGCAGCCCGCGGAGGTCCGGCCCGATGGCCGACGCACGTCATCGTTCCCGTCACCGGGCCGCCACCGAGCGCTCTGTCGCGCCGGCCAAGATTCTGATCACCGCGCTCGTGGTCGTGCTGCTGGCGGGCGGTGGCTACGTCGTCGGTACTCGGCTGTTGGGCGGTGGAAACGCCGTGGACGGCTGCTCACAGACGATGCAGCTCACGGTCCGTACCGGGCCGAGCCTGACGATGGCGCTCGCCCAGGCTGCCACGGCCTACAACGACCGGCACCACCACGTGAGCGGCAAATGCGTTCGGGTCAAGGTGGAGACCGTCAGCAGCGGGCAGACCGCAAGCGCGATCGCCGCCGGTTGGACGGACGCGGCATACGGTGCCGCGCCCGACGTCTGGGTGCCAGAGTCGGCCGACTGGGCAGCGCTGGCCAAGTCGAGCGCGGCGGGCGTCAAGATGCTCGGCACGGGTGGCCAGGTGGTCGCCACCTCGCCGGTGGTGCTCGCGATGCCACAGCCGATGGCCGCCGCGCTTGACTGGCCGGGCCGTCAGCTCAGCTGGGCCGACCTGCAGGCCAACGAGGGGTCGGCCTCCTTCTGGGCCGACCGGCGGCATCCGGAGTGGGGCACCTTCAAGATTGGTTTTGTCAGCCCGGAGACGTCCTCGTCCGGACTTGCCGCTGTGCTCAATGTCGTCGCCACCAAGGTCGGTAAACCGTCGTCGTCACTGACCGCCGCACAGTTCAGCGGCGATCTGACTACCAAGGGCGCGATCCTCGCTTTCGAACGGGGCGCTGAACTGGTCGCCGAATCGGATACGGATCTGGTCTCCACCTACCTCGGCTTGGGCAAGGACGCGCCGTCGCGCGTGTCGGCGCTCGTGCTGCCGGAAAGTCTCGTGTACCAGATCAACGTCGGCACCGCAGGTGCCGCAGGGGGCGGCACCGCGACGTCGGACGACCCCGACGACCCGGAGGCGGGCGACCCCGCCGGTCAGACGACCCGCGGCCCGGCCGAGGTGCCTTTGGCCGCCGCCTATCCGACGGACGGCCTGGTCGTCGACGAGGCGACCTACCAGCCGCTGGCCCTGCACGCGGACTCCGGCCGGGCGGCCGCCGCCCAGGACTTTCTCGCCGATCTCACCGGACCCGCGGGCCAGGCCACGCTGGCGGCCGCCGGCTACCGGTCGCCCGACCGGAGCAACACCAAGCTCACCGAGAAGCTCGGCCTGATCCCGACACTGCGGACCACGTCGCGCACCGCGCTGGACGGCAAGACGATCGACGGCGCCCGGCGCACCTTCCTGGGCATTCACCAGCGCGGGACCACGCTGGCCGTCCTGGACACCTCGGGGTCGATGAACCAGGTGGTGCCGGGAAGCGGCGGCAAGACCCGGCTGCAGGTCGCCGTCGCCGCCGCGAACACCGCGATCCCACTGTTCGCGGCGGACAGCCGGCTGGGTCTCTGGCAGTTCTCGATGGGCCTGGATGGCGGCAGGCCCTACCGCGAGCTGGTGCCCGTCGGGCCGCTGGGCGACCTGGTGAACGGTGTGCCCCGTGAGCAGGCCATCCTCTCGGCCGTCAACGGGATGAAGGCGGCCGGTGCCACGGACCTCTACACGACCGTCCTCGCCGCGTTCCGGGCGCTGTCCGCCCAGTACGAGCCCGAGAAGCCGAACCACGTCGTGGTCGTGACGGACGGGCAGGACGACGACAGGTTCGGCAGCCTGACCCTCAGCGAGTTGATCGAGACGCTGAAGAACGAGTACGACCCGAAGAGGCCGGTGCACATCATCACGATCGGCTACGGGACGGATGTGGACCAGGGGGTCCTGCGGCAGATCTCCGAGGCGACCGGTTCGAAGTCCTACCCGGCTCAGGACCCGAACTCGATCTTCGAGGTCATGGTCAACGCACTGACGGATCGTTAGCGCGAGCTCGGACCACCAGTCACTCGGTGACCCAGGTCACCGGGTGACTGGGCGCTGGGTCACTCGTCGGGTGCGGCCCGGCGACGGGTGGAGCGGCGGACCGGGGGGCCACCGGTGCCGATCGTGTAGGACGTCACGAGGTGATTCCAGCCGCACGAGGCGCACACCTCGACCACATAGATCTGCAGATCGCTGAACCGGGCCGCCAGCTCTGGCAGGTCGGCCGACGCCCAGGCTCGCCCAGCGGTGGCGCCGAGCTCGTCGCCATAGCCGTATGTGACATGGACGAGCGGATCGTCGGGCTTGGTGTGCTGCGGGTCTCCTGCTCGGCAGATTGGGCAGCTCTTGGCGGTCGGCTCGCCGTGATGGCGTGCGGCCCGTAGCAGGTACGGACTGGCGTCGCAGACCTCGTGCTGGGCGACCCGGCCGGCATGCAGGTCGGTCAGCGTCGCCCGGCGGGCGAGCGCGTAGTCAATGACCGACCGCGGTCCCATGCCAGTCACGGTACCCCTGTACCCCCGTCGAGCTGCCATAGCCGAAATGGGTGTTTGTCGTGATGTTTGGCCTCCTGGAGTGGGATCGCGGATCGATGGGAAGCCTAGGAGGCCCCTGATGACCCTGTGCGGGACCGAACGGTCCTCGGGAGCCGCCGGGGGCGCAACGGAGCGTGGCTGCCGACCTACCCCCGTTCGGACATCGGCAAGACATCCGGTGTTGCCATGGTCGTCCCGACTCGTCTATGGTCGATGTATCGCCTCGATATGTTCAACCGAGATGTCGGCTCGACATAGCGGCCAGAGACATGCGGCCAGAGATCTCGGGGCGAGACGTTGAGCTGACGTGCCTCCGCCTGACGGACGGAGCGTGCCGAACGGTGACCCGGAGGGAGGGCGGCGCGGTGTTGGAGCTGGCGGTGCTCGGGATCCTCTCCGAGAGCCCGATGCACGGGTACGAGCTGCGCAAGCGGCTCGCGGCCGTGCTCGGCGCCTTCCACCGGTTCAGCTACGGATCGCTCTACCCGTGCCTGCGCAAGCTGCAGTCCGAGGGCTACGTGACCGCCGACGACGCCGGCGCGGCGAACCGGATCGGTGGACGTAGCCGAGTCGTCTATACCCTCAGTGCCGAGGGCAAGGAACGGCTCGCGGAGCTTCTCGGTGAAGGTGGCCCGTCCTCCTGGGAAGACGAGATGTTCGGCGTCCGCTTCGCCTTCTTCGGCAAGACGGACGCGGCGGTGCGACTGCGCATCCTCGAGGGCCGGCGGACCCGGCTCGAGGAGCGGCGCGAGAAGGTCCGCTCCGCGCTCGCCCGTACCCGGGAGCGGTTCGACACCTACACGCTCGAACTACAACGCCACGGGCTCGAGTCCGTCGAGCGTGAGGTCCGTTGGCTCACGGAGCTGATCGAGACCGAACGCGCCCAGGCCCAGCCAGGGATGGCGGACCTGGACCTGCCGGAACCACCGCGTTCCCCGTCACCGCCGGGAGCGGTGCGGCCACCCGGCCCGCCACCCGTGGCATCACCCACACCAACGTCCCAGGACCCCGACGGTGAGGTCCCCGGGGCCCGGTGAGTCGTGCCGACCGGCGCGGCGCATCCGGTCCTTTACAACATTCCCGAGTAGCCAGAAGGAGCAGACCGTCATGGGTTCGGTACGTGTCGCCATTGTCGGCGTGGGCAACTGCGCCGCGTCTCTCGTCCAGGGGGTCGAGTTCTACCGCGACGCCGACCCGTCTGATCAGGTACCCGGGCTCATGCACGTGCAGCTCGGCGACTACCACGTCTCCGACATCGAGTTCGTGGCCGCGTTCGACATCGACGCGAAGAAGGTCGGCCGCGACCTGGCCGAGGCGATCGTCGCCAGCGAGAACAACACGATCAAGATCGCTGACGTCGCGCCGACCGGCATCACCGTCTCTCGTGGTCACACCTACGACGGTTTCGGCAAGTACTACCGCCTGACCGTCGAGGAGTCCGACGAGCAGCCGGTCGACGTCGTCGAGGTCCTGCGCTCGACCCGGGCGGACGTGCTGGTCTGCTACCTGCCGGTCGGTTCCGAGGACGCGGCGAAGTTCTACGCGCAGTGCGCCATCGACGCGGGCGTCGGCTTCATCAACTGCCTTCCGGTCTTCATCGCCGGCGTCCCCGAGTGGGCCGAGAAGTTCCGGGCCGCCGGCGTGCCGATCGTCGGGGACGACATCAAGTCGCAGGTGGGCGCGACCATCACCCACCGTGTGCTCGCCAAGCTGTTCGAGGACCGGGGCGTCATCCTGGACCGCACGATGCAGCTCAACGTCGGCGGCAACATGGACTTCAAGAACATGCTCGAGCGCGAGCGGCTGGAGTCCAAGAAGATCTCCAAGACGCAGGCCGTCACCTCCCAGGTCTCCCACGACCTCGGCAAGGACAACGTGCACATCGGCCCGTCGGACTACGTCGCCTGGCTCGATGACCGCAAGTGGGCCTACGTCCGGCTCGAGGGCCGCGCGTTCGGCGACGTGCCGCTGAACCTGGAGTACAAGCTCGAGGTCTGGGACTCCCCGAACAGTGCCGGTGTCGTCATCGACGCGGTCCGCTGCGCCAAGATCGCCCTCGACCGGGGCGTCGGCGGCCCGATCCTCTCGGCGTCGAGCTACTTCATGAAGTCCCCGCCGGAGCAGTACCGCGACAGCGTCGCCCGCGAGAAGGTGGAAGCCTTCATCCTGGGCGACTAGTCGCCGGCGCGCGGGGCGCGCCACGGACGGCGGTGAGGGCCGGGCATCCGGAGGGGGATGCCCGGCCCTCACTGTTGCGTGCGTCGTCGCGGGTCGCAGCTGGAGTCAACAGCTCGAGTCATTGACCACCTCCTGACGCAACTTCGCGACAGCCCGACGCGTCTGGCTGGAAGACGCCCAAGGCTGGGCGTCCGGGTTCGACACCAGGCTTGCCGCCTCGACAGGCGACGAGCGGCTTGCGACGACAGCGCGGTAGAAGCAGCTGGATGAGACAGGGGTGCCTGGCGAACGCGTCGGGACGGCATGAGACCCTGGACTGCCATGTACCGAACGCGACCGAACCTCCAGCCTTGTCCCGGTCGCGGTGCGGGAAGGACGGGACGGCTTTGAGCCTGCCGAATGATCAGGAACCGGTCCGTCGGCGTCAGACGCCCCCAGCCGGCGGCCCCGTGGGCGACCCGGCCGGCGGGCCACGCGGTTACGACGATGGCGTCCGAGGCCCGCGCCCCGACCGGTACGAGCGATACGACCGGCCGGACCGTACCGACCGGCCGGACCGTACCGGGCGACCGGCCCGGCCCGAACGAGGCAACGAGGCTGACCCGCTCGAGCAGGTGACGGCCGGCCGTGGGCCGCGCGCCGGCCAACGGACCTCCCGGATCGACTCCGCAAGCTCCCGGACCTCCCAGATTGGCTCCGCAAGCTCCGCCAATCCGGCAGGAACCCCGGATCCGGCAGGAACCCCGGGCGGGGCCAGCGGCCCCACCGGCCGCCGACCGGTCGCCGGACGCGGAGACCGGACCGGTGCGCGCGCCGCCGCCACCGAGTCGCCGTCGGACCGGCCGTCGTACCACCCACGCGCCACGGCCAACCGCTCGCGCGGCGCGGCGAACGGGGCCACCACGACCATGGCGGTCAACGGCCGGGCCCGGGGGGTCTCGGACCGGGGCCGCCGGCCGAGGCACCCTGCCGAACGCGACGCCCTCTACGACACCGTCGACCAGGCCGCGCTCAGCCGGATCGAGCTGAGCGACCGCGACGAGCAGGCCACCACCTATCGCCGGGTGGCCGCCGACGGCGCCACCCAGATCGGGACGCGCCGGCCGCCCGGGGACGCGGGTCGTCGCCGCGGCGCCGGCTCGGACGTCGTGGGCGGCCCGGGCGGGCCCGACGGCCCCGGTCCCCGCCGCGCAGCCGCCGAGGGCGCGAAGCCCGGGCGCAGGCTGGGCACCCGCGGGCCGAAATGGTGGCGGGCGCGGCCACTGTGGCTGCGCCGTGTGGTGGTGTTCGGCTTCCTGTCCGGTGTGCTGCTGTTCGTCGCCGGGGTCGCGATCCTGTACTCGGCGACCAAGGTGCCGTTGCCCGAAGAGATGAAGATCGGCAACCAGTCGTCGGTCATCTACTACGCCGACGGCAGGACCGAGCTGGCCAAGATCGGTTCCGAGGACCGGCAGATCGTCAAGCTGTCGCAGATCTCCAAGGACGCCCAGCACGCGGTGCTCGCCGCCGAGGACCGCAACTTCTACAACGAGCCCGGCATCTCCTACCGCGGCATCGCGCGGGCCCTGGTCGCCAACGTGAAGGGCGGCGGCGTCGAGCAGGGCGGCTCGACGATCACCCAGCAGTACATCAAGGTCGCCTTCCTCACCCAGGACCGCACGTTCTCCCGCAAGATCAAGGAGATCGTGATGGCGGTCAAGCTGGACCAGAAGTACTCGAAGGACCAGATCCTCGAGTTCTACCTGAACACGATCTACCTCGGGCGGGAGACGAGCGGCATCGAGGCCGCGTCCCAGGCCTACTTCGGCAAGCCGGCCAGCCAGCTCACCGCGGCCGAGGGAGCGGTGATCGCGGGCCTCATCCGCTCACCGAACAACCTCGACCCGAAGAAGAACCCGGTCGAGGCGAAGCGGCGGTGGAACGAGGTCATCAACACGATGATCTCCGAGGGCTGGCTGAAGGAGAAACCGGCCTACCCGGACAAGATCCTCGACAAGAAGAACAACTCGAACAGCTCTGACCAGGGCAGATACATCCAGGACCAGGTGCTCGCCGAGCTCGACACCCGCGCCGGCATCACCGAGGACCAGGTCAACACGGCCGGCCTGCGGATCGTGACGACCATCGACTTCAACCGCCAGAGCGCGGCGTTCAATGCGGTCAACCAGGTGATCGGGCCCGTCTATCCGGCGAAGCTCCCCGATCTGAAAACCGGGCTGGTCGCGGTCGACCCCAAGACGGGCAAGGTGCTCGCCTGGTACGGGGGCTCCTTGTACGGAAAGAGCGCGGCCACCGGGCAGGAGCAGTACCTGGACAACGTGTCCGGAGCGGCGATCCCGTCCGGCTCGACCTTCAAGACCGTCACGCTGGTCACCGCGCTGTCCAACGGCGCCAGCCTGAAATCGACCTACGAGGCGCCGGAGGAGGTCACGCTGCCGGGTAACTACGTCGTCCGCAACGACGAAGGCGACCCGAACTATCAGTACACAGACCTCACGACCGCGACCGCGGCCTCGCTGAACACCGTGTACGTGCCGCTCGGTCAGGACGTCGGCGTCTCGAAGGTCATCGCGATGGCGAAGAACCTGGGCGTCACCTCCGACCTGGACAACGTCGCCGGTGTCACGCTCGGCCAGGACTCGGTGCACGCCACCGAGATGGTCTCGGTCTACAGCACGCTGGCCAGCGGCGGAGTGCGCACCACCCCGCACGTCGTCGACCAGGTGGTGAACGCGGACGGCCACGTCATCTGGCAGGCCCCGTCAGATGCGCAGTCCGTCCTCGATGGCCACGTCGTCAAGGACGCCACCTACGCGCTGGAGCAGGTGATCAAGACCGGCACCGGCCACACCAACGCGACGCTCTCGGGCGGCCGGCCGGCCGCGGGCAAGACCGGCACCGTGCAGGAGTATCGCTCCGCCTGGTTCTGCGGCTACACCGCGGGCGACAACAACATCGCCGCGTGCGTGAACATGTTCCGCGGTGACGCGAAGGTCGACAAGGACGGCCATCCGCTGCCTGGGCAGTCGCTGGCGCACGTCGCTGGCGCCATTACCGGCCAGGGCATCTACGGTGGCGACTGGCCGGCGAAGATCTGGAAGGTCTTCATGGACGCCGCGCTCAAGGGCCAGCCGAACGAGCAGTTCGACCCGCCGGCCTACGGCGGCGAGATCACGAACTCCTCGCCGTCACCGACCCCGACGCCCGACCTCCCGGCCTCGCCGACGGACGACGGGCTGCCCGGCCTGCCCACCTTCAGCCGCAACCCGCTGGACCCGCTGGGCGTCAACCGGGGCCGCGGCACCGATACCGACACCGGAGGTGACGGGGGTGACGGGACCACCAGCACCGTGGCTCCCACACCCAGCCCCACCTCCGACAGAGGCGCCGGCATTCTCAACCGCGCTCGGGGAGGCTGACCGAGGGCACGGGGCTGCGCGCGCCGGTCGGGCGCGCGCGGCGCCGCGCCTCTTCGCGAGGCCTCGGGGCCAGAATCCGCAGGACTTCGCGCCGTCGCCGTGACTCTCGGTAACGGATCAGAATTCTTTCCCTCGGCCAGCCACTCCCCTGAAATTCCTGGCCGCATTCCGGCCTGCCCGACGTCCGGCAGGCCGACTTCGCCTGACCCGCCGTCGCCGGCTCGTAGCGGGAGACGGCACCCGGACGTCTGGGTGGCCTTCACCTGCGCGCTCACGCTGCCGCTGGCGATGTACTGCACCTGGTACCGGTCTGAGTACGGCTCGTTCGGGACGTCGGGCAGCACCGGGATCTTCCTGTACTCCCGGACCGTGCCGTTCGCCGACTGCGCGAAGATGAACCCCCCCGATCGCCTCACCGTGCTCTGCCCGACCGTGCCCATCGAGCAACGCGAGACCTCGTCGTACTACATCTGGCACGCGGACTCGCCGCTGGGCCGTGTCCCAGGAGGCACGTTCGAGCCCGCCAAGGAAGGGCTGGCAATGGACTTCGCGCTGCGCGCCATCCGTGCGCAGCCGGGTGACTATGCCCACGCCGTCCTGAGTGACTTCCTGCGGACATTCCGCTCCCGCCTGGACGACTATCCGAGCGCGTCCGTGTCCCGGCAGTACCTGTTCGGCGCCGCGCCGCCCTCGCTCGCCGGCAGGCCGAACCGCGTGCAGGTGCAGGACGACCTCCGGTCGTACGGCGTGGCGACTTCGTGACTCGCTCGTACGAGCCGGCCGCCGGCTGGATCTCGTCATACCAGCGTCACGTGAACCTGCCGGCCCCGCTGATCGGTGTCCTTCTCGTCGCGGGAGTCATCGGTCTCGTGGCTGGACTCCTGCGGCGCCGGGAGTGCGCGCAGCTCGTCCTCGTCCTCACGCTCGCGGTTCTGTGCCTCCTCCTGCCGCCGATGACGGCTGGATTCGACTATCGGTACATTCCGCCGGCTCTCCCGCTCCTCGGCCTGGTCCTCGTTTTTGCCCTGCGGGCCAGCGGCGTCGCGGCGGGAAACGCGAACCACACCGCGCCCCCTCCACCGGAACCGGCGCGTCTGCGGGACAGATCGCTCCTCGGAATCTCGCCATTTCTCGGCCGCCAGACGCCACCGGCCAGCCGGGCGCCGGGGCACCCCAACCTGGGCGCGTGTCCAGCAGGGAGCGTGTACCAGAATGGGCGCATGACAGCGGGGCGCGGATGAGGCGGCCGGTATGACGACGCCCGACGAACCGGTCAGGGGCGGGATCGCGATGGCGGGCGAGGCGGCGGCCGCGGCGGTAAGCCCGAGCCTCGAGGACCCGGTGGTCCGGGGCGCGAGCGAGCTCGTCGGCGGGCCGCCGGGACGGCACGCGGTGCTGCCTGACCGGCGCACCTGGTGGACGCCGGTGCGGGTGCTGCTCGCACTGACGATCGTCGTCTGTGGCCTCGGCTACGCGCAGAAGTCGACCTGCCGTGACACCCGCAACTGGGCGCACGAGTACCAGTACACCCGGATGTGCTACTCCGATGTCGTCGCGCTCTACTCGCAGGAGGGCCTGAAGGACGGCAAGGTTCCCTACCTCGACTACCCGACCGAGTACCCGCCGCTGATCGGCGCCACCATGGAGGTGGTCGCCGCCGTCTCGCGCGTCGCCCCGCCGCAGCGGCCGGTCTACCGGACGGAGAAGGGCCAGCAGGTCCTCGACCACTGGACCATCGACGCCCGGTCCGCGCTGTTCTACGACCTGACCGCGTTGCTGTTCGTCTGCTTCGCCTGCGTGACCGTCGTCGCGGTCGCGAAGACCGCCGGCCGAAGTCGGGTCTGGGACGCGGCGCTGTTCGCCCTCGCGCCCACGATGGTGCTGCACCTGCTGACGAACTGGGACATCATCGCGGTCGCCTTCGGCGCGGTGGCCATCTACGCCTGGTCCAGGCGGGCACCGGTGGCCGCCGGTGTCCTGCTCGGCCTCGGGGTGACCACCAAGCTCTACCCGGTGTTCTTCCTCGTCGCGATCGGCGTGCTGTGCCTTCGGACCGGCCAGCTACGCGCGTTCGGGCGCATGGTCGCCGCGACCGCGGTCACCGTCGTCGCTGTCGTACTGCCGACCTACCTGGTCGCCAGCTACTTCACCGACGAGCAGAAGACGCACGGCGGCATCCTGTCGTCGCTCGGGTCCGGGGGCTTCTTCGACCTGCTCGACGGGCACGCGGACGGCGCTCAGAACGCGTTGTTGCGTTTCCTCGACCTGAACGAGCACCGCCCGGCCGACTGGGACTCGCTCGCCTTCGCGGTCCAGTGGCTGTCCGGCGCGTACGACCCGGGCTGGTTCGGCGGCCCGCATCTCATCGTCATCGCGGTGACCACCCTTGCGCTAGTGGCCGTCGCCGCCTTCCCGATGGCGCGCGCCCGCTGGGCCGAGCTCGCCGACGGCGAGGCGGGGACCCCGGTCCGCCCGGATCCCGGCGCCGGCGTCCGCGCGGCCCGGCTGGTCGTCGGCGCCACCGTCTGGCTGGTCGCCTTCATCGTCCCGCCGGTCCTGCTGATGGCGATTCACGACCACGGCATACCGGTGTCGGTGCTGAACGCCGTGACCACGATCGCGCTGCTCGCGGCGATCGCCGCGATCGCGGGCCTGTGCTGGTTCGCGCCGCGCCGTCCGCGCCTGCCGCAGGTGCTGTTCCTGCTCGTCGTCGCGTTCCTGGTCACCAACAAGGTCTTCTCGCCGCAGTACACGCTGTGGCTGTTGCCGCTGTACGCGCTCGCCCGGCCGAAGTGGCGGGCGTTCCTGGTCTGGCAGGTCGCCGAGGCCTACCTGCTGTTCATGCGGTTCATGCACTTCATCTACAACGACACCAATGGCACGCGCGGGGTCGCCCGCGGCTGGTTCGTCGGCGCGGTCACGCTGCGTGATCTGGTGTTGCTGGTGCTCGCCGGCCTGATCGTCCGCGAGATCCTGCGTCCTGAGCTCGACGTGGTGCGGGCGACCGGGCTGGACGACCCGGCCGGTGGCGTGCTCGACGGCGCGCCGGACGTCTACGGTCCGCACGCTCCGGCTCGGCTGGTGCCCGCCGGTGCTAGTGCTGGCGCCGGCGCCCCCGCCGATCTCGCCCCCTCGGCCGAGGGCGGCGGTCTCTGGGCCGACGCCCGGGCGGGTACCGGCGCCCCCGCCGCGGGTAGCACAGGTAGGCCGCCGCCGGGCGGCGGCGCCGACGGCACCCCTGACGGTGACGTCGCGCAGCCAGGCGCGCTGTTCCGACCGCGCCGGACTGACCCCGAACCGCGGTGAGACCGCCGCACCCGACGGGCCTGGAGCCGGCGGGCCTGGACCAGCCGGGCTCGGAGAGCCGGCCGGCCCGGACGAGGTCGTCCGCGCTGGCGCTGTGGGCCCGGCTGCCCGAGGCGGCGCGGGCGACGCTGCCGGTGTGGTGTGCCAGCCGCGTGGCGGTCGCGCTGCTGTCGTTCGCCGCCGCGCGAGTCGTGGTCGAAGGTCCGCTGGGCCAGGTGCCGCGCTTCACCGAGCTGTGGGACCGCTGGGACGTCGGCCTGTTCACCAAGGTCGCGCGCTACGGCTACGTCTCCCCGCACTACGACGACAAGACCGAGGTCGACTTCCCCGCATTCCCGATCGCGATCCGGCTCGTCCACTACGTCGTGCCGAACTGGATCGTCGCGGGGCTGGTCGTCGTGTTCCTCGCCGGCGCGGTCGCGGCGGCGGCGATCTGGCGGCTGGCCGCGGACGACGGCGGGCCGGCCAGCGGTCGAGCCGCCGTCCTGGCGATGATCTTCGCGCCGTATGCCATGTTCCTGTTCGCCGGTTACTCCGAGGCGTTGTTCCTGGCGTTCGCCAGCACCGCCTGGCTCGCCGGGCGGCGTGGCCGCTGGTGGCTCGCGGGCGGGCTCGCCGCCGGTGCCGCCGGGACCAGGATCACCGGCATTCCGCTGTGGTGTGGGCTCGTGGTTCTGTATGTCGTCGAACGACGCAGGGCGGGGCTGCCGATCATCGCGTGGCCGGCGCTGTCGCTCGCGCTGCCACCGCTGCCCGTCTTCGGATTCCTCTGGTACCTGCATGGCAAGACGGGGGAATGGAACGCCTACACCGCCGCAATGCGCGAGGGCTGGCAGCGCTGGACGGACTGGCCCTGGTCAGGCTGGAAGACGACGTGGGGGTCGGCCTTCCCCGGCTCAGACGCTTCGACGAACTTCACCTGGTTCTGGCGAGCAGAGCTGCTCGCCGTGGTCCTGGGCATCGTGGTCACGATCGCGCTGCTGCACAGCCGGCGGTGGGCGGAGGCGACGTTCGTCGGCGCAGCGACGTTGCTGATGGCCTCGACCAACTACTACGCCTCGGGTGTGCGCACCATGCTGGTCGCCTTCCCGTTCTATTTGCTGCTCGCTCGGCTCGCCTCCCGGTTTCCCCGGGCTGCACCCGCCTACCTGTGGCTGTCCGGCCCGGTGATGGCCGCCTTCGTGGTCGCCTTCACCCAGGGCCGCTGGGTCGACTGACCGCCGGTGGTCCGTCCTCCGTCCGGTCAGGGACGTCCGGTCAGGGACGCTGAGGTACCGACGAGTCCGTGACGCGGGCCGGCTCGATACCTGCCCTGGGCAGCGTTCCCGAGGGCGGAGGAAGCAGAACCGCCTGGTCCGCCGGATTGGGCGCGGGTGCGGTGGGTGGTGGCGGGGGCGGCTTCGCCGCCGATGCCAGCTGGGCGGACCGGCCAGACGCGTCGGCACCTCGGGCCTGCCGGTCGGCCTCGCGGCCGACGTTCCCGCCGGCAGGCAGGCTGGCGGACGGCGGCAGCGTGCCGCCGGCCACCAGGACGAATCCGGCCACGACGACGCCGGCGAGCAGGACGGCCGCGGCCTGAGCCGGGTACGGCATCGCGGGTTTCTCGTCCTCGCCGGATCGCGGCCGCCGATGCGAGGTCCCCACGGCCGCCGCCACTGTCCATCGCCCCCTCCACGCCCGACCGTCCACGCCACCCCGTCCGCAGCTGACTGTCGCGCGGAAGGTAACTCACGGTGACGATCGTCTTGGGGAGCCCGAGGGCGGGATACATCGTCGAACCCGCGCAGGCGCGCCGCAACGCGGAGCACCTGCGACGCGGAGCGCGTCGCGGCCATCGCGAGGCGGATCGTGCCGCGAGTGCGCCAGGATGGGACCGATGAGTACAGGCGGTGACCCAGAACGACGCCCGGCCGTGGCTGCCAACACCCGGCCAGGCGGCACGCCGGACGACGGCGGCGAGCAGACCGTCCGCGCCGGGCAAGGCGGAGCGGACAGGCCTGGTGAGCCCGTCAACCCGCCCGGGAGTGGTGAACGGGCGACCAATGCGTTGGCCTATCCGCTCGTCGGCGGGGCGGCGGCCGCGGTGCTGTGCGTCATCGTGCTGGCAGCCGTGGACCCGTCCCCTGGGCGGCACATACGCGGCCTGTTGATCCTGTTGACGCTGGTCGCGCTGCTCGCCGTCGCGTGGGGCTGGGCCCGTACGGTCTGGTACGGACCGACGGTGGGCCGCGGCCTCCCGGACCGGGATGATGTCCCCGGCCTGGACGCCGAGCACATCGAGTAAGCTCGTCACGGCACGGCGCCCACGCACCACGGGTGCCGTCCATGCGTACCATCCGTGCGTACCGTCCATGCGTACACCGTCGCTCCCGAACCTCCCAGCCGTGTCCTGGCTGAATGTCACAGCTGATCCTGGCTGGACATCACAGCCGACGTCGCTGGCGAACACGGCCAGCGTTGGCGTGCGCGTCCTTTTCCCTCCTGCCGCGGAGAAAATCCGTGGCCGCCGAGTCCACAGGAGGTGGGTTCAGCCTTGGCACGTCACTACGAGCTGATGGTCATCCTCGATCCGGATCTCGAGGAGCGCACCGTCGCGCCATCCCTCGACCAGTTCCTGACCGTCGTCCGCACTGGCGGCGGCGCGGTGGAGAAGGTCGACGTCTGGGGTCGGCGCCGGCTCGCCTACGAGATCCGCAAGAGCTACGAGGGCATCTACGCCGTCATCGACCTGCACGCCGAGCCGGACATCGTCGCCGAGCTCGACCGGCAGCTCACGCTCAACGAGTCGGTCATCCGCACCAAGGTGATCCGGCTGCCCGAAGCGAAGAAGCCGCGCGCCGCCCGTCGGCCGGCCGCCTGAGACACCCGGGGGCATACCCATGGCCGGTGAGACCGTCATCACGATCGTCGGCAACCTGACGAGCGACCCGGAGCTGCGGTTCACCCCGAACGGTGCGGCCGTCGCGAGCTTCACGGTCGCTTCCACCCCGCGCACGCTCGATCGGGCCACCAACGAGTGGAAGGACGGCGAACCGCTGTTCCTGCGCTGCTCGATCTGGCGGCAGGCGGCCGAGCACGTCGCGGAGTCCCTGACCAAGGGCGCCCGGGTCATCGTCCAGGGCCGGCTCAAGCAGCGCTCATTCGAGACCCGCGAGGGCGAGAAGCGCACCGTGGTCGAGCTCGACGTCGACGAGATCGGCCCGTCGCTGCGCTACGCGACCGCCAAGGTCGTCCGCGCGGCGCGCGGTGGCGGCCCCGGTGGCGGCTACGACGGCCCGTCCGACGGCGGGTACCGCGGCGGTGGCGGCTACACCGGCGGCGGCGCCGGCGGTGGGGCCAGCAGCGGCGGTGGCAATGGCGGCGGGTACCGCGGTGGCAATGGTGGCGGCGGCTCCTCCGCCGGCGGCGGCTCCTCCGCCGGAGGCGGCTACTCCGGCGGCGCTGTCGACGACCCCTGGTCGCAGCCTGCCGGCGGCTACTCCGACGAGCCGCCCTTCTAACGACGCCGGGAACAACGGCCGCTGGACCGACGAAGGAAGATCGCCTTCGTTCGCCTGGCGGCTCGCCGCACCCGTTCATGCTGCCTGACGCACGTACGCCCCGCACACGACGACGCTGCCACCCCGGCTCGTCGCTGCGGGCCGGTCCTGCTCGAGCCACGACGCCGCTGCGGGAGAACCCGACGCCGAAGCGTCTCGCACCCCGACGGGGCGGCTGGGACGCCCACCTGACTTCGTCTGAGATCTAGGAGTGCACAACCATGGCCAAGGCGGCTGTGCGCAAGCCGAAGAAGAAGGTTTGCGTTTTCTGCAAGGACAAGACCGACTACATCGACTACAAGGACACGTCGCTGCTGCGGAAGTTCATCTCGGACCGCGGCAAGATCCGTGCCCGTCGGGTCACCGGCAACTGCAGCCAGCACCAGCGGGACGTCGCCGTCGCGGTGAAGAACAGCCGCGAGATGGCGCTGCTGCCGTACACCTCGACCGCGCGCTGAGGAGGGTGACGTCGACATGAAGCTCGTTCTCACCCAGGAGGTGCCGGGCCTCGGCAGCCCCGGCGACATCGTCGAGGTGGCCGACGGCTACGGCCGCAACTACCTCGTCCCCAAGCAGTTCGCGATCGTCGCGACCCGCGGCATCGAGCGCCAGGTCGACCAGATCAAGCGCGCCCGATCGGCCCGGGAGATCCGTGACCTGGGGCACGCCCAGGAGATCGCCGAGCAGCTGAAGGCACTGTCTGTCACGCTGACCAGTCGGGCAGGCAAGGAAGGCCGCCTGTTCGGCTCGATCACCGCCGGCGACGTCACGGACGCCGTCACGAAGGCGGGCGGCCCGGCGCTGGACAAGCGCAAGGTCCAGCTGACCACGCCGATCAAGTCGCTCGGTCAGCACACCGTCGCGGTGCACCTGCACCCCGAGGTCACCGCCCAGCTGACCGTCAAGGTCGCCGCTGCCTGAGATGCAAGCGCTGGCGCGCAGGCTCGCCGCCTGAGCGTCCCGCTGGCACCAGCCCGGTGTCCCGGAACTCGTTCCGGGACACCGGGCTGTGTTTATGGTTCGCTCCGTGCGGGCGCTTAGGCAGCTCGCTCGAGGCAGAAGGTTTGACATTGGTCCGCTCCGTCCGGGCACGGCCCTACGGCCCCTTGCTCGCTTCGCTCGCAAGGGACCTCCGGGCCGTGTCCTCCGGAGCGGACGTGCCCTGCGGCGACCTCCGCTGCGGCCCAACCATCTCGCTTCGCTCGGTGGCCGGGCCTCCGCGGAGGCGCGCCTCCGGGCCAGCTCGGTTGCGTGACGTTTGAACGTCACGAACGAGGCAGAGGCTCGGCCCCGTGCTCGCTTCGCTTCGGGAAGGGACCTCCGCGCGGCGTCCTCCTCCGCGGACGGTGCCCTCCGGCGACCTCCGCTGCGGCCCAACCCCCGACCTCCGAAATCGCTTACCTCCCAGATCGACTTCGTCGATCCGGCAGGGACCCTGTCGCCGATTCCGCAGGGACCCTGTCGCTTCGCTCGCGGGCCGGGCCTCCGCGGAGGTGCGCCTCCGGGCCAGCTCGGTTGCGTGACGTTTGGACGTTACGAGCGGGGTGGAGCTTCAACGTGGGGTCTGCTTCGCCCCGCTCCGTGGCCGGGCCTCCGCGGAGGTGCGCCTCCGGGCCGGCTCTGATCGCGGTCTCTGAACGTCCGTCGGCCGGCATCGAACAATAGCAGCCAGTCATCGCGTGGTTCCCTTGTGGCCTCTTGAAAGGCGAGGCGGGCCGTCGAGGGGCTTCGTTCGGGGACTTGGACGAATTTTTCTTGTGTCCACAGGGCTCCGGGGAGGATGCCCAGCCTGACAGCTGATCCTGTGTAGTAGGAGGCTTGGCTGTCCACAGCTCATCGGCTGTCGTCCCGAGGTCGTCCCCAGGCTCTACCGGCGTTGCCCACAAGTTATCCACACATGCCTGTGGATAACTCTTTGTCATCTCGACCTTGCGTTCCTTAAAGTCGGCCAACCAGAGGTGCTCCTCGGTGCACGCGCCCCGCAGCACGGGCGGAACAAGGGAGCGATACATCTCGAACAGATGTTCGATATGATGCTAGGGTTGGTCGATCAGGCGGCGGTACGCGGCGCCGTCGGGCCGGGTGGCAAGATCGTAGACGGGGGTGAGGCCGGGTGACTGTCACCGAGATCTCGCGTGGCGGCGGGCAGCCGGCCGAGTTCGACCGGACACCTCCCCACGACATCCTGGCCGAGCAGAGCGTGCTCGGCGGCATGATGCTGTCCAAGGACGCCATCGCCGACGTCATCGAGGTGGTGCGGTCCGGCGACTTCTACCGGCCGGCGCACGCCACGGTGTTCGAGGTCGTCGGTGATCTCTACGGCCGTGGCGAGCCGGCTGACACGGTCAGTATCGCCGCGGAGCTCGGCCGGCGTGACCTGCTGGACCGCGTCGGCGGTCCTGGCTACCTGCACACGTTGATCTCCAGCGTCCCGACCGCCGCGAACGCGGGCTACTACGCGAGGATCGTCGCCGAGAAGGCGGTTCTGCGCCGGCTCGCGGAGGCCGGCACGCGGATCGTCCAGCTCGCCTTCGGCCCGGCGAACGACGTCGATGAACTGGTCGACCGCGCGCAGGCCGCCGTCTACGAGGTTACCGAGCGTCGCACCACCGAGGACTACGCCCCGCTCGGGGATCTACTCAACCCGGCTCTCGAGGAGATCGAGGCGATTGCCGGCCACGATGGCGCGCTCACCGGCGTCCCGACCGGCTTCACCGACCTCGACGAACTCACCAACGGCCTGCACCCGGGCCAGCTCTGGATCGTCGCTGCCCGGCCCGCGGTCGGTAAGGCGCTGGCGTTGAGCACGCCGCTGCCCACCCCGGCCGGCTGGACAACGATGGGCAACGTCCGCGTCGGCGACCACCTCCTCGGTGCCGACGGCCGGCCCACCCGAGTAGTCGCTGCCACCGAGGTCATGCACGGCCGGCCCTGCTACGAGGTCGAGTTCTCCGACGGCACCGTCGTCGTGGCCGATGCTCAGCACCAGTGGCTCACCGAGACGCGCGCCGCCCGCCGCTACGCCCAACAAGGCGCCGCATATTCACGCACGGCCGTACTCCCCGAACCCGTCACAACCGAGGAGATCGCCCGTACCCTCCGCTGTCCGACAGTCGACGCGCGTCTCAACCACTCGGTACGCAACGCGGCGCCGTTCCAACTGCCGGAGGCCGACCTTCCGGTCGATCCCTACCTGTTGGGCGTGTGGCTTGGAGACGGCACCACTGCGAGCGCGACGCTGACATCCGCCGATCCGGAGATCCCGGCGGAGATTCGCCGCCGCGGCTTCGACGTGGTGAAGACCGGGCCGAAGTATCGCTATTCGCTGAAGCTGGTGTCGCCGCCGGCCGGCGAACGTCAGTGCATGGTTTGCGGCCGGCCGTTCGTGAACCGAATGCCGCACGTCCGCACCTGTGGTCAGTCCTGCGGTGGAAAGCTGCGTTTCATCGCGGATCCACTTCCTCCCCGAGGCTGCGCTGACTGCGGCAAGCGGACGACGAGCTACGGCCCCAGGTGCAATGCCTGCCACTCCAGGAGAGGAACCCTTCAGGCGAAGCTGCGGACGCTGGGGGTTCTCGGCGACAAGCACATCCCGGTCGACTACCTGCGTGCGGGCGAACAGCAGCGCCGTGACCTTCTCGCCGGGCTGCTGGACACCGGTGGCACCGTGGTGAGCCACGGCGCCACCGTCCAGTTCGCCGTGACAAACCGGAGGCTCGCCTACGACGTTCGGGATCTCGTCGTGTCGCTGGGCTGTCGGGCGACCGTGACGACGAGGAAGGTGCCTGGCCGGTCCGCCGCCAGCTCAGTCTGCTTCACCGTGAACTTCGCTCCGCAGGAGCAGGTTTTCAAGCTTCCGAGGAAGGCTGAGAAGCTGCGCTGGACCGGGCACCCGACGGTCGCGACCAGATTCATCGTCGACGTCAGGCCCGTTCCGTCGGTGCCGGTGCGGTGCGTCGAAGTCGACAGCGCGGACCACCTCTACCTTGCCGGCGAGACGTGCATTCCGACGCACAACTCGACGCTGGGACTGGATTTCGCGCGGGCAGCGTCGATCAAGAACGGCATGACGTCCGTCATCTTCTCGCTGGAGATGAGCCGGATGGAGATCACCATGCGGCTGCTCTCGGCGGAGGCACGGGTCTCGCTGCAGAACATCCGGACCGGCCGACTGACCGACGACGACTGGGCGCGGCTGGCGCGGCGGATGGGTGAGGTGGCCGAGGCGCCGCTGTTCATCGACGACAGCCCCAACCTGACGATGATGGAGATCCGGGCGAAGGCGCGCCGGCTGCGCCAGCGTCACGACCTTCGCCTGATCATCCTCGACTATCTGCAGCTCATGTCGTCGCCGAAGAAGGTGGAGAGCCGCCAGCAGGAGGTCAGCGAGATCTCCCGCTCGCTGAAGCTGCTCGCCAAGGAGCTGGAGATCCCGGTCGTCGCGATCTCCCAGCTCAACCGGGCCTCCGAGCAGCGCGCCGACAAGCGTCCCCAGGTCTCGGACCTGCGGGAGTCCGGCAGCCTCGAGCAGGACGCCGACGCCGTGATCCTTCTGTACCGGGAGGACGCCGTCGAGAAGGAGTCAGCCCGCGCTGGTGAGGCCGACCTCATCATCGCCAAGCACCGTAACGGCCCGACCGGCACCGTCACGGTCGCGTTCCAGGGCCATTACTCCCGCTTCGTCGACATGGCCAACTGACCGTCGGCTCGGCGGCGAGTTCCAGTGGATCGTGGCTCAGTCCATGGTTATCTGGCTGTGCAGGACGAGTTCCCAGTCAACTGTGCGGGCCCAGTCTGCATAGCTGTGCCAGTCCACGCCTGGGTACCTGGCGTGGAGGGTGCCGACGTCGAGGAAGTCGGTGTTGTCCTCGAAGCGCTGGAACATGTCGGCGATCTCGTCGCCGGCCCAGTGCCGGACCTGGTCCAACGGCAGCTGCTGGTAGGGGATCTCGCGGCCGAGCACGGGTCTGCCATCTGACCAACCCGCGTGACGTCCTGGGTCGCGAAGGCCCAGGCGCGCGCCGCCTGCCGCCCGACCCCATGCCCTGACGCACCAAGCTGGCCCTCCTGCTCGCACCTACAACCGCACCGGCACTGCCGCCAGATGTCCACCAGGGCTGGCAAACTGCGGCAAGGCGCGCCTGTACTTCGATGTCGCGGGTGGACTGCCCGCCTCGGCATACGCGGGATGCCCGACTGGGCGGCGGCGCGGTCGCGGCGGGTGCCAGACTTGCGGAATGAGCACATCCGTTGCGTCCGTGGGCGGCACCCGTGACGCGGGGTCCGCGGTCACGGAGATCGCAAGGTTTGACGTGAAACCAGGAACGGAGAACGACTTCGTCGCCGCGTACCACACGGTCCGGCACGAGATCGCGACCTCGCCCGGCTGCCGGTCGATCCGGATGGGCCGAGGCGTCGAGTCGGCTAGCTCATTCGTGCTGATCGTCGAATGGGACAATCTGGAGGCACACACCGAAGGATTTCGCGGCTCCGAAGGCTACGGCCGCTGGCGGGCGGCGATCAGCCCCTTCTTCGCTGGAACGCCGGCCATGGAGCACATGGTCGGTGTGGACGACGCGTTGTCGGCCGAGGCCGGCGGCGCCGCCTGACGGCGCCCAGCCGACGACCGGGGGAGCCATGAGCGAGTTCCTCGAGCAGTTTTTCGGGTTTCTGATCTTCTCGCCGCTGACCGCGGCGGTGTTCGGGGTAGGCATCTGGATCCTGCCGGCAGTGTTCCTGCGCGACCTGCTCACCAGGATGCGCCTACGGTTCTTCCACTTCTTCGTCACCGGGTACGCCTTCATTGCGATCATGGCGGTGTACCTGCTCGTCATCGGCTCGAAGGTCAAGGCCGAGGACGGCGGGGGGCGTCACCACCAGGCGGGCCCGATCGTGGGCATGCTCGTGTCCTTGGCGCTTGCCTGGTGGATCCAGCACCTGCTGCGCCGACGCTTTCCGCCGCCGCCACCGGGCGGCCCGCCTCAGCCCACGTACCCCGGAGTCGGCCGCACCGGCTACGGTCATCCGGGCTACGGCCCCGTCCCGCCCGGCTACCCCCAGCATCCCGGCTACCCGTTGCCGGGCCCGCAGCCGGGCCAGCCCATCCCGCCAGGTCAGCCTCCCCACCCGGTCCCGCCCGCCCAGCCGCCCGGGCAGGTCACCTCCAGGGACTCCCCCCACGCCCAGGGCGTCCCGTGGGCGGTCCCGCCCCCCGGGCCGACAGCCCTCCCGCCTACGCCTCCCCAGGACTGAGTTATCTGGTCCGCTGTGACATTGGTCCGCTCCGTGCGGGCGCCGCGCTCCGGCCCCTTCCTCGCTTCGCTTCGGAAGGGACCTCCGCGCGGCGTCCTCCTGCGCGGACGGGTGCTCCGGCGACCTCCGCTGCGGCCCAACCCCCTTCG
>Ga0268265_10000123_pt1 | contig 97347 bp, 76 predicted proteins | sample KBSSwiS52_FD_190355 | JGI IMG/M metagenome (GOLD analysis project Ga0268265, IMG submission 190355) | Switchgrass rhizosphere microbial communities from Kellogg Biological Station, Michigan, USA - KBS Switchgrass S5-2 (SPAdes) (version 2) | ecosystem: Host-associated > Plants > Roots >... | reverse complement strand
AGTCAGAGCGAGTGCGGTATACCCACCAGACGAGACTAGCGGAAGAACCAATGAGACTCTTGACGCCACATCAGGCTGGACGCAGAGTGTGGGACACTCTATAAGACCTGGCGTGGCTCCCGTCACATCGATGATCTTCTGGCCTTGGCGAGTCGGGGCGTCGCGCCTCAGGCGTAGCCCAGGAGCTGTCGCCTCTCGGGGCGGTGCGGGATCTGGTTGGGCCGGTGGCGGACCGAACAGCCCCGCCGGCCCCCAGCCCCAGGCCGGCAGGGCCAACCAACGGCCCGGGGCGTCGTCGCGGCGCCCGGACCACCCGCCGAGAGGAGCCAACGTGAAGCTTGGGGATCTCCACATCCTGCCCGTCTGGGACGGCGACGCCCGGGTACGGGCCCGCGACGTGTTCACCCCGCCCGGCGGCGACGAGGCGCACTGGGCCTGCAACGCCGAGCACTTCACCGCCGACGGCGACTTCGAGATGGCACTCGGCGGCTTCCTGATCCGGACCGGCGAGCGGGTGGTCCTCGTCGACGCCGGCCTGGGCCCGATGCAGGCCGGCCCGTTCCATGGCGGGCAGTTCCTCGATAGCCTGCATGCGCTCGGCGTCGTCCCAGCCGACGTCACCGACGTCCTGCTCACGCATCTGCACCTCGACCACATCGGGTGGACCTCGATCGAGGGCAAGCCGGTCTTCCCGAACGCCACCTACCGTTGCCACACCGCCGACTGGCATCAGTTCGTGGACACTCCGGAGCCTGACACCTGGGCCGGACCCAAGCTGTCCACCATCGCCGAACGGGTCGAGCTGTTCGACGCCGACATCACCCTCGCCCCCGGGATCGACGCCCGACACTCCCCGGGCCACACTTCCGGTTCGACGATCTTCATCGTCTCCAGCGGCGACCAGCGCGCCATGCTGCTCGGCGACGTCGCCCACTCACCCGTCGAACTCCTCGACGCCGGCTGGGAAGCCGCCTATGACACCGACCGTCAGGCCGGGCGCGAGGCCCGGGCCCGCCTCATCGACGAGATCGAGGCCGACGGCACCCCGGTGGCCTCCCCGCACTTCGCGGGCCTGCGTTTCGGCCGCGTCCTGGTCGGCATCGACAGTCGTCGCTGGATCTACCTCGACCACTGACAACGCGATCGCGTGTTCCGCGGACGATCTGGGGTCCCGTGGAATCCAGTTCGGGTTGTTCACACCGGTCAGTGCCGGCGCGATCACCGCATCATGGTCGTCGCCGGAGCCACGCCCCCGCCCTGCGGGCGAGGCCTGAACGCGTGGATGCCCCCGCTGCTTCCGACGTCGGCGTTGGCACGCAGGATGTTGATCCCGCCGAGTCGGTCGACTGCCTCAGCCAGGGCGGCCTCGACCGACGCGTGATCTGTGATGTCGCAGAACAGCGCATGGGCCTGCGCGCCCTCCGCACGCAGCTTCGCCGCCTGTTCTTCTGCGATGTCCAGTTCGATGTCCATCAACATCACTGCCGCGCCGCGTGCCGCGGCGGCGCGGCCAAGTGCGAGGCCGATGCCGGCCGCGCCGCCGGTCGCCACCACGCCGTAGCCGGCCCACGACGCCGAACCCGTCGCGGTCGTAGGCGCCGTCATTCGCAGATCGCCGGAAGGGTGAAGAGCTGGTTGATGAACACTGACCAACCGCGCTCCGGCTCACCGTTCAGGCTGATCTTCAAGTCGCGGGAGAACATCTCCTGCAGCAGGACCTGGACCTCCAGGCGGGCGAGGTGGTTTCCGACGCAGAAGTGCGGCCCACCGCCGCCGAAGCTCTGGTGCGTGTTGGGCTTTCGGCGGTAGTCGAACCGGTGCGGCTCGTCGAACACCGACGGGTCCCGATTCCCGGCGACGTACCAGAGGAGAACCATGTCTCCTTCGCGGATGGTGGTCCCGTGCAACTCCACATCGCGGGTGGCGTGGCGGGCCATGTGCATCGCCGGCGTAATCACGCGCAGGAATTCGTCGACGAGTTCCCGGACCTTGCCGCCGGCAACCGCGGTGCGCGCCTGCTCCGCTATGCCCGGGTTCTCGAGAATCATCCGCAGACTCTGCCCGATAAGGGTGTGCGTCGTCTCGAAACCGGCGATCAGCAGCGAGAACCAGAGCTGCATGAACATCGAGTCGGTGATCTTCACGCCGTCACGCTCAGCGGTGGCGAGTTCGCCGAGCATGCTTTCGTTGTTGACGTCCCAGCCCTGGTCGCGCAACTCGAGCGCGTACTCCATGACGGCCTGGGACGCCGCGTTCGAGCGTTGGATGCCGTCTTCGTAGCGCGACTCGGAGAAGATCTGATCCGCCCACTGGACGACCTGCCTGCGCTTGTCGTCCGGCACTCCCATCACCGAACAGATGACCTGGGCGGGCAGTTCCGCCGCCACCAGCGGCACCAGGTCACATGCGCCGCGGCCGGTCAGTCCGTCGAGAATGACCTTCACCTGATCGGTGATCCAGTCGGAGAACCGTGCCACCATCCGCGGTGTGAACGCGGCGCCCACCAGCCGGCGGATCTCCGTGTGCCGCGGCGGGTCGTTCTGGATGACGTTGTCGCGGAACGACACGGGCAGGTTGTAGGCGGATGGGTAGCGGATCCCGCGGGTGCTCGTGAACGTTAACGTGTCTCGGCCCGCGTTGGCGATGTCGTCATGGCGGGTCAGCGACCAGAACCCACCGGTGGCGGCGCCCGTCGATGTCGGCGTCCAGTGTACCGGCGCCTCGCTACGAAGCCGATCAAATTCCGCGTGCGGCACCCCGCCATGGAAGACCGCCGGATCGGTCAGGTTGACAGTCATTGATGTCTGTTCTCCTTTGGTGGCCGTCTCGCGCGCACGCCGGGCCGTGACCCGACGCATGTGCCCGATGCCGAACTCGGCGTGGACGCGAGACGCCAGGGTGGTTCGCCTTCGCGAGTTGGTTGGCTATGTTCGCCGGCGCGGCCTCCCGGCAGGCCTGGTTCAACAGGCCGTTCCAGGGCGTGACCACCGCGACGACCCCGTAGGGCTCACGGCGCACGAACGCGAACGATCCCGCCGCTGGCTCCAGACTCTGCCCACGCAGCCCCCGCACCACCGCCGCGTAGTACTCGAAGAACTCGATCGACCCACTGATCTCAGAACGCAACGCGGCGACGATCTTCCCCGTCTCCGCCGCCTCCAACTCGACCAACTCGTCGAAGCACTCACGCATCCTCGACGCGAGGTCAAGAAGGGCCCGAGAACGCTGGGCAGTGGACAGTGCCGCCCACCCTGGCTGCGCAACCGAAGCCGCCCGGACAGCACCGACCGCGTCGGACCCGGTGCCGTGAGGAACCTCCGCGACGAGCCCACCGTGCGCCGGGCTATTCGACGCGAGGTACTCACCACCCGCCGGAGGAGTGGCACGACCCGCGGCCCAGTGCCCAAACCGAGGAACTGTCACGGCCTCATTCCCCCTCGAATCCGACCACGCTCGTCTGGCGGCCCGGCGGCGCTTCGGATCTGGCTGGCCGAGCGAGCAACTGCGTCGTCGCGGCGTGGAGCGTCATTGGCCATCCTTATTTCCGCAATGGGCTAGATGTGCCGCTTATTTGCCGCGGTCGCGGTGTCGAATGGGGAAATCGATCAGACGAGAAATGGTGTTGTGCCGCAGGTCTGGCCAAGGCGATCACCGAGGAGGGGCGGCCCGTTGGTCTGTGGTCAGCTCGCCTACCGTCTCGCCGGCTGCCGGACGGCCGCCGAGGACGTCGTCGGCGGGTGAGCTCGTAGTCGATCATCCGCGCACTGTGTCGCCAAGGAGCCTGGCATACTCTACTCCACCGAGTCTGATGCAAGGGTGCGTAGCGAGGCAAGGGTGTGCATGTTGGGTGTACTCTACTCGCCTCGGGAGATCCTTCAAGGCCACACAGACGCTGGCGATGATCCCGCGATCACCCGACGACGGGCCGAGGCCACGGGTACTCCGACACCGGTACTCCGTCGCCTGTGAAGCGTCTCCGGTCCGTCATCGTCAGTCAGGCGCGGGCGGCTTCGGGCATTGCCGCCGGTTCGCCGTCGGAGCGGGGCGCCTTGGTGCCGTGCCGGGGAAGGGCGAGGGCGGCTGCCGCGGCGACGGCGAAGGCGACGACCTGGCGGCGGCCCCCGCGAGGGCCGTGCCGACGAAGGAGCCGACCGTGACGGGCAGCATGGTGAGGCCGGCGCGCAGCGGGCTGTCGTGCAACCCGTCCTGGATGTACAGCGGGATCATGAGGGCGAAGCTGCCCCATCCGAGGTAGTTCACCAGTTGCACGACGCTGCCGGCGGCGAAGCCGCGGTCACCGAACAGCCGCATCGGGAGCAGCGGGCTGCCGCCGCGCCGGTCCCCCCGGCGCTGGGACAGGATGAACAGCACAAGCGCCGCCGCGGCGACCGCGAACAGCGCCCACATGTAGGTCGGCTAGCCGGCCGTGTTGCCTTCGATCAGGACGTATGCTGCCGGGTCGCGGTGTATGACCGCGCCCACGACTCGCCGACGGGGCTGGCACAGCAGGGTGGCTTGCACAGCAGAACGACGGAACCACCTGGCCCCACGGGTCAAGTCCGCAGATCGCGTTCTGCCCGGGCCAGGCGGCCCCGATCGCGTCGAGTTCAGCAGCTAGTTCAGCCGTCCATCAATGAGCACAAGGGCGCCTCAGGCCGGCAGGTGCACCGACTTGCTCTCCAGGAACGGCTCCAGGCCTTCGATGCCGCCCTCACGCCCGACACCGGACTCGCGGTAGCCCCCGAAGGGCGTCGTGACGTGCGCGCCGACGAAGCAGTTGATCTGCACCGTTCCCGTCCGGATGCGCTGGGCGATTCCGTAGGCGCGCTCCACGTCGTCGCCGAAGACGGCCCCGCCGAGACCGTAGGGGGTGTCGTTCGCGATGGCGACGGCGTCGTCGACGTCCTTGTACGTGAGGACGCTGATGACTGGCCCGAATATCTCCTCCTGGGCCACGCGCATCGAGTTCTCGACGTCCACCAGCACGGTGGGCTCGAAGAAGAAACCCTTCTCGAGGTGCTCGGGCCGCTTTCCGCCGACCGCGACCCGCGCGCCCTCGGCGGCCGCGATCGCCAGGTAGTTCTCCACCCGGTCGCGGTGCCGCCGGCCCGCCAGCGGACCCGTCGTCGTCTTCGGGTCGTGCGCGTCGCCCACCACCAGCGCGCCGATGAACCCCTTCATGGCGTCGACGAGCTCGTCGCGACGGCGCTCGGAGACCAGCACCCGCGTCAGGCCGAAGCAGGCCTGCCCGGTGTTGATGAGCCCGCCGCCCAGCAGCGGCGCGATGATCTGGTCGATCGGGGCGTCGTCCAGGACGATCGCCGCGGACTTCCCGCCGAGCTCCAGGGTGACCCGGCCGATGCGCTGGCCGGTGGTCGCGATGATGTGCTTGGCCACCGCGGTGCTGCCCGTGAACGTGACCTTGTCGATGTCGGGCGAGGCCACCAGCGCCTCGCTGCCCTCCCGGTCGGCGACCACGACGTTGATGACGCCAGGCGGCAGCGCCCCGTCCTTCGTCATCTCCGCCACGACGTCCCCGAGGAGGTTCACGGCCAGCGGCGTCTCCGGCGACGGCTTCACGACGACCGTGCAGCCCGCGGCCAGCGCGGGGGCGAGCTTCATGCCCGCGACCGGGAGCGCCCCGTTGAAGGGGACGATCGCCGCGGTCGGTCCCACCGGCTCCCGCAGGATCCGGGTGGTGGACCCGTCCAGGCGCAGGCGGTCCTCACGGAACGCGAACGTGCGGATGAGGTCCGCGTAGTACCGAAGATAGAGCCCTGGAACCACCTGCGACTGGCGAGCCATGGTGATGGGCATGCCGATCTCGGCCGTAGCGGCCTGCGCCAGCTCCTCGGTGCGCGCGTCCAGCCGAGCGGCGAGGTCCTCGAGCACGGCGGCACGCTGCTCAGGGCTCAGCGTGGGCCACGGCCCCCGCTCGAACGCGTCGCGGGCGGCCCGCGCGCTGCGCTCGACGTCGGCGGCGGACGACTCGCGCACCGTCGCGACCAGTTCCTCGGTGGACGGGTCGATCACCTCGATGACCCGGTCACCGGTCGCGGCTACCCACTCACCTCCGATAAAGCATTCATCGCGGTGTGACACCTGTCCTTGGGCAGAGCCCGGCTGCGCGATCGTCGTCATCAGGCGACTCCTTCCGTGTGTAAAAAAAGAGAGACTTCGGCTGCGAACGGGCTACCAACGGGACGGCGGGACGCGGAACGACGGGAGCGGGGCGGCAGCGCTGACCTCGGGAGCCCGCTGTCGTCGCCCCCTCCGGGCGCGACGACAGCGGTTGGATCCAGAACAACTGTCCCGCGTCGCCCGCCAGATCGCGTCCGTGACAGCCAGCGCCGCCATCCTCACGCAAGGTCATCGGCTTACCAGGTGACTGGGAGTGCGTTGAGGCCGTAGACCGCCAGTTCGTGCTTGAAGTCGAGCTTGTCGACCGGCTCGGCGAGGGCCAGGGTGGGGATGCGCTGGTAGAGGGTGCCATAGACCACCTGCAGCTCCAAGCGTGCCAGAGACTGCCCGAGACACTGGTGGATGCCGAAACCGAAAGCAACATGTTCGCGGGGGTTACGACCTAGGTCCAGCCTGTCCGGGTCCGCGAAGACCCGCGGATCGCGGTTGGCGATGTCGGCCGCGGCGATGATGCCCTCACCTGCGGCGATGTGCGCACCGTCGACGTCGAGGTCTTCCAACGCGACCCGGCGCCGCCCGAGATGGGTGACCGTCAGGTAGCGCAGCAGTTCCTCGACAGCACTCGACACGAAGGCCAGATCATCAGACTTCGCGCGTAGGCGTGCCAGCTCGTCCGGGTTCTCCAGCAGCAACGCCGTACCGAGGGCGATCATGTTCGCGGTGGTGTCGTGGCCCGCCACCAACAGCAGCCGCGCCATGCGGGCGAGCTCGTCGCGAGCCATGGCCCCGCCGCGCAGCTCGGAGACGACCAGCCGGCTGAGCAGATCATTTCCGGGATCGGCGTTCTTGCGGTCGACCAGCCCCTCCAGGTAGGCGATGAGGTCGTCCATCGCCGCGGCCGACGCGGCCGGGGTGGCCGTCTGGCTGTTCAGCGTCACGCTCAGCCGGTGGAACAGGGCGCGGTCCTCGTACGGGACGCCGAGCAGTTCGCAGATCACCAGCGACGGGACCGGCAGCGCCAGCGCCTGGACCAGGTCGGCCGGCTTCGGGCCCGCCAGCATGTCGTCGATCAGCCCGTCGACGATCTGCTGCACCTTCGGACGCATCGTCTCGATGCGCCGCACCGTGAAGTCCGCGTTCAGCTTGCGCCGCTGCGCGGCATGGTCCGGGTCGTCCATGTTGATGAACGTCCGCCCCTTGCTGTGCCGGGCCGCCATGCTGGCGCTCATGTGGGGGAAACCAGGCAGCGCCGTGTCACCACTGGCACGCCGGTCGGCCAGCACGGCACGTAGCTCGTCATAGCCGGTCACCAGCCACGGAGTCCCGCCGTCCCACTGCGTCACCCGGCTGAGCGGCGCCTCGGCCTGCAGCCGCGCCAGCTCCCGCGGCGGGTCGAACGGGCATTTCGGGTCGCGCGCCATGGGGTACGCGGGGCACGTGCTGTCGCTGCTCGTCACTACAACTCCTTGAGTCCTGTCAGGTCCTTCGCCTCGCGGGAGCCGAAATGGCATGCGAGCGAGCCGGCGGCACGGCCGATCGTGGTGCCCGTTCGCGATGTCCGCCTTCTTCACCTGGGCGGTCCTGCGTCTGCCGAGCTGAAAGGATCCGAGGTTCGGCAGGCTTAGCCGTTCTCGTCGAGAGAGATGGCGCGCGCCGGGCAGACCGACGCGGCCTCGCGGACCCGGTTGGCGAGTTCCTCCGGGGGCGACGCGTCGAGCAGTACGACCAGGCCGGTGTCCTCGTCCTGGTCGAAGACGGCCCCGGCGGACAGGACGCACTGCCCGGCCCCGATACAGACGTCCGGGTCGATGGTGATCTTCATCAGGCTCCTTGCAGGAATCCCAGGTGATCGGAAGTTCGGTCACGCCACAGACCACGGCGGTCTCGCGGAAGGTCAGGAATGGGCCGCACGCCAGTCCACCTGGCCCGACGTGACCCATCTGGCAGCCTATGACGATTTTTGCATGCCATGTCAAGAGCAGCCCTCCGGAGCAGGTCACGCAGGTGCCGCGGGCCGCGCGGCGGCGTGGGGCGACCGCCCGACGTCGGCGGCACACGCGGCGGGCGCCGGTGTCGACCGAGCAGACAGCGCCCCCCAGCGAGCACCATCAGCCATCGCCGCATGCGACCGTGCCGAGGCCCGCGGGGGCGCCGCGCGTGGGGCGATGACGGCGGCGGCCACTCGGCGAGACGGCCGCCGATCGAGCGACAACCTCCTGACAGGGGGAGTAGGCATTGACATCGACTGTCAACTGCATCATGCTCTGCCGAGCAGCGCCCCCATGTGGCGCCAGTCACTTATCCGCAAGGTGCCGTGCTCGACCCTTAGCAGGAGATGCGATGTTCAGCCGTCCAATAGCCGCCGCGGCGGCAGTGGTAGTGATCGCGTCTGCGTTAGCCGCGTGCGGCGGCTCAGACGACGACAAGCCGACGGGTCTATCCGGCTCGACCGGCTCCGGCGCGGCCGCGGCCCCGACGAAGAGCCCCCTCGACGTGTTCTTCATCAACGAGCAAGGCTCGACGACCGGGGCGAGCTATCCGCAGGAGACCACCGCCGCCAAGGCCACCGTCGAATACATCAACACCAAGCTCGGTGGTGTCGACGGACATCCGATCAAACTGACCACCTGCTTCACCGACACGACCCCGGCCTCGACGACCACGTGCGCCAACAAGGCGGTGTCGGCCAACCCGGTCGTCATCACCGCCGGAACTCTCGCCACGGACAACGACATCATCGCGGTGACCGGCAAGACAGACATCCCGTACGTGTCCAACGCCGGCTACACGGCTGACACGCTCACGGCCAAGGGCAAGGCCTTCATCGTATCGAACTACGCCGACGCGATCGACACGGCCTTCCCGATTCTGATGAAGCGGAACGGTGTCAAGAAGCTCGCCGAGATCTACGTGAACGTGCCGGCGGTCGTGAACGGGCTCCTTCCGCTCACCAAGAAGGCACTTGAGGCACAGGGAATCGCGTACGACCTCTACCCGGTGCCGTATCCCTCGAGCGACCTGACACCCACAATCTCCGCGATAGCGCGGACGGACGCCGACGCGATCCAATTCCAGACCGACCCCGTCACGTGCGGCGCGGCGCTCAACGCGATCAAGACCTTCCAGTTCACGAAGCCCCTCTACGGCGGGTCGGCCTGCCGCACGGCCGCGAACAACGCGATCGTCTCCAGCCTGCCCCAGACCGTCTACGGCCAGCTCGGAGCACTCCCAGGTGACTCCGACGATCCGGACGCCGCGGTGCTCCGGGAGGTCTTCACCGCCGCGGGCCTCAAGGACAAGCTCAACGACCAGTGGGCGGTCGACGGCTTCACGGACATCATGAACATCTACGGCGCGCTGAAGAAGGCCTCGCAGGCCGGTGGCGACATCACGAGCGCTTCGCTCGTCAAGGCCCTTCAGGACGGCGGTATTCACCAGTTCCTGATGGGCAAGAACGCGACCTTCACCTGTGACGGCACCGTGCTGCCGGACCTGCCGGCGCTCTGCTCGCTGACCGCGCTGGTGGGCGTGTGGAAGGGCAATAAGATCGATAACGTGGAGACGATCAACGGGGCGGACGTATTCAAGAAGTAGGCCCCGGGACCGGCCGGCCGTGGGTATGCCCAGCGTGAGGGCATACCCACGGCTGTCCCGTTCTCGCCAGCATCGCCGACGCGGTGATGCGCGGGCCCGACGAAGGTAAACACCAGTGTGTGCGCGGCGCACCAGCGTTGATCCGCCTCTCCACCCGGATGGCCGTGGTCTTACTGTCAGCACGTCACTCGGCCGGGAGGTCCCAGCGGAATGAGCCTCAAGATCGAACTACCCGGGCTCGCGAAACTGGAGCCCCGCGGCAAGGTCACCCTGCTGCCCGAGCCCGAACGCCCGGAGGTCTTCCACCCGTTCATCTCCGCGGACGACCATCTTCTCGAGCCACCGGATCTCTTTCATGGCCGCGTTGCGAAACGGGACGCGGAGGCGGCGCCCCGGATATTCACACATGATGACGGAAATCCCTACTGGCGGATAGACGACTCCTTGGTTCCCATCACCCTCGTGAACGGGGCGGCTGGCCGGCCGATCGAGGAGTGGAAGAACGCGCCGCAGCGCTACACGGACTTCCGGGAGGGCGTCTACGACCCGCGCGCCCGCCTGCGCGACATGGACCTGGTCGGCATGTGGGCCTCGGTCTGCTTCCCTTCCATGATCTGGGGCTTCGCCGGCAGCCGCTTCATCCGCATGCGGGATCCGCGCGTCGGCCTGGCCTGTCTACGGGCCTACAACGACTGGATGACCGAGGAGTGGTGCGCGGCCGACCCGGACCGTTTCATACCGTGCCAGCTGACGTGGCTGGCCGACCCCGAGGTCGCGGCCGCCGAGATCCGGCGGAACGCCGAGCGCGGCTTCCGGGCGGTCAGCTTCACGGAGAACCCAGAAGGGCAGGGGCTTCCGTCCATCTACTCCCGGCACTGGGATCCGTTCTTCGAGGCGTGCCAGGAAACCGGTACGGTCATCAACCTGCATGTGGGCTCCTCGGGGCGTATCACGAGCCCCTCCACGGACTCGGCGACCGACGCGCGGGTCGCGCTGTTCCCGGTGAGCGGGATGGCGGCCATGGTTGACTGGATATTCGCGCGCGTCCCGCTGCGGTTCCCCGGACTCAGGATCGTCTTGTCCGAAGCCGGGTTCTCGTGGGTACCGGCAATACTGGAGCGGCTGGTGCGCGCCGAACGGCAGCGTGCGGCGTCCGAAGTCTGGCTGCCCGACGACCCGACTCCCGCGAGCGTGGCCCGAAGAAACTTCTGGTTCACCTCCATCGAGGACCCCTCCGGGTTCAGGAGCCTGGATCTGGTAGGCGACGACAAGGTGATGGTGGAGGCGGACTTCCCACACCAGGACACGACCTGGCCAGACACCCAGAACCATCTGCGGGCACAGCTGGAAGGGTTGGACGACCGGGTGGTCAGAAATGTCTGCCTGTCGAACGCGGCCGAGGTCTACCGATGGCGTCCTCCGTCCACCGAGTTTCTCGACACCATCGGTTGCACCAACCTGCTGTGAAGCCGGCCCACGGCGCGGCTCTCATCGCTGCCCGCAGACCGGCGCGCACACGCACGCACGCGGCCCGTTCAGCCCGTTCAGCCGAACGGGCCGCGGGTCATGCCTGCGCGGCCTCCGAAGAATCGCGCTTTGCCTTGAGTTCGCCGATACCGGCGACGGCTTCCATCGCCCGGTCGAGGAGCGTGCTCATCGAGACGCTGCCTTTCGTGCTCAACCAGGCCGCCTGGGCCGTCTGGTAGCAGGCGACCGCCGCTGCCGCGATCGCCGCCGCGCGAGGATCAGGAAAATCCCCCGACGGCGGGTCGTCCAGATGGACCGCAACGTGGGGCGCCAGAAGACGCGCCCAGCTGTCGAGTTGCTCGAGTCGGGCGCGATGTAGTTCGGGAGTGTTGTGCAGCATCTCGATGAGGCGTAGCGAGCGCCCTTCGGCGTTGGTGTCGATCGCCGCCACAACCGGGTCGAACGCGCGCCGCAGCGCGAGCCAGGGCTGCTCCGACCTGGGGCGTTCGGCGAGCCGTTCGGCGAGCATCTGGCCGATCTGCGCCTGGCTTGCCAGGGCTAGTTCGCCCTTGGAAGCGAAGTAACGGAAGAAACTCCGCTCGGACATGCCCGCCGCCTGTGCGACCTGCGCGACCGTGGTCGTCTCGTACCCGTTGGTCGCGAAAAGGTGCATGCCGCAGCGGCTCAGTTCGGCGCGCACAGCCTGCCTTGCGCGCTCACGCAGGGAAATCGGCGCTGTCACGAGGACAGATTACCCACCTGCTTTCCCAGGCTGCCAGACCTGACGGTGGCCGCGAAACAAGGCAGAGTCTGTCGGCATCCGGCCGGTCGCCGCCGACGTCGAGCAGGCGCGCGCCCGCCCTCCTCAACCGGCCCGGCGCAAGCTGCATTTCAACATCGAAGTCGCGCCGGGACCATGTGCTTGGCGAAGAGGCGAATGTCGAACGCCTACACGCGACCTGGGTTACGTTCGACGGAGTCGGCGTCCACCTGGCCGGCGCCGACCGCCGAGACGGCCAGTCACCTCTCGAAGGCGGACGTCACATGAGCGCGCAAGCACGATTAGGCTCCGCGACGAACACTCTGGTTACCTCCGACAGGGTTGCCTCCGACAGACCCGACGATCCGGTGGTCCTGCGGGGCGGCACGCTCGTCGACGGCACGGGCGGAGCGGCCCGGCCCGCCGACGTGGAGATCGTCGGTGACCGGATCGGCCGGGTCGGCGACGTCCCCGCCGGCACCGGAACGGATGTCGACGTCTCGGGCCTGGTAATCGCGCCCGGCTTCATCGACGTCCACACCCACTACGACGCCCAGATCCTGTGGGACCGCGACCTCACCCCGTCCTGCTGGCACGGCGTCACCACCGTGATCATGGGTAACTGCGGGTTCGGCGTGGCGCCGGCGCGCCCGTCGGACCGGGCCGACCTCGTCAGCATCCTGGAGAACGTCGAGGGGATGTCCGCCGCCGCCCTGACGGCCGGGATCGAGTGGACCTTCGAGGACTTCCCCGACTACCTCGACACCGTCGAGGCCGGCGGTGTCCGCCTCAACGTCGGCGTGATGGTCGGCCACACCCCGCTGCGGCTCTACGTGATGGGCGAGGACGCCGACACCCGCGCGGCCACGGCGGACGAGATCGCCGCGATGCGGACCGTCCTCGCGCGAGCCCTCGCCGCCGGGGCCATCGGGTTCGCCAGCTCCCGGGGCGCGGCCCACCTGGGCCGACGGGGACGGCCGGTCCCCAGCCGGTTCGCCGAGGTCGCCGAGCTCTCCGCGCTCGCCGACACCGTCGGCGAGGCCGGCCACGGCATCCTGCAGATCATCACGGGGCCGGACCTGAGCCCCGAGTTCTACGCCGAGACCTCGGTCCGCACCGGCCGCCCCGTGACCTGGCTGGGCCTGGCGACCGGCCTCGGGCCGTCCAGGCGGGTGATCGACGTGCTCGACGCCGTGCGCGACCTGCCGGGCGACGTGTGGCCGCAGGTCGCCTGCCAGCCGATCGTCATGCAGATCACGCCCGCCGAGCCGTTCGCGTTCGGGCTGATCGGCGCGTTCGCCGACGTCATCGGGGCCCAGCCGGCCGCGCGGGCCGCGGTCTACGCCGACCCGGCCTGGCGGGCGCGGGCCCGCGCCGACGCCGACGCGCACAGGCCCGTGACCGCCCGCTGGGCGAAGACGTTCGTGGCGGAGTCCGACGCCGCCCCGGAGCTCATCGACCGCAGCCTGGCCGACATCGCCGGCGAGCGCGGGACGCATCCCGTCGACGTCCTCGCCGACGTCAGCCTCGCCGATGGGCTGCGGACCCGGTTCCGCGTGGTCCTGGGCAACGACGACGAGGACGAGCTGAGCCAGGTGCTCGGCCGCCGAGACACGCTGCTCGGGCTCTCCGACGCCGGGGCGCACGCCAGCCAGCTCTGCGACGCGGGTTTCGGCGGCCGGCTGCTCTCCTACTGGGTGCGCGACCGCAAGGCGCTGTCCCTGGAGACCGCGGTGTGGCGCTTGACCGGCCACCCGGCCGCCGTGTTCCAGCTCACCGGCCGCGGCGTGGTCGCCCCGGGCAACGTCGCCGACCTGGTCGCCTTCGATCCCGGCACCGTCGGCGTCGGGCCGCTCCAACGCGTCCACGACCTGCCGGCCGGCAGCGACCGGCTGATCACCCACAGCCTCGGCATCCACCATGTCTGGGTGTCGGGCACGGCGATCCGGCGCGACGGGGCCGACCTCGACGGCGTCCGGCCGGGCCGGCTGCTGCGCGGCGGAAGGGACTGAGGACGGCCGATGCCCAGCGTTGACGAGATGAGTGCGAAGTCGGCGCAGCGTCCGCGCGGCGCCGTGACCCTCCTGCCGGATCCCGAGACCGAGCCCCTGTGGTGCCCGATCATCTCGGTCGACGACCACCTGATCGAGCCGCCCGCCCTTCCCGCGTCCGAGACGACCCGGGCGGGCGCCGCGGCGGCGGCCGTCGCGAGGGTCAGATGCCGGCGTCGCCGCGACGGTAGTCGACGGTCAGCTCGTGGAGACGCTTGTAGAGCTCGTCGTCGAGGTGCAGGTCGACGGCGGCGAGGGTGGCGTCCAACTGCTCGGGCCGGCTGGCGCCGATGATCGGCGAGGTCACCGCCGGCTGCGCCAGCGACCAGGCCACCGCCAGGGTGGGCAGCGCCACGCCGAGCTCGGCGGCGATGGCGGTGAGCTCGTCGACGGTGTCGAACATCCGCTCCTGCCAGTACCGCTGCTGGTAGCGGCCCGCGATGGTGCCGAGCGTGAACCTGCTGCCGTCGGTCGGCGGCTTCGTCCGGTCGTGCTTGCCCGACAACAACCCCCCGGCCAGCGGGTTGTACGGGATCACCCCGACGCCTTCCTCCAGGCACAGCGGGAACAGCTCACGCTCCACCTCACGGAACAGCAGGCTGTACCGCGGCTGCGCCGAGTCGAACCGGACCAGGTTCAGCGCCTCGCTGCGCCCGAGCGCGCGAGCGAGCTGGTAGGCGAGATAGTTGGACACCCCGACGTAGCGGACCTTGCCCGAACGCACCAGGTCGTCCAGCGTCCGCACCGTCTCGTCGATCGGCGTGTTCGGATCGTGGCCGTGCAGCTGGTACAGGTCGATGAAGTCGGTGCCGAGCCGCCGCAGCGACGCCTCGACGGCGTCGAGGAGGTGCCGCCGCGACGCCCCCCTGTCCCAGGGACGCGGACCCATCGGCCCGGCACCCTTCGTCGCCACGACGAACCGGTCCCGACGGCCGGCCAGCCAGCGGCCGAGGATCTCCTCCGTCCGGCCGACCATCTCGGCCGTCCCGCCGATCGGGTAGACGTCGGCGGAGTCGAGGAACGTGATGCCGCCCTCGGCGGCGCGGTCGAGGATCGCGTGGGAGCGCTCCTCGTCGCACTGGAGACCGAAGGTCATCGTCCCCAGGCACAGGCGGGACACCCGTAGGCCAGTCCGGCCAAGCCTTACGTGTTTCATCGTCGTCCTTCGTGGAACCGATCGTCAGCGGCGAGGGAGGACCGCCGGCGGGACCCGGTGGGTCGGGCCGACGGGATGGATCTCACCGTGCCGCGGCGATGGCTGCCCGATCGTCTCAGTCGTCTCGATCGCCCGCCGGCCGACGTTCGGCCGGGGGCACCGCGGCTCGTGTCCGCACCCGACCTCCCGGTCGTGCCTGCGTCACCAGTCGACCAACGTAGACCGAACGGGACCAGGTCGCCACAAAAGCGCACTGGCAGGATCTGCGGGTTCGGCCGGGTTTCTGGGACCCCTTCTTCACCGCCTGCGACGAGACCGGCACGGTCGCGCAACGCGCCGGCGACACCCGAGCACACCGCGGCCATGCGACGGCTCGTGACCGAACAATCTCGCGCTTCTCCGCCCGGAGATGACCTACGATCTGCCCGGCGGCGCGCGCCGGCTGCTCCAGCGCGCCATCGGCTACATCGCGACGATCGTCGCCGGCGAGGTCACCTTCCGCGACGGCGAGCCGGCGGGCGCCCGGCCAGGCCGGCTGTTGCGAGGCACCGCCAGCGGAGGTCGACCAGCCGACGAGGCCGAACCGACTTCGACTTCCACTTCGACTTCCACTTCGACGTCGGCTTCGGCTTCGGCTGAATCACAGGGGCAGGTCCAGGAATCGCGGAGGTACGAGTATGGAAAGGTCAACCGAGGACGTGGCCCCCTCCACTCGGGACATGACCCCCTCACCCGATGGCAGGACCTGGGTCGCCTCGTGGTCGACCTCGATCCAGGGACCGCAGCCGGCGGAACAGCCTGGCGCGGCGTCCGCCTATGGCCGGCAGCCGGACCTTTCGTTCGCGCTCCCCCAGGTCGACACCGAGGGTGCCCGGGACCAGACGCTGCGGATGATCGTCAAGCCCGATCTGTGGAGCGACACCGTCCGGATACGGTTCTCCAACGTGTTCGGCACCAAGGACGTGACATTCGGCGCGGCGACCGTCGCGTTACAGGAGTACCAGGCGAACCTGGTGCCGGACACCGTCGCCCCGCTGACCTTCGGCGGCCGCCCGGCCGTCACGATCCCGGCCGGCGAACGAGTGTTCAGCGATCCTGTCCGGCTGCCCTTCGTGGAGACGGCCACCCCGCGCTGGCTGGCCGGCCGCAACGTCGCCGTCAGCTTCGCCGTCACCGGATCGTCCGGCCCGATCAGCAGTCATCAGTCAGCATTCAGCACCTCCTATCTGAGCCCGCCCGGCTCGGGAGACCGCACCCACGCCACGGACGACCTTGCCTTCCCGTACGTGACCACGTCCTTCCTGTTCGTCGACGCGCTGGACGTGCTGGCCCCGTCCGACACGCTCGTGGTCTGCGCGTTCGGTGACTCGGTGACCGACGGCACCTTCAGCACGCCGAACGGCGACGACCGCTGGTCGAACGTGATGTCCCGCCAGCTGCACGCCGTGCTGGGCGACCGGGTCAGCGTCGTCAACCAGGGAATCGCCGGCAACGGCGTGGTCACTCCCGTCGCCGGGCAGCCGGCGACCGAGCGCGTGGCTCGCGACGTGCTCGCCATCTCCGGGCTCGACATCGTCGTCTGGCTGGAGGGAATCAACGACATCGGGGCCGGTTTCGGCACGCCCGGGCCCGTCCTGGACGGATATCGGCAGGTGGTCGGCGCTCTGCACGCGGCCGGGGTGCGGGTCATCGGGGCAACGATCCCGCCGGCTCTCGCCCCGGACGGCCAGCCGCCGGCGACCAGCCCGCTGGCCGCGCTCTCCCTCGACCTGGCCGCCCGCATCGGCGGGTTCGAGGTGGACGGCTACCGCGGGGAGCTCAACGAGTTCATCCGGAACAGCGGAGTCTTCGACGCCGTCGTGGACTTCGCGGCCGTGACCACCGACCCGGCCAGCGGGACCCTCAAGCCGGAGTTCCAGCTGGACAGCGGCGGCTACGCGGCGGACTACCTGCACCCGAACAGGGCCGCCTACCAGGTCATGGGCCAGGCCGCGGCCGACGCGGTGCTCACGGCGCAGAAGGCATAGCCCGGCGCGGTCCTTGGCCCCAGGCCAGCCTGGTCGCGCCACTCCGGGCGGAGGGCCCTCGACCATCTCGGCAACGACTTTGCAGCACGCCCTGGAAGCCGGAAGGCGTGAATTCCCGTCAGTCCGTCCGCGGCACTGGCCGGTCAGGCTGTCGCGTTTTGCCGTGCGGTCACGGCCGCCACCAGCGTGGAAGGGTCGTAGTAATCGCGCCATGCGGCGATGCGGCCCTCGCGGATCTCGAATGTCGCCGCCACCCGCAGGTCGGCGAGATGCGCAGACTCGGATGCCTTTCGGAGCCGATGCGGAGACTTGCTCGTCAGGGTGCCGCCAGTGGTGGTAGGGCGTCCAACCCGAGCCCACGCTCGCCCTGACGCAGGTTGAGGGCGCACTGGCCCGCGAAGTGCGTGCCGAACATCGCCGCCCGCGTGTCGACCACGCGATCGATCAGCCCGAGTCTGCTCCGGGCGGCCGCGCCCGCATCGGCGTCGGCGGCGGTGGCGAGCCCGGGAGCGAGTAGCTGGATCGGGTGATGGACCGCGTCACCCGTGATCACAGCGTGGCGTCCCGCCGAAGTAATGAGCACCGAGACGTGCCCCGGCGAATGACCGAAGGTCGGCAGCAGTGACACCTCGTCGGTCAGCCGCTGCGTCGGCGGGACGAGCGTGGCGAGGCCCGCGTCCACCACCCAGGTCACGTCGGTCGCGAGGGAGCTGTACAGGTAGTCCTCGGGATCCGTGTCCCGCAGGGCCGACAGCTCGTCCGCGCAGAACAGGTACTCGGCCCGGCCGAAGGTCGGCCGGCGCTCGCCGTCAACCACCGTGGTGTTCCAGCCGACGTGGTCCAGGTGGACGTGGGTGCACACGACCACGTCGATGGTGTCCGGGGCGAAGCCGGCCGCCGTCAGGCGCGCGAGGAACGGCGAGTCCTTGATGCCGCGTTCGTTCTCGGCGCCCAGGCAGGTGTCGACGAGGATCCGGCGGCCGCGGCTCTCCACCACGAACGCGCCCATGACCAGGGTCATCGTGCCGTCCGCGTCGAGCTGCTCGGCGCTCAGCGATGGCGCGTGCCTGGCCCGCACGTCGGGGCCGGCGTCCGGAATGAAGTGCTCGATCGGCACCCGGAACGACCCCTCCTCGATCCGCGTGACGAGGACGTCGCCGACCCGCCAGGTGCGCGCCGAGTCGCTCCCGACCGTGCTCATGCCGTCCACGAACCGGACTTGCCGCCGGACACGTCGAGGACGGCGCCGGTGATGTACCGCGCCTCGTCCGAGGCGAGGAAGACGACGGCCTCGGACACGTCCGAGCACTCGATGTGCGGCACACCCATGGGGATCAACGAGGTGAACCGCGGGAGGGCGTCCTCCAACGTCGGGTTCTCCAGGTCCGGGCGGAAGAGGCGGTACACCTCCTGGTTCTGGATCAGCGGCGTGTTCACGGCGGTCGGCGCGACGACGTTCGCGGTCACGCCGGTCTGGGCCAGGTCCAGCGCGGTGGACTTGATCAGGCCGATGACCCCCCACTTGGAGGCGGCGTAGTGGGCGACGTTCGCGGCACCCATGCGCCCCATCGTCGAGGAGGTGGCGATGATCCTCCCGCGCCCCTGCTCGACCATCACCGGCGCCGCCGCGCGGACCGCGTTGAAGACGCCGGTCAGGTTGATGTCCACGATCGTGTGCCAGGCCTCGAGCGGCATCGCCGTCATCCGGTGGTAGCTGGCGACGCCGGCGTTGGCGACGAGCACGTCGAGGCCGCCGAGCTCGGCGGTCGCCCGCGCGACGGCGTCGCTGACCGCCTGGTAGTCACGGACGTCTCCCTGTAATGCCAGACAGCGGCGGCCGAGCGCCTCGACCTCCTTCCTCGTCCGCTCGAGGTCCTCGGTCGTGGCCAGCGGATACGACACCGCGGGCTGGTCCTGGCAGGCGTCGAACAGCACCACGTCGGCACCGCGTTCGGCGAAGGCCAGCGCGTGCGACCGCCCCTGGCCCCGGGCGCCCCCCGTGATCAGAACGACCCTGCCGTCGAAACGAGACATGCGATCTTCACCCTTCGTCTGCAGTGAGGCTTCGTCTCCCGGCCACCGTCCAACAGCCGGATGATCCGAGCCTGGTGGAGGAGCGGGATCACCGCCAGCGTCTGTCTGGCCTTGAAGGATCGCCCGAGGCTGGTAGAGTATACCTTACATGCACACCCTTGCCTTGCTACGCATCATCGCATCAGACTCGATGGAGTAGAGTATGCCATACTCCTTGGCGACACAGTGCGCGAATGATCGACTACGAGCTCACCCGCCGACGACGTCCTCGGCGGCCGTCCGGCAGCCGAGGAGACGGTAGGCGAGCCGACCGGCGCGGACGCCCGCGGGCCAGTGCCCGCGGCTGCACGTTCAGAAGGTCAGTATGGACCAGATCACATCAGAAGTTATGACAGTTCTGATAAGAAGTAGTACAACTATGGGCGTGCGCAGCTACGACGTCGACCAGGACGGCACCCGCTTGGACCAGCAGGTGCGCCCTCGGATGCCCGAGCCCAGAGAGGCGCTGGTCGTCAGCCCGCGGGAAGCGAGGCGGATACGGGTTCCCAAGGCGTCAGAGCTGGTAGCGGACGTCCTTCGGCGGCGGATCGTCAAGCGTCAGCTGAAGGCTGGAGACGTCCTTCCGCCCGAGGCCGAGCTCATCGCGCACCTCAACGTCGCGCGGGGCACCCTGCGCGAGGCCATCCGGATGCTGGAGAGCGAGTCACTGGTCTCGACGACCAGGGGTTCCGCCGGAGTCCGCGTGTGCGTGCCGGACTCGTCCGCGGTGAGCCGCCTCGCCGGCGTCGTCCTGCAGTACGAGGGCGCCACGCTGGCCGACCTGTACGCCTCGCAGCTGGCGATCGAGCCGGCCGCCGTCCGACAGCTGGCGACCAGGCGCTCGCCGGAGGCAATCGCGGAGCTGACCGCGATCGCCGAACAGGTCGAGCAGATCCAGGATCCGGATGAGCACGCGATGGCGTCCACGATCTTCCATCAGCGCCTGGTCGAGCTCAGCGGCAGCCGCACCCTCGCCCTGTTCGCCCGCATCACGGGAGACATCGCCCGCGCCCGGGTGCGCACCGTCACGGAGCGGGGGGGGGCGCATCCCAGCGGCAGCGACCCCACGCACCGCCGCGCCCTCGAGCTGATCGCGGCCGGCGACGTCGACGAGGCGGTGTCGTTCTGGCAGGCGCACGTGCAGGAGTACATGGACAGGATCGGCGAGGAAGCCGACAACCAACAGGTGATCGACCTGTACGGGGACTGAGCCCGCGGCTCGGTGCGGCGCGGGTCGCGGCTGCGGGCGCTCTTCCCCGGGCACGGACCGGGTCCGCCCTTCCGCGGGCCACCCGTCGAGATCATGACACTCCATCGAAAGGAGGCGACGGCCATGTCGACACGCGGCGGGACCGCGATCGTGGCCGTCGGGACGACCGAGCAGGGTGAGTTACCTGGCCGGTCCGCCGACGAGGTGGCCGTGTCGGCGATTCAGCTCGCTCTGGCCGAGGCTGGCCTGGGCAAGTCGGACGTCGACGGGCTGATCACGTGTAAGGCCGGCATGGGCAGGGGCGGCCTCGACACCACGGTCGGTCCGCTGCTCGGCATCAACCCGCGGTACAGCGCGACGCTGGATTACGGGACGTGCAATTTCTCGCTGCATCTGGGTGCGATGGTGATCGCGGCTGGGCTGGCCGAGGTCGTGGTGCTGGCGTACGGCGCGACGCAGCGCAGCGAGAAGATCAATTTCGGGGTGCCGATGGGTGTCGACCTTGCGGCGGCGTCGGGTTTCGTGCACGTCGCGGGCCCGGCGGGTCTGGCGCTGCAGCGGCACAAGCATCTCTACGGCACGACCGACGAGCAGTTCGGGAACATCGCCGTGGCCCAGCGACGCTGGGCCCAGCTGAATCCACTGGCGATCTTTCAGAAGCCGCTGTCCATGGAGGACTACCTCGCGTCGCCGTACCTGGTGGAGCCGTTGCGCCGGCACGACGTGACCATGATCTCCGACGGCGGCGCGGCGATCGTCCTGACCAGCGCCGAGCGTGCCGCCGACTTTCCCAAGAAACCCGTCTATCTGTTGGGGGCGGCGGAGACGACGGCGCTCAGTGGTGCGCGGGATGTCGACAACGTGATGCGGCCCTGGCTGGCCGACGTGGCGCGGGACGTCTACGCGAGCGCCGGTCTGGGGCCGTCGGACATCGACGCCCTCTATATCCAGGACCCCACGGCCGTGTGGGTGCTGCAGATGCTCGAGTACTACGGGTTCTGCGGCATCGGGGAGGGCGGTTCCTTCCTCGCGGAGGGTCACACCTATCCGGGTGGTTCGTTGCCGGTGAACACGAATGGTGGCCAGCTCTCGGAGAGCTACATGTGGGGCTGGCTGCATCTGTGTGAGGCGGTGCGTCAGCTGCGCGGCGAGTGCGGCGAACGTCAGGTCTCCGGTGCGGAGGTGGCGATGTACTGCTCGACGATGGTGCTCACGAAGGGAGCGGCGTCGATCATCTCGACGCGCCGGTCATGAGCTACGACAAGCCACTGCCGAACATCGACGACCCGCTCACCGCGCCCTTCTGGGCGGGCCTCGCGGCGCGCGAGCTGCGCGCCCAGCGCTGCGCCGCCTGCGGCACCTACCGGCTACCCGCCGCCGCCCTGTGCCCGTCCTGTCTCGCGAAGGGCGACGACTGGGCCCGGATCTCCGACTCGGGGGTGCTCTGGAGCTACGTGGTGTACCGGCGCGCGCTCGCGCCCTCGTTCGCCCAGGACATTCCGTACGCCGTCGGCGTCGTCGAGCTGGACCACGGTCTGCACCTGCTTTCACGCGTCGACGCGCCCGTCGACGAGATCACCATCGGCGACCGGATGACGGCGCGCTACGACGACGTCGCCCCCGGCGTCTGCCTGCTGACCTGGGTACCGGAAGGAAACGCACGTGTCTGAGCCCGACGGGAACCCGAAAGCGCTGCCGGGCAGCCTCGCCGGTGTCCGGGTGGTCGAGATCGGTGACGTCCAGGGCGAGTACTGCGGGCTGACGCTGGCGGGTCTGGGTGCCGAGGTCGTGCGGGTGGAACCTCCCGAGGGCGCTCCCACGCGGTCGCTCGGGCCGTTCGCGGACGACGAGGCGGACCCGGAGCGGTCGCTGCATTTCTGGGCGTACAACCGCGGCAAGAGGTCGGTCGTGGCCGACCTCGACGCCGACGCTGGCCGTGACCGGCTGCGGACCCTCCTGGCGGGCGCGGACGTCCTCATCGACAGCACGGCCCGCGGATACCTGGACGCCCGGGGGTTCGGCGCCGACGCCCTCGACGAGCGGTTCCCGCGGCTCGTGGCCGCCCGGATCACGCCGTTCGGCGACGACGGGCCGTGGGCCGGCTACACCGGTTCCGACCTGGTCCACCTCGCCCTGGGCGGGCCGCTGCTCAACTGTGGCTACGACCCGCGTCCGGACGGCACCTACGACCTGCCACCGATGGCGCCGCAGGTTCTGCAGTCGTTCCACATCGCGGGTGAGCAGGTCGCCTTCGGCATCGCCGCCGCCCTCATCCACCGCCTCGAGTCGGGCAGGGGCCAGCGGCTGACCTGCGCGGTGCACGAGGCGGTCGCGAAGAACACCGAGACCGACCTGATGGCCTGGGTCGTGCAGCGGCAGCCCTACCTGCGCCAGACCGCGCGCCACGCGATGGCGGCCGTGTCGACGTTCTCTCTCGCGCAGACGAAGGACGGCCGCTGGCTGCACGTGATCAGCATCGGTGCGCGTGACCGTAACCTGCTGGGGCCGTTCCTGGACCGCTACGGGATGGGGGCGGGTGTCTCGGCGGAGAAGGTGGTCGAGGAGGTCGGCTCCCGCAACATCCCCGGCACGACGGCCGCCGCGTCGGACAACGTCGAGATCATCCAGCGGCTGGTGCGGCGGTTCACGTTCGATGAGGTGCCGTGGCGGGAGATGCAGGAGGCGGGGCTGCTGTGCGCCCCGGTGCGCAAGCCGCACGAGAACGCGTTGGACGACCACTGGCAGGCCCGTGGGACCTACCGGGAGGTGGCGCATCCGGAGCTGGGCCGGACGGTGCTCTACCCGGTGAGCAAGTGGATCGCCACCGAATCGGCGTGGCAGGTCGGGCGTCGAGCGCCGCTGATCGGTGAGGACACCGACGAGGTCGTGGCGGCCTGGGGGCAGCCCCGTGCGGATCCCGGCCCGGCGCGTACCGCGCCCCGCCCGGTGGACGAGGTCCTCTCGGTCCACAAGAAGCCGTTCGCCCTGTCGGGTGTGAAGGTTTTCGACTTCTCGTGGTTCCTCGCCTCCGCCGGCGGGACGCGGTCGCTGGCCGCGCTCGGCGCCGACGTCGTCAAGGTCGAGTGGAAGGCGCACCCCGACACCCGCGGCGGCGGTTTCCCGCCCGGCGGCCGGGACGCGCGCCGCACCGCCACCGCACCACTCGCCGCCGCGCCCAAGGGACCGATGGGCGCGCAGTTCAACAACAAGAACCCCGGCAAGCGCGGCATCTCCCTCAACGTGCGGCACCCGAAGGGCCGCGAGATCGCCGAGGAGTTCATCCGCCGCAGCGACGTCGTCGCCGAGGGCTTCTCCCCCGGCGTCTTCGCCCGCTGGGGCTTCACCTGGGAACGGCTCCAGGAGCTCAACCCCACCATCATCTACGCGCAGCAGTCCGGCATGGGCGCCCACGGCACCTACGGCCGGTTCCGGGCTGTCGGGCCGATCGCCGGGTCGCTGTCTGCGATGACGGAGCTGGGTGGGCTGCCCGAGCCGGCCCCACCGAGTGGCTGGGGCTACTCTTATCTGGACTGGCTGGGTGCGTACAGTTTCACCCTGGCGATCACCAGTGCGCTCTACCAGCGGGCGGTGACCGGCCGGGGGCAGTGGATCGACGCTTCCCAGACCGAGGTCGGTCTGCTGACGACCGCCGTTCCCGTGCTCGACTGGGCGGTCAACGGCCGGGTCTGGCAACGGAACGGCAACCGGTCGGCCTACCGCAACGCCGCCCCGGAAGGTGTCTACCCCTGCCGGGGCGAGGACCGCTGGATCGCGATCACCTGCGCCAGCGACACCCACTGGGCGGCGCTCGCCGAGGCCGCCGGGCATCCGGAATGGGCGCGTGACCCGCGGTTCGCGACGCTCGCCGGCCGGCTGGAGCACCACGACGAGATCGACCGGCTGGTCTCGGCCTGGACCGCCACCACCGACCGGTACGCCACCATGGCGGCGCTGCAGACCGCCGGTGTCCCGGCCGGCGTCGCACAGACCGCCGAGGACCGCTGCGACACCGACCCGCAGCTCGCGCACCTGGGCTGGCTGACCGACGTGCCCAACCCCGCCGTCGGGACCTGGCCGGTCGCCGAGCTCCCGTTCGACCTGTCCGAGACGCCGCCGCATGCCGGCGGCTGGATCGACAAGGGCGCCCCCGTCTACGGCGAACACAACTACGACGTCTACGCGGAGGTCCTCGGGCTGTCCGTGGCAGAAGTCGACGCACTCGCGGAAGAGGACGTGATCTGACGATGCCCGATCCCTTAACCAGACCGCTGGGCGAGTTCAGCTACGCCGGCCGGACGGCGCTCGTGACCGGTGCGAGCCGCAACATCGGCCGGGCGATCGCCCTGACGCTGGCCGCCCGCGGCCTCGCCGTCGCGGTGAACGCCAGAGCGAGCGCCGACGAGGCGGCGACGGTCGCCAAGGAGATCGTCGAGGGCGGCGGACGGGCCGAGGTGATCCTCGGCGACATCGGCACCGCCGCCGGCTGCGCCGACGTCGTCGCCCGCACGACGGCGGCCCTCGGCCCGGTCGACTACCTGGTCAGCAACGCCGCCACCCGCCGCTTCCAGTCCTATCTGGAGATCAGCCCGGAGCAGTGGGACGAGACCATCCGCGAGAACCTGTCGGCGCTGTTCTACCTGGGGCGCGAGGTCCTGCCCGGAATGCGGGAGCGCGGCTTCGGCCGGGTCATCGCCCTCGGCGGCCCCGACGGCTACCTCGGCTGGCACCACCGCGCCGCGAACGTCACCGCGAAGGCCGGCCTCACCGGCCTGGTCAAGGCGATCTCGTTCGAGTTCGGCCTGCACGGCGTCACCGCGAACATCGTCGTTCCCGGGCACACCGACACGACACGTTCGGCGACGAACTACCCGGCCAACATGACCGACCTCGACGGCTATCCCAGGGGCCGGCACATGAGGGTCATCGAGCGGCTCGGCACCTCCCAGGAACTGGCCGACGCGTGCGCGTTCCTCGCGTCCGACCAGGCCTCCTACATCACGGGCCAGTCCCTGCACGTCGACGGCGGAATGGTGATGCGGTGACCACCACGCAGGCTCCCCTCGTCACGCCCTCGTCGCTCGACGAGGCCGTGCGGCTCGCCAACACCGACGGCGAGCTGCAACTACACAGCCACAGCTGGACGGGCACGGTCACGCTCCTCGTCGGCGAGGACAGCTATCGGATCACCGTCGACCGGGGCCGGTTCGGTCTCGCGCCGGCGGAGTCGGTGACCGCCGCGGCCGTGGGTGACGACGTCACGGTGAGCGGGGCGTCCGAGGCGTGGGCGCAGCTGCTGGCGCCGGTGCCGCCGCCTGGGTTCGCCACCGTCTTCGGGGCCTGCTACTTCGGGATGGCGGTGGAGCCGGCGCCGTCCAACGGCGGCCGCCACCTGGCCATCCGGCGCCTCGTCGAGCTGCTTCGCCACGCGGTGAACGGCCAGGACCCGAGCCCACGGGTACTCGCCGACTCCCGCCCGCACGGGACGCACGACGCCGCGGTGGGCCGCTACGTGCACCTCGACCTCGCCGGAGTGAGCCACCGGGTCTACTACGAGGAGGCCGGAACCGGCATTCCCCTGCTGTGCCAGCACACGGCGGGCTCCGACGGCCGGCAGTGGCGGCACATCCTCGAGGACGAACGCATCACGAGCCGTTTCCGGGTGATCAGCTACGACCTTCCCTACCACGGCAAGTCGATCCCCCCGAGCGGCGTCGCCTGGTGGGCGCAGCCCTACGTGCTCACCCGCGACTTCCTGATGAGCGTGCCGACCACCCTGGCGAACGTGCTCGGGCTGGACCGCCCGGCGTTCATCGGATCGTCCGTGGGCGGCATGCTCGCCCTCGACCTGGCGCGCTACCACCCCGACTCGTTCCGCGCCGTGATCTCGTGTGAGGGCGCGCTCTACCTGGGCGCGGGCGCCGCCGACGACGACGCCGAGAAGGTCCGCGACTTCGGCGAGGACCCCGCCCTGCACGCCGCGGCCATGATGCAGGGCATGAGCGTCACCGCTCCCGAGGCCTACCGACACGAGACCCGGTTCCACTACGCACAGGGCGCCCCCGGCATCTTCCCCGGCGACATCTACTACTTCAGCGTCGACCACGACCTGCGCGGCCAGGCACACCTGCTCAACACCCCGCAATGCCCGGTCTACATGCTCACCGGCGAATACGACGCCGCCACCGTCCAGGCATCGACGGAAACAGCCAAGGAAATCCCCGGCGTCCACTTCGAGCTGATGACCGGCCTCGGCCACTTCCCGATGTCCGAGGACCCCGACCACTTCGCAGGCTATCTCCTCCCCCTCCTCGACCGAATCGCCGACGCCTGAGAGCACCGGTGCTCTGACGAGAGGGCGGCTATGGCTGAGATGTCCACATCCCCGTCCAGAACCTTTGGGAGTGACGCGATGACAGTTCCTCGTTTAGAGCATTGGATCGCGGGCCGTGCCACTCCACCCGCCGGTGGTGAGTATCTGCCCTCGCACAGCCCCGCCCACGGTGGGCTCGTCGCCGAGATCCCCCGCGGCACCGCGTCCGACGCCGCGGCCGCGGTCCGGGCCGCGGCCGCGGCGCAGCCCGGCTGGGCGGCGCTGTCCACCGCGCAGCGTTCCCAGGCGTTGCTGGCCCTCGCGGCGACGCTGCGCGAGCACGTCGACGAGCTGACCGAGCTGGAGGCCGCCGAGACCGGCAAGGTCACCGCCCAGCTCCGCGGAGAGATCAACAACTCGATCGAGTTCTTCGAGTACTACGCCGCCGTCGTACGCGGCCTGCGCGGCCAGAACCTCGAACCGGCGGCGGGGTCGTTCGCGTTCGTCCGCCGTGAGCCCTACGGCGTCGTCGCCGTCATCACCCCCTGGAACGCCCCGCTCAACCAGGCCTGCCGGGAGGCGGCGCCGGCGCTGGCGGTCGGGAACACCGTCGTCATCAAGCCATCGGAGTTCACCAGCGCCACGACACTCGCGCTCGGGCGGCTCGCCACCGAGGCCGGCCTGCCCGACGGCGTCCTCAACGTCGTCGCCGGCACCGGAGCGGAGGTCGGCGAGCCGCTGCTGCGCGAACCTGACATCGCCAAGATCGCTTTCACCGGGTCGGTCGCGACGGGCCGGCGCGTGGCCATGATCGGCGCCGAACGGATCGTGCCAGTCACCCTGGAACTGGGCGGCAAGTCCGCCAGCATCGTGTTCGCCGACGCTGACCTCGACCGGGCCGCCCGCACGGTCGCGGTTGGGTTCACCATCAACACCGGGCAGGTCTGCTCCGCTAACACCCGGCTGCTGGTCGAACGGTCCATCCACGACGACCTCGTCGCCCGCGTTGCCGACATCGTCTCCCAGCTGAAGCCGGCGGAGAACCTCGGCCCGATCATCACCGCGCCGCAGTTCGCGAAGGTCCAGGAGTACTGGGAGATCGCCGAGAGCGAGGGCGCCAAGCGCGTCCTGGGCGGCACGGCCGCCACCGACGGCGACCTGGGCAAGGGCCAGTACGTCCTGCCCACCATCTATACCAACGTCACCCCGCACATGCGGGTGGCCCAGGAGGAGGTCTTCGGCCCCGTCCTGGCCGTGACCCCCTTCGATGGCGAGGACGACGCGGTCCGCCTCGCCAACGGCACCGACTACGGGCTGTCGTCCGGCGTCTGGACCCGCGACCTCGGCCGGGCCCTGCGTGTCGCCAGCCGCATCCGCGCCGGCCAGGTCTCCGTCAACGGCGGCGTCCTCAACTCCGAGACCCCCTTCGGCGGCTACCGCAACAGCGGCCTGGGCCGGGTCAAGGGCATCGAGGCACTCCACACCTACACACAGCTGAAGACCATCAGCATCGGAACAGGGAGCTAGACATGGCAACAGACCGTGGCGTGCTGGAGGGCCTGCACCTCATCGACGTCGACTCGCACTACTCCGAACCCCACGACCTGTGGACCTCACGCGTACCGGCCAAGTTCCGGGACGACGTCCCGCAGGTCCGGCCGAACGCCAGCGGCGCGCTGCGCTGGTGGCTGGGCGACACGGACCTGTTCATGGCCGGCGGCGCCAGCTTCGTCAGCAAAGACGGCAAGAAGTACCCGATGCACGACCCCGACATCACCCGCAGCATCCGCTACGAGGACATCCACGTAGCCTCCTACGACGCCAAAGCACGCCTCAAGATCATGGACGAGATGGGCATCTGGGCCCAGATCGTCTACCCCAACACCATGGGCTTCGCCATGTACGCCGTCATCCAACAGGTCGGCAACGAGGCCGGTGCGGCGGTCGTGTCCATCTACAACGACGCCATAGCCGAATGGCAGGAACAGGGCAACAACCGGCTGCTCCCCATGGCCGTCCTCCCGTTCTGGGACATCCAGGCATCCATCAAGGAGGCCCAGCGCGCCGCCGCCATGGGCCTGCGCGGCGTCACCATGGCCGGCAACCCCCACCTCGCCGGCCTCCCCGACCTCGGCCAGCCCGACTGGGAACCTCTCTACGAGGTGCTCCAGGACCTCGGCATGCCCATCAACATCCACGTCGGCTCGACCGCCAGCGTCTCCGCCGATCACTACACGGTCGCCTGGCCCTCACTCGAGAAGCGTGCCATCAAGCCGGTCAACTCCGTGCAGATCGAGCTGAACAACTCCAAGTTCATCTCCAACCTGTGCGTCAGCGACGTCATCCTCAAGTACCCCGACCTCAAGTGGGTCTCCGTCGAGAGCGGCATGGGCTGGATCCCCTACGTCCTCGAGCGCATCGACTACGAATACCGCGAGACCTTCCCGGACCTGGAGCCGGTCACCAAGCCCAGCGCCCTGGAGATGTTCCGCCGCGGCATCTACGGCACCTTCTGGTTCGAGCACGCCGGCCCCCACCTGCTGCTCGACTACCTCGGCGCCGACAACATCATGTGGGAGACCGACTTCCCCCACCCCACCTGCCTCTACCCCAACCCCGTCGAACGCACCGCGAAGGCCCTCGCCGGCGTCGACCCGGCCAACGTCCGCAAGATCATGCAGGACAACGCCGCCAAACTCTACAAAATACAGCTCCCCACCGACACCGAAACTGAAGCCACGAACTAGGCGTCATCGGGACCGGCGGGCGAAGACGGCAGCAACTCACCACTCGGTCGCGCCGGCCCGCCGAGGTCGATCACGATCCAGGTCCGCGCCACGGAACCGCCTGCTCACGCCGGACTGACGCGAGCAGGCGGTTCCGTGGGGGAGGCCCGGGCCGGACCGGCAGCAGAAAGATCACCCAGCGCAAGGTGGTCAATCTTGGCATGCCCACACAGCATTCGCCATAGCAAATAAACAGATTAGCGGGCCCGTTGACACGCCGGCATGGCGCTCGTCATACTCGCTCGTCATACTCATTGATCGGTATTGCAAAATATCGTTTGTTCTGGCATTCACACCTCTGGAGGACCGGGCGTGCCAAACGTTCCACCCGAACTCGAGCAGCCGTGGGACGTCGTGGTGGTCGGCCACGGTGCGGCGGGGCTGAGCGCCGCCGCCGCCTTCCTGGAGTCAACGAAGACAGGCTCCATGCGGGTAGCCGTCCTCGACCGAGAGAGCGCCGACCGCCGCGGCGGGTCGACCGCCTGGACCACTGCCGGGTTCCGACTGGACGAGGATGCCCAGCTCGCCACCGACTGGGGCGAGATCGTCCGCCAGACAGCGGGCCACGAGATCGACGAGGCCTATGTCGTGGCGTTCTACGAGAACGCCACGGACACACTGAACTGGATCCGGGGGCACGGCGTCTCGATCTCGAGGCACCCAGCCCGCTTTCCCGGGCTGTCGATGAAGTACGGCTACAACATCGAGGGCGGCGGCCGGGCCTTCGTGGAGACGTTCACTCCCCTGGTGCGCTCCCTGGGTGGCGAATGTGTTTACGAGGCCGAGGCGGTGGGGCTCGTCCGCGACGAGCAGGGACCGGTCACCGGCGTGCGGGTACGAGTGGCCGGCGACGAGATCGTGATGCCCGCGAAGGCGGTCATCCTGGCCAGCGGTGGATTCGAGGGCAACCGCGAACTGCTCGAGCGGCATATCCCGGGTGGGTCGGCCCTCGACACCGTCGCGCCCGGGAGCCGGGTCAACATGGGCGGTGGCATAGCGATCGCCACCGCGGTCGGAGCCGCGACCTCCGGCCAGTTCGACGGCGCGCACCTCGAGCCGGTCGACCCGCGCTCACCGAACCCCGAGTCGCTGGTCAACACGTGGATGTGGGGCATTCTCGTCGACCGGCACGGCAATCGGTTCATCGATGAGGCCTCGGCCAACTTCGACCTGTTGTTCGACTACGTCGGGAACGCTGTGCACCGGCGGGCGGGCGGGCGGGCGTATGCCATCACCGACGCCTCGGTGCGTGCCGCGGTACCAGACCTGCACCAGTACAACTGGACGCCGGAAGCGCCCATCACCGCCGCCACCCTCGAGGAACTGGCCGCCGCGCTCGGCGTGGACGCCGCGGGGCTGCGCGCGACCGTCGACGAGTACAACGCCGCCGCCACCGCGGTTCCCTTCGACCCGATGCGCCACGACGGCAAGCGGGCCGAGGGGATCGAGCCGCCGAAGTCCAACTGGGCCCAGCCTCTCGCCGAGGGCCCCTTCGAGGCCTGGCCGGTGGAACCGCGGATCTGCTTCACCTACCACGGGCTCAGGGTGGACGGCGAGACCCGCGTGCTGGACGGCGACGGGCAGCCGATCCCCGGTCTCCAGGCCGCCGGTGAGATCACGGGGATCTTCCACGGCACCTACCCTGCCGGCACATCCGTCCTGCGATCGCTCACCTTCGGGCGGCTCGCGGGTCGTGTGGCGGCGTCCTCGCTCGCCGCGCTCGCCGGCTGATCCCGGCTCGTCCGCACCTACCGGTCGGCGCACCACCTCGGCTGGTCCGCCGGTCGTGGAAATTGCCGCGACCGGCACGACGACGTCCCCCTGTCCCAGGTTCCCTCAGCGAGGGACGGGCCCACGGGCCCTGTTCCTCTTCATATGCCGACGGGGCCACCTGCCAGGGAACCGGCCGGCATGACAGCCGGGAGGTATTCCGCCATGGCCACACGACGCTTAGAGCTCTGGACCAACATGTCGACGGCGCAGCGGCAGAATCCGTTCGCGATGGCGAAGCGTGCCGCGCGGCTGGAGGCCGACGGCTGGGACGGCGGCTGCGTCGTGGACAGCCAGTGCATCTCGGCGGACTCGTTCATGAGTCTGACCCTGTGCGCGCGGGAGACATCGACGCTGAGACTGGCCACCGGCGTCAGCAACGCGGCCACCCGGCATCCCGCCGTGGTGGCCGGTGCGGCAGCCACCCTGCAGGTCATCTCGCGGGGCCGGGCCTGTCTCGGCCTCGGACGGGGCGACTCCGCGCTCGCCTACCTCGGGGCCTCTCCCCAGCCACTCGACGAGTTCGAGCGCCGAGCCACCATGATCCAGACTTATCTCCGCGGCGACTACGTGCCTCTCGCCGACGCGGTGTCAGCCTTGAGCGGTGTCACCCCGGGCTACGAGAAGCTCGCGCTCGGCGAGTCGCTGCCTGGCAGCTGGCTGAAGTGGCTTCCTCCCGACGTCCCGAAGGTTCCGGTGGACATCCTGGCGACCGGCCCCAAGGTGATCGGTATCGCCGCGCGGCAGGCCGACCGGATCACCTTCGCCGTCGGCGCGGACCCGGCGCGGCTGCGGTGGGCGATCGAGACCGCACGCCAGGAGATCGAGCGAGGCGACCGCGATCCCACCCAGGTCAGCTTCGGAGCCATGATCCCACTCCTGACGCATGATGACGTGAACGTGTCGCGCAGGCTGTCGGTCGGCGCCGTGTCGGGCACCGCGCGCTTCTCCATCATGAACAGGAAGATCGTCGGACCCGTCACCGACGCGCAGCGGCGCACCCTCGAACGGATCGCGTCCGTCTATGACATGAGGACCCACGGCGAGGGCGGCGCGCAGGCGGCGGTGCTGGACGACGACTTCATCGACGACTTCGCCCTGGTGGGGCCGCCGGGCCGCTGCGTCGAGCGCATCGAGGAGATCGTGGCGCTCGGCTTCGACCGACTGTGGCTGAGCACTCCCATGGACCAGGGCGACGCCGGCCAGGAGAGCTACGCGACGTCGATCAGCGAGGTGCTCCCGCGTTTGCAGTCCGTCTGAGCCAGGCGGCGCGGAACGACGCGCCTGAAACCTGCTCGGCGAGCTCGGTTAAGGTGGCCGCGCTGGGCCTCATCCCGATGCCGCGGTAGCCGACTGGAGAGGGGCTGGGAGTGACGGACCGAGGGCGCTACCCGCTGGCGGGCGACCCGAGTGCGGAGTGCGGACATTCGGTGGGTCACGGCCAGCCGCGCCGCCACCAGCCCGTAGGAACCTCCCCTCGGGCGCGATTCCTTCGCGCGGCGAGGCGGCCCGAACGACTGCTCGCGCGGCGACCCTCCGCACGACGGTCGCCGCGCCTTCGTGCCCAGCCGGGAACCATGGCCCTCTCAAGAACACCACCCTTCTCGAAAAGGCAGCGTTTCATGCCCTGGCTATTCCGCGGGAACCCCACAGGGAAATTGCCGCTACTCACCCTCGCCGTCGGGCTGGCTAGTGCCGGTCTGGCGGCCTGCGGAGGCGGCGGGGGCAGTGCGGCGGCGCCGAACAGCTGCACCACTCCCGGCGTCACCAGTGATCAGGTGGTCGCCGGGCTCCTCTACCCCGACTCCGGGCCGTTTTCCGGTGAGTTCAGCTCCTTCCGCGGCGGCGTGGACGCACGCCTCGGCGCCGCCGCCGAGGAAGGCGATGTATATGGCCGCAGACTGGTCTACAAGTGGGCCGATGACGCCGCCAACGCGACCACCAACCTGACCGCGGCCCAGGACCTCGTCGGGAGGGAGAAGGTCTTCGGCCTCATGGAGCTGAGCCCCGTCGCATCAGGATCGGCGGACTGGCTGCATCAGCATGGCATCCCGGTGACGGGCCTCGCGATCGAGCCCGTCTGGTCCAGGTACGACAACATGTTCTCCTACACGTACCTGGTTGGGAACGACCAGGGAATTACCACGTTCGGCGAGTTCGCCAAGCGCCACGGCGGCACCCGCGCGGCCGTGATCATGATCCCGGCCAACGACTTCCTGACAAGAATTGCGAACGCCTTCGCGGCCAGCCTCCAGGCCGCGGGCATCCCGATCGTGGACCGGATCGAGGAGATGCCGGGCATCAGCGATCCTCGGACGGCCGCCGCCCGCATCCGCGCCTCGAAGGCCGACGTCGTGGCCGGCATCTCGACGGAGGAGGACTTCGCGGCCGTCGTCAACCTGGCACGCCAGCAGGGCGCCAACGTCAACGTGGTGCTGACGGGCGCGGGCTACGGATCACCCAAGCCGAACCTCGACTGGCCGAACGGCGCCTACGCCTTTCTCGCATATCGTCCGTTCGAGACCGGCAGCCCGGCCGTCACCCGCTTCCTGTCGGCGATGAACCTGTATGCGCCACAGATCCAGCCAGCCACCTCCAACGTGGCCATACATGGCTGGCTGGCGGCCGACATGTTCCTGCGCGGCCTGCACGAGGCCGGCCCCTGCCCCACCCGCGAGGCGTTCCTGCGGGGCCTGCGCGACGTCAAGGACTACGACGCCGACGGCCTGCTGATCCAGAAACATGACTTCGCCAAGGACTTCGGCCTCGCCGCCCTGTGCTATGGCTTTGTCCAGTTCGACGCGCAGGCCCGCTCCTGGCACCCCGTCACCGGCGCGGAGGACCTCTGCGGCACACGCATCACCGCGCCGGCGTCCTGACGTCCGGACAACGCGCCGCCCGTCAACACTGGACGAGTCTAATCTTAGACCGGTATAAACTCGAACTCGAGGAGCGTTTCCGCAGGCCGCCGCGGTGAGGATGCGCAAGCACGTCGACGAGCTGATCGGAACGGATACCGCCGAGACCAGCGAGCCGGTCGTGTTCCTCATCCCGAGATCGACAGCTCGGTCGAGTGCTTCGAACGCCACGCCGCCGACGTGCGCGGCACGCGCAGCCGGGCTCTCGAACCGGCGACGGGGAGGTGTCAGGTCGAGGCGGCCTGCGAGCAACTCGCCGTCCACGACACCGCGTCAGGCGCCGTCCGAATTCTCATCGGTGAGAATCGGCCGAAAGGCGACCGTCTTGCCGAGAAGGGTGATTATGGAGATAAGTATTCGGGTGCCACCCTGCCGCCCGATCCGCGAGCTGGTGGCGTTCGCGCAGCGCCTGGAAGACATCGGCATTGACAGGGTGTCCTTTCCGGACTCGCAGCTGCTGTGGCGAGACGTGTGGTCGACCGTGTCGGCGGCGGCGCTGTCCACCGAGCGGATCGGACTGGCTGTCATGGTCACCAACCCGGTGACCCGGCATCCCACGGTGACGGCCTCCGCTGCCCGCTCGATCGCGGAGCTCGCGCCGGGCCGCTTCCTGCTCGGCGTCGGCGCCGGCGACAGCGCGGTCACGCACATCGGCGCGCCGTCGGCGAGAACCCGAGCGTTGGACGAGACGGTGCGCACCGTGCGGACCCTGCTGGCCGGCGGCGAGGTCGCGCATGACGTGCATCCGTGGCGGCTGCACGACCCGGTCGCCGTGCCGGTCCTCGTCGGCGCGTCCGGGCCGCGCAACCTCTCACTCGCCGGGCGCGTCGCGGATGGCGCATTGATTCCCAGCGTCGCGTGGGCGGACGCCGTCGGAATGGTGCGCGACGCCGCCAAGGCGGCTGGACGCGACCCGGACAGCCTCATCTACAGCGCGATGCGACCGTGCGTCGTGACCGACGACCCGGAACGCGACGCCGCGGTCTTCAAGCCGGTGTGCCTGCGCGTGGCCCAGCTCGGCGGCGCGCAGATGTTCGCGGCCGCCGGCGTTCCGGTGGACGTCCCCGCCCACGACCTCAGCCTCGGCGACCTCGGTCATCCCGAGGACTGGGATGAGGCCGTCAAGATCAGCTCACGGTGGATACCGGACGAGGCCGCGCTCTGGTACGCCCGGAACCGAGCAGTCTTCGGCACCGTCGAAGAAGTCGTCGCGCAGCTGCAGGATCTCGACAGGATGGGCGTGCACAACGTACTGCTCTCCCACCCGGGCGCCTTCACGCTGCCAACCGATCTCGTCGACGCGCTCGAGGACGCGATACTGCCGCGGCTGCGACGGCAGAGCGTAGGCCGAGCACCCCACGACGGCCAGTCCGTGCCCGACGGTAGCTCGCCCGCGAGATGAGTAGATCATCCAGCGCTCGACGTCGGCCAGCCACGGCCTCAGACGATCCGCGCCCGCGGCGTCTCTCTGAAACCAAGGCCATAGCAGAGGATCAGCGAGGGACCGAGGCATGAGCGAGTTGAAGGACGCGGTCGTCGTCATCACGGGAGGCGGCACGGGGGTCGGCCGCGGGCTGGCGCTCGAGGCCGCGCATCGCGGAGCCAAGGTCCTGATCGCGTCGATCAGTGACGCCGGCGACGCCGTGCGGGAGGTCCGTGCGGCGGGCGGCGTCGCCGAGTGGTTCGACGTGGACGTCGCCGACTACGCGGCGATGCAGGACCTGGCGAAGCACGCGAGATCGACGTTCGGGGAGGTGAACGTCCTCGTCAACAACGCCATCGCGGGCGGCGGGAACGGCAGCCTCCTCGAGGCCGACCCGGACAAGGTGCGGCGCGTGTTCGAGGTGAACATCACCGGGGTCTTCAACGGGATCCGCGCCTTCGCCGAGGACCTGAAGGCCAGCGCCGCCGCCGGCAGGCCCGCCTACGTCCTCAACGTCGGGTCGGAGCACTCGCTGGGCGTGCCCCCGCATGTTCCCGCCGCGAGTCCGTACACGGTCAGCAAGTACGCCTCCCTGGCCCTCACCGACGTCTCGCGACGCGACTTCGCCGGCACCGGGGTCGACGTGTCCCTCCTGGCTCCGGGATGGGTCCTGACGGAGCTGGTCCAGAAGTTCGTCGACCAGTCGCCCGACTTCGCCGCGTCGGTGCTGCCATACGCGCAGACGCCGCGCGAGGTGGCCCGGGCGGCGTTCGACGGCCTTCTCCAGCGCAGATACATCATCGTCACGAACCCGCAGTCCGTGCCGTTCGCGAGGGAACACGCCGAATCGATACTGGCCGAGTTGAGCCGGGCCGCGCTGGAGGCGTCTGAAAGCCGGACGAGCATATGACGGTACAGGCGGCTCAAACGGGTACCCGGCTGCGCGGCCGCACGTGAAGGCGGCGGCTGTTCCCGTGGTGGCGGTGGAGGCCTCCAGGGACTGGATCCGCCCTCCCGTGGCGAACGTCGGCCAGGCCGGCAGGGACGGGCCGTTCGGGCGTCCAGTCGCGGCGAACCGCGTCCAGTAGCCGATCAGCCGGGCGGCGGACGCCCGCTGGGTGTCGTTCAGCGTGACACCCTGGTTGAACAGGTAGGCCAGCTCCGCGCCGTGCGTCACCCCGACCGGGAAGCCCGGGGGTGGCGGAATCGGCAGGGGTGCGGCGGCGTCGTTGAACTCGTACTCGAACGACGTGGTCCGCTCGACCAGGTCGCGACCGCGTGGGAGGACCTCGTGGCCAGCCGCGTCCTGGGCCGGGCGATCGTCGTGCCGTGAACGCCGGTGGCCCCGCGTGGAAGCTCCCCCGGACGGAGCGGGAAATGACTCCGCGCGGGGGCCGCCGGTGAGGTGAGGCGCCGGCCGGAATCCATGGTCGTGCCCGACCGGCGCCTGGCTGGCCTAGGCCGTCGTCGCGACCCGACTGGCGATGAAGGACTTGAGAGGGACGTCCGGGTCCGCGAGCCTGCGGGAGTCGACCGCGTGGCCGGCGGCGATCAGACGCTTGGCGGCCGCGAAGTCGGCGGGTCTGTTGACCACGTCCGCGGCCACCACGACGTCGCCACGAAGGTAGAGCACGGTCAGCTGCCGCCCCACGCGTGGATCTCCTCGGGAGATGACGCGGTCATGGCCGACGGCGAGGCCCGCTGCCTGCAGTTTCAGGTCGTACTGGTCCGACCAGAACCACGGCGGCGCGTCCGGGACACGCGGGCCGCCGGTCAGAGCGGCCGCCACGCACCGGGCCTGCGCCGAGGCGCTGGGGACGGACTCGAGACGCCGAAGCCCGCCATGCCGCGGATCGGGGTGACGCGCGACGTCGCCCACGGCGAAGATGTCGTCGGCCGAGGTGCGCATGAGCTCGTCGACGACGATGCCGTCGTCCACGTGGAGCCCCGCGGCCTCGGCCAGCTCGACGCGTGGCGTGATGCCGATGCCGACCAGAAGGAAATCCGCCTCGATCAGCGGCGCGACGCCCGCGGGCCGAACAGCAGCCACGTCGCCCGAGGCGTCTGTGACGAAAGCGTCGACGCGCGCGTTCGTGACGATCCGGACCCCTTCCTCGCCGTGGATCCGCTGGAAGAACTCGGAGACGGTCGGCGAGGTCACTCGCGCCAGGACGCGGGGTGCCGCCTCGAGCACGGTCACCTCCACTGCGGCCTGGCGTGCCACCGCCGCGATCTCCAGGCCGACATAGCCGCCCCCGAGGATCACGGCGCGCGCACCCGGGACGAGGCGGGCCCGCAGGGCGGAGGCGTCCTCGAGGTTGCGCAACGTGTGCACGTTGCGCGCGTGGGCGAGCTCCGGTCGGTCGAGGCGGCGTGCCCTTCCTCCGGTGGCCAGGACGAGGCGGTCGTAGCGGAGGCGCTCGCCGTCGGAGAGAAGGACCTCGTGTGTGGAGGGATCGATGGCCACGGCCGTCACGCCGGTCCGGAGATCGATCTTCTCTCGCGGATAGAACTCCTCGCTGCGAAGCAGGAGATCCGCGGCGTTCGCCTCACCCTTGAGGTATGCCTTGGTCAACGGCGGTCGGGAATACGGCGGCGCCGCCTCCTCGCCGATCATGACTATGTTGCCTCGATGGCCGGCGAGGCGAAGTGCGGCGGCCGTGTCCACACCCGCCTGGCCGGTCCCGACGATGACGATCGTCTCGGGCATGCCCACCATGCTGCCCGCGCCTACTGCTCTTCTGGGATGTGGACTACCAGGCCGTCGGTCTCTTGCACGCACCGGAGCTGGCAGGACAGCCTGCTGAACTTGCTCGGTTCCGCGGCGGTCACCTCGAGCATGCCTTCCTCGTCGGCCGAGATCGGTGGGAGCCGATCGAACCACTCCTCGGCGACGTAGACGTGGCACGTCGCGCACGACATCTCTCCGCCGCATTCACCGACGATGCCCGGCACGAGATTGTCGATAGCCGTCTGCATCACGCTGCTGCCGGGCTCGGCCTGGACGCTTCGGCGCTCGCCGGACGGAGACACATAGACTAGTTCTGGCACTGACGACTCCGTAGGTCCGGATTTGCTAAATATGCAGAGAATGCCGCGCCTAGACCCGGGCCACAGGTAGTTCGGTGAGTTGGTTGATGAAGTTGGACCACCCGCGCCTGGGCGTGCCATTCAGCCGGAGGTGGAGTTCGGCGGCGCGCAGCTCCTCCCAGAGGATCTGGATCTCCAGCTTCGCGAGGTGGGATCCGATGCAGCGGTGGACGCCGCTGCCAAAGGCGAGGGTCTCCGTCTCGGTCCGCCACGGGTTGAACCGGTCCGGCTCGGCGAACACCGCCGGGTCACGGTTCGCCGCGACGTAGTACAGCACCACGACGTCGTTCTCGCGGATCTGCTGGCCGTGGAGCTCCGTGTCACGGACGGCCGCGCGGGCCATCTCCATCGGCGGGCTGATGAGCCGGACGTACTCGTCGACGGCGCGGCCGATGATCCCCTGGTCCAGGGCGCGGTCGGTGGACTCACGCACCTCCGGGTCCGCCAGGTACATCCGCATCGACTGCCCGATCGCGGTGTGCGTCGTCTCGAATCCCGCGCCCATCATCAGGGCCATCCACTCGAGGAACTCGTCCTGGTCGATCTCACCCCGGTCCAGGCAGCCGTTGAGCATGGTGAACATGTCGTCGGCGGGATGGCTCCGCTTGTACTCCTGGATCTCCCCGGCATACGCCCTCATCTCCTCGAGCGCGGCGCCGAGAGCGGCCAGGGAACCGCCGGTGTCGGTGGGGCTGCCGGGCTGCTGGGTGGCCGCGAACAGCGCTGTGACCCAGCCGACCATGCGTTCCCTGTCCTCGCGCGGTGTTCCGAGGACGCGGGCGATGACGTACGCGGGGATCGTCCGGGCGAACGCCTCGACGTAGTCGAACTCGTCGCGGTCGGCGACGCCCGCGATGGCCTCGCGGACTATCTCCCGGATCCACGGCTCGAAGTTGGCCACCACCCGCGGCGCGAACCCCTTCGCCGCGGCCCGGCGCAGGCGGGTGTGGCGGGGCGGGTCGTTCAGCATGATGCTGTTCTTGGCCGGGTTCTGCTCGGCGGTCTCCGTCATTAGCGGGTACGCCGCGCCCCGCGTCGAAGTGAAGGTCGCCGGGTCTCTCTCCACGGCGACGACGTCCGCGAAACGGGTGACGGCCCAGTACCCGCCGTTCGTCGTGCTGACGTTCGTCGGCTGCCAGTACAGGCCGGGAAGCTCCCGGATGGCGGCGAACGCGGCGTGCGGCACATCGTCGACGAACGTCTGTGGGTCGGACAGGTCCGGAATCACGAGCGCGGCGCCCACGGCGGTCGGCGACACCATGATTTCCTCATTTCTGTTGAAGGAGTCGTGTTGAAGGTTCAAGGCCACCGCCGTCGCGGACGACGGCCGACGTCTGGTGAGCGCCGTCTCGCCGCCTGGGCGAAGGCCGAGTGGCGTGCGCGCACCACTGCGACTTCTGGCGGCCGATCATCGGGTAGCCCCGGCCTGATGTGACGCCGGCACGTCCCGCCCACCCGACCTCGACACGGGCGTGCGGGACGTGTCCGATGGGCACAGCGCCCGGTCAGGCGGCGGCCGGCTGCTCGATGCGGAAGGTCAGGTCGAGCGACTCCAGCGAGCGCACCCCGACGGGGTGGTAGACCGGCTGGAATCCGTCCGCCACCTCGATGTCGTGCAACCGCGCCAGCACCACTTCCAGCGCCACCCGCAGCACCAGGCGAGCGAGGTTCGAGCCCAGGCACCGGTGAATGCCGACCCCGAACGCGTAGTGGCGGTTGTGCGGCCGTTCGAGACTGAACTGGTCCGGGTTCTCGAAGATCTTCGGGTCCCGGTTCGCCGCGGCGAACGACAGCGCGACCCGCTGTCCCGCCTCGATGGACAGCCCTTCGAGAACGGTGGGCCTGGTCACGTACCGCGACAGGTCGATCGTCGGTGCGTGGAGGCGGAGGAACTCCTCCACCGAGGCCGACAGCAGTTCCGGGCTGTCCCGCAGCCGCTGCTGCAGCTCCTGGTCGCGGCCGAGCTGCAGCAGCGTGCTGCCGAGGGTGTTGGTGGTCGTCTCCAGACCGCCGAAGATCAGCATCGTGACGATCGACACGGCGTCGTCGAAGGGCACCGGCTCGCCATTGATCTCGGCGTGCACGACGGCACCCAGCAGGTCGTCGCCGGCCGGCCGGGCCTGGCGGCGGGCGACGAGCATCCGCACGTACTCGTTGAGCTCCGTCTGGGCTGCGACCATCTGCTCGACGTCGTTGAGGAGCACCGCCCGCTCGACGACCTCCTGGCAGTGCTCCAGCTCATCGTCCGGCAGGTCGAGAATCTGGGAGAAGAACACCTGCCCGGGCAGCGGCCGAGCGAACGCCGCGACCATCTCGACCGGGCCCTCGGCCGGCAGCCGGTCGACCAGCCGCTCGGCGATCGCGCGGATGCCCGCCTCGGTCGTCTCCAGGATCTTCTTGGTGAAGAACGGGTTGAGGACCCGTCGCCAGTCCCGGTGCTGGGGCGGGTCGGCGTCCATCGGCAGGAGCTGGGGGAACTGCGGCCCGCCGACGCCGAGCGCCGAGGAGTAGGTCTCCCAGTCGTGCGCGACGTCGAACAGGGTCTGCCCTCCCACGACGAACCAGCACCTGCGGGTCTCGTCCCAGGCGACCGGACATTTCTCACGCGCCTCGCTCAGCGTCTCGTAGAACGTCGCGCTGAACTCCGGAGTACGGGTGGCCAGGTGTGGGCATTCCTGCCCCTGGGTGCCGATCGTGTCGTTCCACGTCTGGGGCCCGGCCCAGGTCTCCGTCATCGGACGGTTCCCTCAATCTTGGTGCCGCGGGCGGCGAACTCGGGGGTGGGCAGCACCCAGGGCGAGCCCTGGGAGAACTCCACCATGTTTCCCTCGGGGTCGGTGATGAGCACGTAGCCGCATTCCGGGTCGCCGGGGCGGGTCGGCGTGAAGGTGGAGTAGGGCGCCACGATGGTGACGCCGGCGGCCGCGCAGCGGGCCGCCATCTCCTCGGCGTTGAGCACGTGAATGGTGGTGTAGTGGCAGGCGGTCCGGTGCTCGGGCGCCGGAGGGGGAGCGTCGGCATAATGCAAGAACTTCAGCATCGAGTTGCCAAACCGTAGGGCCCAGACGTGCCCACCCGGAATGAAGATCTCCGCATGGGGCTGGAAACCGATGGTGTCGATATAGAAACTGAGCATGGTCTCCGGGTCCCGGACCCGGATTCCGCTCTCGATCCCGTACACCGCCAGGGTGTCGAGCTCGCAGGTCATCGTGCGTTTCCCCTTTCGTGCGCCGCGCCGCGCCGCGCGCCGCGTCCGTCCGACCGGCCGGCCGCCTGTGGGCCTGCTCCGCGGCAAGAGTCAGTCAAGAAGGTTGATGGACTTCAGCTCGGTGCAGCCGGCGAGGCCCTCCGGCCCGTACTCACGGCCGATGCCCGACGCCTTGAATCCGCCGAACGGCGCCTCGAAGTTGACGTGAAAGCCGTTCACCGTGAGCAGGCCGCTCCTGATCCGCCGGCAGATCTCCGTCCCGCGGTCCCGGTCGGGCGTGAAGACCGCGCCCGACAGCCCGTACTCGGAGTCGTTGGCGATGGCCACGGCCTCGTCGACGTCGCCGTAGGGGATCACGCACAGGACCGGGCCGAAGATCTCCTCCTGGGCGACCCGCATGGCGTTGTCCACGTCGGCGAGCACGGTCGGCTGCACGAACCAGCCGCGCTCCCGCTCGGGGACGGACCCGCCGCCCACCGTGACGCGGGCGCCCTGCTCGCGCGCGGAGTCGATGTAGCCCAGCACCCGGTCGCGCTGACGGGCGCTGATGAGCGGGCCGATGTCGGTGGCCGGGTCGAGCGGGTCGCCGACGACCAGGCTGCCGACGGCCTCGGTGAGGTGGTCGACGACCTCGGCATACCGGCTGCGCGGCGCGAGCACCCGGGTGAGGCCGTAGCACTGCTGGCCGTTCGTGCCCAGGGCGCTGCTGCGGACCGCGCCGAACACCGTGTCCAGGTCGGCGTCGTCGAGCACGATGCCGGCGGACTTGCCGCCGAGCTCGAGCGTGTAGCGGGCGAGCCGCTCCCCGCAGATCGACGCGATGCGCCGCCCCGCGGCGGTGCTGCCGGTAAAAGTGATCTTGTCGACGCGCGGGTCGCGGACGAGCGCCTCGCTGACGTCACGGTCCGCCGACAGGATGCTGACCACGCCCTCGGGAATCCCGGCCTCGTTCAGGCACTCGCCGAGGATGTAGCCCTCCAGGGGAGTCTCCGGGGCGAGCTTGACCACGCCGGTGCAGCCGGCAAGCAGCGCCGGCGCGAGCTTGAGCATGGACACGAACAGCGGGCCGTTCCAGGGGACGATCGCCCCCACCACGCCCACGGGCTCCCGGACGACGAGGGTGTGGCCGTAGGCCCCCTTGCGCTCCTCCACGTAGGGGAACGCCTTGGCCATCTCGACCATCGCGCGCAGCAGGTACGGCACGCCGTACACGGCGCCCGAGCCGCTGCCCGAGATCGGCGCGCCCATCTCGTTCACCACGATCGGGACCAGCTCGGCGGCGCGGCGCTCGATCGCGTCGGCCAGCCGGCTCACCGCCGCGAACCGTTCGGAGGCCGGCGTGCTCGGCCACGGTCCCGAGTCGAAGGCCGTCCGGGCGGCGCCGACCGCGGCGTCGACGTCGGCCGTGGTCACCTCCGGGACGTCGCCGATGACCTCCTCGGTGGCCGGAGCGACGACGGACAGCCGGCCGTCACCGGCGGGATCGACGAGCCGCCCACCCACGTAGAGCTGATCATGCCTGATTACCGTGCCGTCCGACATGGAACAGTCACATCCATCGCTTGAAATAAGTACGAACCACTGACAGAGCAGGCGTCCTCGGTAGTGGCCGAGGTGCGCTGACGTGGGATCGCCACCCGAGGTGCCGTGGCGGCCGGTGCTACCGGGGTGGTCACGACTCGCCCGGCCTCGGGTGGCAGCCGACGGCCGCCGCCCCCGAGGCGGACCGCGCTCGATCTCCTCGGCCGGCCCGGATCACCGGCCTGCCAGGGCACCGTCGCGTGCCACGCATGCAACCTCCACTCGCCATCCGCGCAGGTGGACAGCCGGGACGACCACGGCACTTTGTTTGGGATTACATCCACCCGTACGGAAAATGGCACGGACTGCCGTATCCGTCAAGGATCGTACAGCGAGCCTGGTAGCGGTCGAGATCCGCCGCCTTGCCCTGTTCCGACACCGTAGCCGGGCGGTCCACGTCGGCACAACCAGCTCGAGCCGGGTCTCATGCGTCAATGAAAGGTAGCAGATCGCGACATCCAGCCCTGTTTGCAGATCCGAACTCCCGGAAGCCCTGGCGGCGGGACGGCCGGGCCACCGGAGACCAGGCGCACCTCGTCGGTATGACGTCAGGCAAAGCGAAAGCCCCCGCGTCCCCTCCCTCTCGGGTAGGGGCGCAGGGGCTCACCGCGAACGCGGGTGTCCTCGCCGTACAGGCCGCCGGCCGCCGAGCCGCGCTCTCGACCGGGGTCGCGCGCCTGGACGGGGCCCGGTCCGGTCCTCAGGGACCTCCGTGGTGCTGGCCGCCCACAGCCGTGCGCCGGCCTACACCTTTTGCCGCCGTCAGATGCCGCCGTCAGAGACCGCCGTCAGACCCGGAACAGCGTCCGGGCGTTGGTCTCGAGGATCTTCTTCGACTCGTCGGCGGGGACGTCGGCCAGCTGCTTCTCCGCCGTCGTCTTGCTGTTGGGCCACAGCGAGTCGGCGTGCGGGTAGTCGGACTCCCACAGGATGTTCTCGACGCCGATCAGGTGACGCAGGTTGACGCCGACCTGGTCGTCGATGAAGCAGCCGTACACGTGCTCACGGAACAGGTCGGACGGCCGGACGTCGGCGTTGATCGCCGGCGTGATGTTGAAGTACCGGTAGTCGTTCCACACCTGGTCGATGCGCTGCAGGGCGTACGGCAGCCAGCCGATCTGCCCCTCCGAGTAGGCCACCTTCAGCCCGGGGTGGTTGTGGAACACCGGCGACAGGAGCAGCTCGGTCATCGAGGCGAACAGCGTCGCCCCCATCACCGTGCTCTGCACCGCCAGCGGCGCGTCCTTCGAGATCGGCGGCACCAGGCCCGACCCGCCGAAGTGCATGCACAGTGGCAGCTGCGCCTCGGCGGCCCGGGCGAACACCGGGTCCCAGTCGCCGCTCTGGAACGACGACTCCCCCAGGATCGCGGGGTTGTCCGGGAACGCGATCGTACGGACGCCCCTGGGCGCGCACCGGTCGATCTCCTGGGCGGACAGCTCGACGCTCCACAGCGGCAGGATGATCATCGGGATGTAGCGGTCCGGCGCCGCCGCCCACCACTCGTCGATGACGTAGTCGTTGTAGGCCTGGACGCACGCCAGCGCCAGCTCCTTGTCCTTCGCCCGGTAGAACCGGCCGCCGGCGAAGCCCGAGTAGTTCGGGAAGCACAGCTGCATGTGCACGCCGTCGGTGTCCATGTCGGCGAGGCGCGCAACCGGGTCCCAGCAGGCACGGCGCATGTCCTCGAACCGCATCGGGTCGAGCCCGCGCTCACGAAGGTCGGTGCCGACGACCGCCGACAGGCCGGTCATCCCGTTGACGACGCCCTCGAACTTCCACTGCTCGGTCTCGCCGACCTCGACGACCTGGGGTGCCATCTCGTGCCACTTCGCCGGCAGGCGGTCGAGCCAGACGCGGGGATGCTCGACGAGGTGGTCGTCGACCGAGATGAGTTTCGTGTCCTCGCTGATCATGTCGGATCCGCTCCTCTTCGTCCGGGCTCAGCTGTGCTTGGCGAACTCGCGCAGGACCTTGCCCGGCAGCGGGCCGTCCTGGTCCACCACGTAGCCCGTGCTGTCACGCAGCACGGCGCCGTTGACGATCACGTAGTCGATGCCCTCGGCGTCGCTGCGCAGCCGGCGGGCGCCCATCGGCAGGTCGTGGACCTGGTACATGCGGGTGTCACGGACGGTGTCGGGGTCGAAGACCACGATGTCGGCGGCGAGGCCGGGCGCCAGGCTGCCGCGGTCGACGATCCCGTAGCACTCCGCCTCGTCGGTGGTCATCTTCTTGATGGCCTCCTCGAGGGTGAACGCCTGCCGCTCGCGCACCCAGTGGCTGAGCATGTAGGTCGGGTAGCGGTAGTCCGAGATCTCGCCGTTGTGGGCGCCGGAGTCCGCCAGGCCGATGCGCAGGTGCGGGTGCTTGAGAATGCGCAGGTGCCCCTCCGGCACGCGGTTGCCGGACATCGCCAGCAGCGTCGCCTTCAGCCTCGTCTCGATCGACAGGTCGAAGAAGAGCTCACCGGCGGTGACGCCCTGCTCCTCGGCGACCTCGAGGACCTTGCGGCCCTCCCACTCCTCGTGACCGGGCGCGAAGCCGACCAGCAGCCACGGCCAGTAGTTGTTCAGCCAGTCCTCGCGGTTCGTGTGGGCGATGAATGCCTCGCGGAAGCCGGGGCGCAGGTAGGCCTCGTACCGCTCGTCGACCGACTCCATCGTGGTCAGGCTGTCGAACAGCTCGTGCATCGGCTCGCAGTTCATGACGCCCGAGGGCTGGTCCAGGGCGAACATGAACGGGCTCGCGAGGCCCACCTCGAAGGTGTTCGGCAGCGCCGACACCTGCGGGTACCAGCGGAAGCCGTGCTCCCAGGCACGCTCCACCGCCGCGATGCGGCCGTCCTCCTGGCCGCCGCGCGAGGCGATGCCCGGGTCCGTGACCGGCACCTGCGGGGTCTCCGCCATGATCTTCTCGATGTTGTCGAGCGAGACCTCCGGCCCCCAGGTCATCTGGTACGAGCCGTGACCGGCCTCGGCCAGGACCTTCGCGAACGAGGAGAGCTCCTCCAAGCTCGTCACCCGGCTGGGGATGGGCTTGCCGCCGTGCCCGGTGTGGGCGGGGCTGTTGGAGGTCGAGAAGCCGACCGCGCCGGCGGCCAGGGCCTCCCGGACCAGGGCGTGCATCTGCTCGAGCTCCTCGGCGGTCGGCCGGCGCTCGGCGGCGTCCTCGCCCATGACCCACACGCGGACGCCGGTGTGGCCGATCATCTGCGCGACGTTGATCGCGATGCCCCGGCGCTCCAGCAGGTCCAGGTACTCGGGGAACGTCTCGTACCCCCAGTCCTCACCCACGCCCGCCGAGGTGGACTTGTAGCTCATGCCCTCGACGTCCTGAAGCATGCGCAGCATGTACTCGCGGTGCTCCGTGCGCGTCGGCGCGATGCCGAAGCCGCAGTTGCCCTGCACGATCGTGGTGACCCCGTGGCTCGGCGAGAACGTGACGAAGGGGTCCCAGAGGATCTGCACGTCGTAGTGCGTGTGGATGTCGATGAACCCGGGGCAGACGACCTTCCCGGCCGCGTCGATCTCCCGCTCGGCATCCTCCGGCGCCGAGCCCACCGCGACGATCTTGCCGTCCTTGATGCCGATGTCGCCGACGAACCGAGGCGCGCCCGTGCCGTCGATGATCGTCCCGCCGGTGATCTTCAGGTCGTATGCCACGTCGGTCCTCGCTCGTGTTTGTCCGTCGCCCAGGCCGCCCCCGGCGGCCACTCTCCCAGTGATACACAACATATAACACTGCGAACGTCTTTTTACTATAGCGAATGTCGATGGACCACGGTCACGCTGCGCCCGGACGAGCGCGCTCGAGGACCGCCCGGGCGACGTCCTCGGCCTCGGCCCGGTCCCGCGCCACGTCACCCAGCGCGACGGTGACGTCCGTGGCCCCGGCCGCGAAGAGCTCCGCGGCCCGCTCGGCGAGGTCGCCGGCGGCGTCCCCCGAGCCGGAACGGCGCGCGCTCGCCCGGACGCGCAGCCGGGCCGGATCGGCGCCGAGCTCCGCGCAGGCCGCGCGCAGGTGCGCCACGCCCACCGCGATGTCGGACAGCGTCGCCCCCTCGCTGGCGATCCAGCCGTCACCGAGCCGCACCACCCGCCGGGCGGTGATCCGGGTCGGCCGGCCACCGATGAGGATCGGCAGGCCCGCCCCCTGCCAGGGCACCGGATTCGAGTACACCCGCTGGACGCGGGTCCACCGGCCGTCGAAGCTGAACGGCGAGCCGGCCCACATCACCCGGCAGAACGCGACGGTCTCCTCCAGCCGCGCGAAGCGCTCGTCGAACGGAACTGCGAGCGCGTCGAACTCCGAGCGCTGCCACCCGGCGACCACGCCGAGCTCCACCCGGCCGCGCGACAGCTGGTCGAGGGTCGCCACGGCCTTGCCGAGACCGGGCGCGCTGTACAGCGGGGCGACGACGGCGCCGGTCGTGAGCCGGATCGTGGACGTCGCGGCGGCGATCGCGGCCAGCGTGAGCAGGGGGTCGAGCGAGACCCTGGTGGGGTCGAGGTGCACGGTGCCGTGGTCGACCCGCGAGTCGTAGAACAGGTGCTGGCCCAGCACCACCGCGTGCGCGCCCCACTCCTCCACCTGGGCCACCGCGGCCGGGAGATCGGCGAGGTTCGAGGACAGCAGCGGTACCAGGCCGTTGAGCTTCACCACGACGCGGCGATCCCGACCGAAGGGTGCGGACGGAGACCCCGGTGCGCCGACGGCCCATGACTCCACCTCGTTCATGGCATCCCTTCCGTCCTCGCGCGTCCTCGCGAGGCATCCATCCGAACCCATCGTGCCCGACCACGTTTGCTATCGCAATCAGCGATTCAGTATGCGGCCCGCCGGCGATCCCGGCGCCGGCGGACCGCGCCGGCGACCAGCTCGGCGCCGGTTGACGTGACCGGTTCGCCCGCCGGCGAGGGCACGCGGCCACGGGCTCCGTGCCGAGGGGGCGGACAGCCAACGGACGGTGGCCTCCGCGTGGGCGAGCCGCCTGGGGCCATATGCCTGGGGAGTGGCGGCGAGATGCCTGGGCTGTGGCGGCGAACTCCCGCGCGCAATGCCGGCGGGCGGCAGAATTCCTTCGGCTTGTCGCAAAGGGACCCGAGAAGCGAGGATGACTACATGCCGATGAAAGCGACCGTCACGCAGGGCGGCCCGCGGGCGCGCAGCGACGCGATCCGCAACCGTGCCCTGCTGTTGAAGACCGCTGACAAACTCCTGGCCGAGCGCGGCCTGGACCTGACCTTCCACGAACTGGCAGCTGCGGCCGGCGTGGGCGTCGGCACCGTCTATCGGCACTTCGCGGACAAGAACGCCCTGCTCGGCGCACTGATCGAGCGGCGCTTCGAGGCGGCGCGTGACCTTCTGCTGGCCGCCGAGAAGATCGAGGACCCGATCGACGCGCTGCGCGAGGCAATCACGCGCATGTGCCAGCTCCAGTTCACCGACCGCGGCCTGTGGCAGGCGCTGCTCACCGATGCCAATCGGTACGGCCCACTGGCGAACGATATTCTGACGCCGGTCTCCGCGCGAATCGCCGATCGCGCACGCGCCAGCGGACGAATTCGCGACGACTTCTCGGTGACCGACTTCGCGATGATCTACCTGTTTACCGGCACCCTGAGCCAGGCGACCGGACCCGTGCGCCCCGAACTATGGCGCCGATATGTGGACGCCACTCTGGACGGCTTCATGCTCGACCGGTCCGACCGCCGGGGAGTCTCGGTCGCCGCGCCGACCGAAACCGAGATCGACGACATCATCGCGGTGCTCGGCAAGGCCAACTGACCGCGGGAGCCGTCAGCGTCGACAAACTACGTGACGGCTCCCTCCACGAAAGCATCTCTCCTCGCGTTCGCCGCCTAAAGGGCCAAAGGGCGTGCGAAAATGCTCCTCCTTCGCACGCCCGGCGGCCCCCGTCCCCAGGATCACTAGAGCGAACTGATGACGACCCGGGTGACGGCGGAGTCCTCGAGAGCCGCGTAGCCTTCGTTGATCTCGTCGAGGGAGATCGTCTTGGACACCAGCGAGTCGAGTTCGAAGCGCCCTTCCAGGTAGAGCTGGGCGTACAACGGGATGTCGCGCTTGGGGTTCGTCGATCCCATGTTCACGCCCTGTACGCGCCGCTGGGTCCTGATGAAGTCCAAGAGGTTGACTGGAATCTGGAGCGTCGGGTCGAGCACACCGATGAGATAGAGGCCCCCGCCAGGGCCGACCATTGCGAGCGCCTGCCGGGTGGCCTGTTCGATGCCGACGACGTCGAACACGGCGTCGGCGCCGCGCCCGGTGATCTTCAGGACGGCCTCGACCGGATCGGTGGACCGCGAGTTGATCACATGGGTGGCACCGAAGGAGCGCGCCTTGTCCAGCTTGTCGTCGGCGATGTCCACCGCGATGATCGTGGCCGCGCCGGCCACGACGGCGCCGCTGACGACGTTCAGCCCCACCCCGCCCGCGCCGACGACCACCACGGCCGCGCCCGCCTGGACGTCGGCGGTGTTGAGGACCGCACCCGCGCCGGTGACCACACCGCACCCCAGCAGCGCCGCCTGGGGAAAGGGGACGGCGTCGGGGATCTTCACCAGCTGGTTCTCGTGAATGAGCGTCTGCTGGGCGAAGCCGCCGATGCCGAAGCCCTGGTAGACGGTCCCGCCGCCCTCGCTCAGCCGCGGCGGCGTGCTCTCCCCGCGCCGCACGACCTCGGGATGCAGGCACTCGTAGACGCGGCCGGACAGGCACTTCACGCAGACACCGCAGTACGGCACGAGGCAGGCCACAACATGATCACCAGCGGCTAGCTGGGTCACGTCCGGCCCGACGGCCGCCACGACGCCGGCCGCCTCGTGCCCGAACACGGCCGGCAGCGGGAGGCCGGCATCGTGCTGGACGAAGGTGTAGTCGGTGTGGCAGAGGCCGGAGGCCCGGACGTCCACCAGCACTTCCCTGCCCAGCGGCTGCGCGATGTCGATCTCAGCGGTCTCGAAACGGGAGCCGGTCGCGCGTACAACAGCTGCCTTCATAGCCTGGTTACCTTCTGTCTCCGAGCGGGGAAGAGCATGGCGTGACGAGAGCTGGCCGGGCGCTCACGACGTCGGTCGGGCGATGGTCTTGACCTGCAGGTACTCCTCGAAGCCCCAGATGCCGTTCTCGCGGCCGAGGCCGCTCTGCTTGTAACCGCCGAAGGGAGTGTCGACGCCGAACCAGGCGCCGCCGTTGACCGCGCAGGAGCCGGCCTGGAGCCGGTGCGCCACGTCGAGCGCGACCTCGGCCGGGCCGCCGGTGACCGCGGAGGACAGGCCGTACTCGGTGCTGTTGGCGATCGCGACCGCCTCGTCGAGGGTGTCGTAGGGCTGTACGGCCAGGACCGGGCCGAAGATCTCCTCCTTCGCGATCGTCATGTCCGCGGTGACGTCGCTGAACAGGGTCGGCTCGACGAAGTACCCCTGGGTACGGCCGGCGGGTACGCCGCCACCGGTGACGAGGGTGGCCCCCTCGTCGATGCCGCTCTGGATGTAGCCGAGGACCCGCTCGTGCTGGCGCTGGTTGATCAGCGGGCCGATGAAGCTGTTCGGGTCGGTCACGTCCAGGTCGGGGAACGAGCGCATCGCCGCGGCGACGGCGTCGACGATCTCGGCCTGCCGGTGCCGGGGCACGACCAGACGGGTGATCAGCAGGCAGCCCTGACCAGCGTGCAGGCACACCGCGTAGGCGGCGGCCCGCGCCGTCGCCGCGACGTCGACGTCGTCGAGCAGCACGTTCGCCGACTTGCCGCCCAGCTCGAGGGTCACCTTCTTCAACGCGGCCCCCGCGCGCGCCCCGATGTGCCGGCCGACCGCTGTCGATCCGGTGAACGTGACGCCGTCGACCCGCGGGTGCCCGGTCAGCACGTCACCGACCTCGTTGGCCGCGGACGTCACGACGTTGAGCACGCCGGCCGGCATCTCCGGGATCGACGCGGCGACCTGGCCCAGGATCGTGCCGCTCCACGGGGTGTCGATCGCGGGCTTGAGGACCACGACGTTGCCGGCGGCGAGCAGGGGCGCGATCTTCATCAGGCTGAGCTGGAACGGGCTGTTCCACGGCGTGATGACCCCGATGACGCCGTAGGGCTCGTGCCACACGTACCGCCGGTGCTCGACGTTCCCGAGCGTGACCGGGGACAGCTCCCGCTCGTACTCGTACGACGTCGCCATGTCCGCCCAGTAGGCCAGATTGGTGATCGCAACGTCGTAGAACCGGGAGTGCACCCCGCGCGGGATCCCGGTCTCCTTCATGAACGTCGGACGGAACTCCTCCTTGACCTTCTCGAGGCCGTCCGCCAACGCCAGCAGCACCCGGCGCCGCAGCGCCGGGTCCCGCGCCCAGGCGGTGGTGTCGAAGGCGACCCGGGCCGCCTGGATAGCCCGCTCCATGTCGGCCGGCTGGCCGTCGGCGGCCAGGCCGACGACCTGCCCGGTCGAGGGGTCGATGACCGGATAGGTGCCGCCGGCCTGCGCCGGGCCCAGCTCGCCGGCCACATACAACACCGGTTCGGCGCCGAACAGCTTGGCTGGGCCGCCGATGTGCGTAGCCGTCTGGACAGTGCTCATGTCACGCCGCTCCTTGCGGGATCGCGGTGCTCGTCGTCGAGTTCCTGGACATGCCGAAGTGCGGGCCGCCGCGCTCCCTAGGCCGTGGCCCGCGACGAGAACGTCACGTCGAGGCGCTCCAGGCCACGCACGCTGCTCACCCGGTAGGTGGGCGTGAACGACTCCGCGAGACGCATGTCCCCGAGGCGGTCGAGGACCGTCTGCAGGGCCAGGCGAAGGACGAGCCGCGCCAGGTTCGAGCCGAGGCACCGGTGGATCCCGACGCCGAAGGCGTAGTGCCGGTAGTGCTCGCGGTCCAGACGGAAGAGGTCGGGCTCCTCGAACTTCTCCGGGTCCCGGCAGGCCGCCGCGAACGAGAGCGAGACCCGCTGGCCCGCGGCGATCGACAGCCCGGCGAGCTCCGTGTCCTTCTGCACGTACCGGCCGAGATAGACCACCGGGGTGTAGAGCCGGAGGAACTCCTCCACCGCGGTCGGCATCAGGTCGGGGTTCGACCGGAGACGGTCCTGGAGATCGGGGTCCTGGGCCAGGTGAAGCAGGGAGGCGCCCAGGGTGTTCACGGTCGTCTCGAGCCCGCCGAGGACGAGCATCGCGAGGATCGACGTCGCGTCCTGCTTCGACACGGGCTGACCGTCGATGCGTGCGTGGACCACCGAGTCGGCGATGCTGTCGTCGTTCGGAGCGGCGGCCGACCGCCGGTCGACCAGCTGGGCGCAGACCTCGAAGAGACCCGCGAAACCGGCCGCCTGCACCTTGGGATGCCCGTAGTCCATCGCCATCTCGACCTGCTGGGTGCAGCGCTCGAGGTCCTCGTCCAGCAGCCGGAGCATCGCCTGGAAGAAGATACGGCCGGGAAGGGGCTCCGCGAGCTCCCGCACCAGGTCGGCACGGCCGGCCGGTGCCATGGCGTCGATGAACTCCGACACGATCTTCCGGATTTCCTCGGCGCGCCTGTCCACCGCCGCCTTGGTGAAGTGGCGGTTGAGGATCGAGCGCCACTGGGTGTGCAGCGGCGGGTCGGAGTCAATGGGCAGCAGCTTCGGGACGTAGGCCTCCGCGACGCCGTGCGCCGAAGAGAACGTCTCCCAGTTCTGGGCCACCTCGAAGAGCGTGTCCGCGCCCATGACGAACCACCGCCCGGTGGTGTCGTCCCACGCCACCGGTAACTGCGCCCGAGCGGTGTGCAGCGTTTCGTGAAAAGTCTCGGTGAAGTCCTTCGTGTTGGCCGCGAGATGTGGGCACTTCTGGCCCGCCGTCCCGACGTCGCTGGTCCAGGTGTGCGTCATGAGCGCCTTTCGACCGTCTTTTGTTGTGAGGCTGCCCGAAGCCGCCGGCACGAAGCAGGAGGGACGTCGCCCGACATCAGACGGCCGACGGTCCCGAATCAGTCGACGCCACGCTGACGATCTTGCCGTCCCAGGTCTGGGTAACGACGACAGCAGCGCTCCGGCACCCGCCCCCCGCGCGAAACGGACAATGGTTGTCCGTCTGACTGGTTGCAGATTAGGGCCGGCACCAGGCCATGTCAAAGGTTGCGGAGCACCATATGTACGCGCTCGACAACCGACCCGTACGCGACGGTGCGACGCCGCGAACGAGCCGATCAGCGGCGGTAGGACGTCAACCAATTTCGATCTTGGATGTTTCGCGCACAGATCATCCGCTGGAGCCGGTGGCGACAAAGGACTGGCAAGGACATGCGAATGCGTCACGAGCACGTTGACGAACACGGTGGACGCACCGGAGACGATTTGGTCTATCGGGCAGCGGTCCTCGAAGCCGCGCGCGACTGGGTGGCCGGCCCAACGAGAAGGTCGCCGAGATCGCCGATCCGGCCATCACCACTCCGCGCAGGCAAGTGGTGGGTTTGCAGTTGCGTTCACCTGGCCGCAGCCTAAGCACGGCTCGCGCCTGTGTCAAAGCTCACTAGACGTCCCCACGGCGGTCGAGACCCGGGCTGCGGACCGCGCGCCGCGGACCCGAGGAGGCACCCGGGTCCGGCAGTCGATCTCGATCTTCCCGCGCCGCCGGCCGGACCCTTGACAGCTTTCAGCCAACCGGATCCCGCGACCGATCCCCTTCCTCAGCCCCGTCACCCACACGACTCGACCGGCCAGCCGCGCGCGTCCCGCACGCTCCCGATCCGCCACACCAATGCCCTCTCCGCGTTTACCCGGACACTCACCGCGGCCGGACTCGTCCTCTCGACATCCGCAGACGTCCGGTCGCCGCCGGGGGCCCGCTCCCCGCCCCCACGTGGTCACTACTGCAACCGTGCGTTATCGATCACGAGTTGCCCCGGCTTGGCAGTTCACCGCAGGCGCGTCCAGAGCCACACCATCCGAGATCATCGGCACGTACCGGGCGAGACCCCGCCGGAGAGCAGCGGCGATCCCCGCGGTAGATTTCGGCGCGTCCGGCGGCCTGAGCAGGGACGGACCGCCCACCCGGCGCGTCCCCTGGCCGGCCCAGATCATCACGGCGGCCCGCGCCCAGACAACGGCGCGGCGGGCGGCACACCGCGTGCGACACCGACGCCATTGCCCTCTACACCCACGCGCCTGGCGGCGGCACCGACCGCAAACCGGCAGCAGGAACGGGCGGTCGGCCGCGGGCCCCGGGAAAACCTTGCCAAGTGGCACCAGTCACTGTTTACTGGCGAACACTTGGTTGTTATTGCAAATCATTGACGTATGGGAGGTCTCGTGGGGAACCAGCAGAGCAGCCCTGCGGCTGACGCCGAGGCATCGCCCGACCCCAACGAGGCGGCGATTTGGGCAGCACTGTCCTCCTCCACGCTCATCACCGGCCCCTTCCCGGCCTACGCGCTCCTGCGCGAGAACGCGCCCGTCTGGCGCAGTCCGACCGGGTACGTCGCGTTCTCCCACGCGGAGGGCGAGGAGGCCCTCGACGTCATCCTGCGGTGCGTCGACGACCTGAGGCTGCCGGGCGGCGAGAGCGACGAGGACCTCTACAACCTCCGCGGCCTGGCCACCCTGCCCATCGCCTGGACCAACGCGCGATGAGGCCCTCGGGGCACAGGCGCCCCGAGGACGGCTGACAACCGAATAGTGGACCTGCCATCAGATGGAGAAACGACGATGACAACGCCCGCTAGCGCGGTCGACCCCGACCGTCGCTCCCCCTCAGGGGCCGACAGCCCGGTGGTCCCCACCGCCCCGCGCCCCGACTCCGCGCTTCGCGTCAGGAACCTGACCGTGCGCTACGGGGCCGTGGTAGCGGTCAACGACGTCAGCCTCGACGTGGCCGAGGGCTCGATCACGGGGCTGATCGGCCCGAACGGCGCGGGGAAGACCACCTTCATCGACGCGCTGTCCGGCTTCGTGCCCGCGGCCGGCGAGGTGCGTCTCGGCGACCGGGTCATCTCAGGACTGCGCCCGCACCTGCGCCAGCGCCTCGGCGTCGCCCGGACCTTCCAGTCCCTCGAGCTGTTCGACGACCTCACCGTGGTCGAGAACATGGTCGCCAACTGCAACATCTCGCCGTGGCAGATGGCGCGGGACGTCGTCACGGGACGGCCGGGGCGCCCACCGGAGTTCGTCGAGCAGCTGCTCGACCTGCTCAACCTGCGGCACCTGCGTTCCGAGCGCGTCAACAACCTCTCGCACGGACATCGCAAGATCGTCAGCATCGCCCGCGCCATGGCCTCGCAGCCGTCCGTCCTGCTCCTGGACGAGCCGGCGGCGGGGCTGGACAGCACCGAGAGCCGCTGGTTCGGCGAGCAGCTGCGTTCCGTCGTCCGCTCCGGCATCTCGATCCTGCTGGTCGAGCACGACATGGACTTGGTGCTCAGCACGTGCGACTACCTGTACGTGCTCGACTTCGGCCGGCTGATCGCGCAGGGCACCGCCGACAAGGTCAGCAAGGACCCACAGGTGGTCGCCGCCTACCTCGGCGGGCCCGCCGTCGCCGACGCGGAGCCGGCCGACTCGAAGGCCGCCCAGCCGGCGCAGACCGCGCAACCGGCGGAGACCGCCCCGGCGGCAGAGGCCACCCAGACGGCAGAGGCCACTCAGATGGCAGAGGCCACCCAGACGACGGAGGCCGCCCAGGCGGCGGAGGCGACGGAGGCGGAGCGGGTATGAGCGACGTCGTCCTGCGGGTCACCCATCTCAACGGTGGCTACGCCCGGCACACCGTGCTGCGCGGCCTGAGCTTCGAGCTGCGCGCCGGCGAGATCCTGGCGCTGCTCGGGCCCAACGGGGCCGGCAAGACCACGACCCTGATGACCGTCTCCGGCTTCCTCCCCGCGATCAGCGGATCGGTCGAGGTCCTGGGTCACCCCGCCCACAGGCACTCGCCCCACCAGCTCGCGCGCTACGGCCTGGGCTACGTGCCCGACGACCGGGCGCTGTTCACGAGCCTGTCGGTCCGGGAGAACCTCAAGGTCGCCCGGCACGGCGGCGGGACCCTCGACCTGGCGCTGGACTACTTCCCCGAGCTGCGCAAGCGCCTCGACGTCAAGGCGGGCTCGCTGTCCGGCGGTGAGCAGCAGATGCTGGTCATCGCCCGTGCGCTGGTCGGCCGGCCGAGGATCCTCATGATCGACGAGCTCAGCATGGGCCTGGCACCCGCGATCGTGGCCAAGGTGCTGCCGGTGCTGCGCCGGATCAGCGACGAGCTGAACACCGCGATCGTGCTCGTCGAGCAGCACGTCCAGCAGGCCCTGGCGATCGCCGACCACGCGATCGTCCTGGTCCACGGCGACGTCCGGGTCTCCGCGCCCGGTGACGTCCTGCGGAGGGACCCGGACCAGTTGGAACGTGCCTATCTCGGCCAGTCCGTGGACCCCGCGCTCATCGACGACAGCCAGGACGTGCCAGCATGATCTACCTCTCCTTCCTTCTGCTCGGCCTCGGTGCCGGGGCGGTGTACGCCGCCCTGGGCACCAGCCTGGTGGTCACGTACCGCAGCTCCGGCGCCATCAACTTCGCCACCGGCGCGATCGCCAGCTACACCGCCTACACGTTCGCGACGTTGCGTTCCGAGGGAAAGTACTTCCAGCCGATCCCCTGGCTTCCGGACTTCATCAGCCTGGGCGATCCGCTCTCGCTGTGGCCCGCCATGCTGATCTCGCTGGCGACGGCCGCCGTGCTGGGCCTGCTGATGTACTGGGTCGTCTTCCGCTGGCTGATCAACGCCCTGCCGCTGGCCAAGATCGTCGCCTCCCTGGGCGTCATGATCGTCCTGCAGGCCCTGGTGGGCCTGCGCTTCGGCACCGAGTCGCTGCCCGTCTCGCCGATCATGCCCGCCGGGGTGTTCAGCCACGGTGACCTGCGTCTGCCGAAGGACCGCTTCTACCTCGTGGTGACGATCGTGGGGATCGCCGTCCTGCTCTGGCTGTTCTTCCGGTTCACGCGCTTCGGGCTGATGACCCGCGCCGCGGCCGACAGCGAGCGCGGGGCGATGATGGTCGGGATCTCGCCGCACCGCGTCGCGTCGCTGAACTGGACGATCGGTGCCGTCGTCACGGGCCTCTCCGGCATCCTGATCGCGCCGATCGTCCCGCTCACCCCCGGCGGCTACACCCTGTTCATCGTCCCGGCCCTGGCGGCCGCCCTGGTTGGCCGGCTGACGTCCCTGGGCCCGACGGTGATCACCGGCCTGCTCATCGGGGCGCTCCAGTCGGAGATCACCAAGTTCCAGACCTTCTCCTGGTTCCCGAAGTCGGGAATCGGCGACGCGGTGCCGTTCGTGCTGATCATCCTGGTGCTGTTCTTCCGCGGCAAGGCGATTCCGCAGCGTGGGATGAGCTTCATCGCGACGCTGCCGCACTCCCCGCGGCCCCGGGCCGTGCTGCCCACCGCGGGCGTCGGGTTCGTCGTGCTGGTCGTCGCGAGCCTGCTGCTCGAGCACGAGTACCGCGCCGGCCTGATGACGTCGATGTGTGCCGCCCTCATCGCCATGTCCTACGTGGTAGTCGTCGGCTACGTCGGGCAGATCTCCCTGGCCCAGCTCAGCCTGGGCGGCGTGAGCGCGTTCATGTGCAGCCGGTTCACCACCGACTGGCACGTGCCGTTCCCGCTGTCGGTGCTGTTCTCCGCGCTCGTCGCCGTGGTCGTCGGCGTCATCGTCGGCCTGCCGGCGCTGCGGATCCGGGGCGTCAACCTGGCGATCATCACTCTCGGCGCGGGCGTCGCCCTGCAGTCCGCCTGGTTCAACAACAACCAGTTCAACGGCGGCGTCTCCGGCGCCAAGGTGACCAACCCCTCGCTGTTCGGCCTCGATCTCGGCATCGGCAGCGGGCGCTCCTACCCGCGGGTGGAGTTCGCCGTCATGCTCGCCGTCTTCGTGGTCCTCGTCGGGCTCCTGGTCGCCTCGCTGCGTCGTAGCCGCCTGGGCAGCCAGATGCTGGCGGTGCGCGTGAACGACCGCGCCGCCGCCGCGGGCGGGATCAACGTGCCGATGATCAAGCTCGTGAGCTTCGCCTTCGCCGCGTTCGTCGCCGGTATCGCGGGGTCGCTGATGGCCTACCAGTCGGGCAGCGTCAGCGGGGTCTCGTTCGACGTGTTCCTCGGCCTCAGCCTGTTCGCGCTGGTCTACCTGTCGGGCATCACCTCGATCACCGGCTCGCTGCTCGCCGCGGTCTTCTTCCCCGGCGGCATCTTCTACGTGGTGCTCAGCAACTGGGTCGACCCCGGCGGCTACTTCGAGCTGGTCACCGGCCTGCTGCTCATCGACGCCGCCGTCCGCAACCCCGAGGGCTTCGCGGGCCGGCTGCAGCAGGGTGGACGCTGGGTCGGCCGCAAGCTCGACGAGCGCCGGATGCGGGCCCTCCCGCCGCCCGGGCCGGACAGCCCCGCCCCCGACGACAGGGCCCCGCAGGCCGGCCCGCTCTCCAAGGAAGCGCTCGCCCAGGGCTGACGTGCCTCGGAGCATGAGCGGACGGGCCCCACGGGGCGATCGTCGCGGCCGTGGTGGCGGACCCAGGCTGGATGGCCGGGTCCGCCACAGCGGCCACGCGGGCAGGAGGCCCGCCTGAGGCGACCGACCTGATGATCCCGGCGACCGTTGGTCCGGGCGCTCGCCGGCGTCGACGGTTCCCTTGCCTGGGCGACGAACCAGTGCTTTTATGCGACCGTGCGGTTGCGATTACGAATACACGGGGCCAGTGATGCGCGCACCGACCTCTCCGGCGAGCACGGCGAGGGACTCCGCCGATGACGACGATCTCATCGGACCGGCTCAGCGCTCTCTTTCGGCCACGGAGCATCGCCCTCGTCGGCGCATCCAATAAATCCCCGTTCTCGCGGGGAGTATTTCAGAACCTCACCCAGTCCGGGTTCGACGGGAGCCTGCACCTGGTGAATCGCCGGGGCGCCGAGACGCACGGCCGCCCGACGGTCACGTCCTGCCAGGAGATCGGCACACCGGTCGACATCGCGTTCATGATGGTCCCGCAGGCGGGCACCCTCGATGCCCTCTCGGACGCCGCGGCCGCCGGCATCCACAACGCGGTCGTCCTGTCCTCCGGCTATGGCGAGGCAGGCGAGTCGGGACGCGCGGCGCAGGCCGAGCTCGTGGCCCACGCCGAGTCCCTCGGAATGCTGCTGCTCGGCCCGAACATTCTCGGTTTCGCGAACATCGTCGACCGCACACCGGTGACGTCCATCCCCGGGCTGCCCGCCGAGGCGGGCCCCGTCGCGCTGCTGTCGCAGAGCGGCGCCAGCTCGGCCGCGATGTGCGACTTCGCTGGCCTGGCCGGCGTGGGCCTGTCGTACATGGTGACCCTCGGCAACGAGGCAATGATCACCGCGGGCCACGTCCTGGACTTCCTCGTCGACGACCCGCACACCCGCGCGGTGGCGATGTTCCTGGAGACCGTCCGAGACCCGGACACCTTCCGCGACGCCGCGGCCCGGGCCGCCCGCGCGGGCAAGGCCGTGGTCGCACTCAAGGCCGGCAGCAGCGAGCTGTCCGCCCGCACGGCCGCCGCGCACACCGGCGCCCTCGTCGGCGACGACCGCACGATCGCCGCCGTCTTCCGGAACCTGGGCGTGATCCGGGTCGACACCATCGAGGACATGCTGATCACCGCGGGCGTCGCCGCGCACACCGGCCGGCTGGCCAGGCCGGGCATCGGCGTGGTCAGCATCTCCGGCGGCGCCTGCGACATCTTCGCCGACCGCGCCGAGGACGCCGGCGGCCAGCTCCCCGCGCTGTCCGACGGCACCGTCGCGGCGCTCGGCGCGGTGATGCCGGACTACGGCACCGTGCAGAACCCCCTCGACGTCACCGGCGCGGCACTCATCGACCCGTCCCTGTTCACCAAGGCGATCGCGGCGGTGTCGGCCGATCCGGCGATCGGAGTCCTGGCCGCGATCGGCGCGCTCCCGTGGCGCGAGACGCAGCGGCCGTACTCCGCCCAGCCGATGCTCGACGCGATCGGCGCCGGGGCGGCGCTCTCGCCCGTGCCGACCGTCCTCGTGAACCAGGTCGTGCAACCGGTGACCGCGAGGACCGTCGAGGCGCTGCGGGAGGCGAGGATCCCCCACTCGGTGTGCGGGCTCGCCCAGGCGGTGTCGGCGTTGAGCCGCGTCGCCTGGTGGTCGGGGGTGACCCGTGAGATGGCCGAGCAGCCGCCGGCACCGCCCCCGCCGACCGCGTTCCCCGAGGTCACCGACCGGACCGGCTCCTGGTCCGAGGAGCGTGCCCGCGCGCTGCTCGCGGCCGCCGGGATCCCGGTCGTCCCGGGGCGGACCGTCCAGACCGCGGTGGAGGCGGTGGCGGCCGCGGCCGAGTTCGACGGCCCGGTGGCCTTGAAGCTCGTATCCCCGGACGTGTTGCACAAGTCCGACGTCGGAGGGGTCCGTCTCGACGTGCGGGGCGAGGGCGAGGTGCGAGCCGCCTTCGAGGAGGTGCGCGCCGCCGGCGGCGCGGTCGCCGGCGCCCGCGTCGACGGGGTGCTGGTTTCGCCGATGCGCCGGGGAGGCATCGAGCTGCTCGTCGGCGTCGTCCGGGATCCGGGCTGGGGGCCGACGCTGGCCGTCGCGCTGGGCGGGATCTTCGTCGAGGTCCTACGGGACTCGGCGCTGTCACCGCTGCCCGTCACGCCGGCGCGGGCGCGTCACCTGCTGGAGAGCCTGCGCGGCGCGGCGGTGCTGGCGGGCACGCGCGGCGCCAGGCCCGCCGACCTCGACCGCCTGGCCGCGACCGTCGCGCGGGTGGGTGACCTCGCACTCGCCCTGGGCGACGACCTGGAGTCCATCGAGATCAACCCGTTGTGGGTCGACGGCTGCGAGATCGAGGCCCTGGACGCGGTGGTCACCTGGCGGGGAGGGCGGGACTGATGCGCACCCGGTTCACCGAGCTCGTCGGCGTGGAGCACCCGCTGGCTGGTTTCAACCGGTCTCCCGCGGTCGTCGCCGCCGTCACCAACGCGGGCGGGCTGGGCGTGCTGGCCGCGACGGCCTACACCCCCGAGGAACTGGACGCCCAGCTCAGCTGGATCGACGAGCAGGTGGGCGGCAGGCCGTACGGCGTCGACCTGCTGATACCCGAGAAGTTCGTGGCTGGCGACCCGGCGGACCTGGTCGCCAGCCTACGGGCGCAGATTCCCGCCGAGCATCGGGAGTTCGTCGGCCGCCTGCTGGACAAGTACGGTATCCCTCCGCTGCCCGCGGCCGCGGGCCCCGGACGTGACGACGTCGCCGCGCAGGTCAACCCCACCGGCGCGGCGGCCCTGCTGGACGTGGCGTTGGGCCACCCGATCGCCCTCGTCGCCAGCGCCCTCGGCACCGCCCCGCCGCGTCTCGTCGAGCGGGCGCACGCCGCGGGCATCGCGGTGGCGGCGCTGGTCGGGCAGCCGAAGCACGCCGCCCGTCAGCTCGCCGCCGGTGTCGACGTCCTGGTCGCGCAGGGGACGGAAGCCGGCGGGCATACCGGAACCGTCGCCACCATGATCTTGACGCCGGAGATCGTCGACCTGGCCGGCGATCTGCCGGTGCTGGCGGCCGGCGGGATCGGCACCGGCCGGCAGCTGGCCGCGGCCCTCGCGCTCGGCGCCGCGGGCGCCTGGTGCGGCTCGGTCTGGCTGTCCAGCGTCGAGGACATCACGCCGGTGCACATCAAGGAGAAGTTCCTCGCCGCCAGGAGCATGGACACCGTGCGCTCGCCCACGCGCACCGGGAAGCCGTCCCGTCAGCTCCGCAGTGCCTGGCACGACGAGTGGGAGGCCGAGGGCAGCCCGCGGCCGTTGCCCATGCCCCTGCAACCGCTGCTCGTCCATGAGGCGTGGGACCGCATCGACGCCGCCGCCGCGGCCGGCCACGACGGCGCCCGCGAGCTGGGGTCGTTCTTCATCGGCCAGATCGTCGGGTCGTTCACCGAGCTGCGGCCCGCCGCCGACATCGCGCGCGCGATCGTCGCCGACTGCGAGCGGCGGCTGCGCCAGCTGACGTCGACCGTCCTCGTCTGATGCCGGGCCTGAGCCGGCCGTCCGCCCCGGAGTCCCGCATGAACCTCACCGAGCTCGACCCGCGCACGCCCGTCCTCGTGGGCGTCGGCCAGGCGTCGGAGCGCATCGGCCAGCCCGGCTACCGCCGCCTGTCCGCCGTGGACCTCGCCGCGGCGGCCGCGGGGGCGGCGCTGGCCGACACGGGCGCCGACGTGACCGCCGTGGCCGCGGCCGTCGACGCCGTCGCCGGCGTCCGGCAGGCCGACATCTCCGTGCCCGGCCGGCCCGCCCCGCTGGGCAGGTCGGACAACTATCCGCGGTCGGTGGCCTCCCGCGTGGGAGCCTCCCCGCGCCGCGCCGTGCTGGAGGTGGGCGGTGGCCAGTCGCCGCAGCACCTCGTCAACGAGTTCGCGGCGGCGATCGCCGCGGGCGGCCCCGAGGCCGTCCTCCTCTTCGGCTCGGAGATCATCTCGACGACGCGGCACCTCGCCGACGCCCCCGACAGGCCCGACTTCACCGAGCACGCGGACGGTCAGCTGGAGGACCGCGGCTACGGCCTGCACGGCATGATCAGCAGGTACGGGACGACGCACGGCCTGGTCGGCGCGCCCACGACCTACGCCCTGTTCGAGAACGCCCGCCGCGCGCGGCTGGGCCTCTCCCGCGAGGCCTACGCGCGGGCGATGGGCGAGCTGTTCGCCCCGTTCACGCGGGTGGCGGCGAAGAACCCGCACGCCGCGGCCCCGGTCGAACGCGACGCCGCCGGGCTCGTCACGGTCACGGGCGCCAACCGGATGATCACCGATCCGTACACCCGCTACGTCGTGGCCCGCGACCAGGTCAACCAGGGCGCGGCCGTCCTGCTGACGTCGCTCGCGGTGGCCCAGCGCCTCGGCATCGCCCCCGACAGGTGGGTCTTCCTCCACGGTCACGCCGACCTGCGCGAACGCGACCTGCTCGACCGGGCGGACCTCGGCCGCGCCCCCGCGTCGGTGCTCGCCGCCCGGCACGCGCTGGAGGTCGCCGGCGTGACCCTCGCCGACGTCGGCACCTTCGACTTCTACAGCTGTTTCCCGGTCGCGGTCTTCGCCACGGCCGTCGACGGCCTGGGGCTCGCGCCCGACGACCCGCGCGGGCTCACCCTCACCGGCGGGCTGCCCTTCTTCGGCGGCGCCGGGAACAACTACTCGATGCACGCGATCGCCGAGACCGTCGAGCGGGCCCGCAGCGCGCCGGGCAGCTACGGCTTCGTCGGCGCCAACGGCGGCGTGCTCAGCAAGTACTCGGCCGGGGTCTACTCCACCCGCCCAGCCCCGTGGCGTCCCGACGACAGCGCGGTGCTGCAGGCCGAGGTCGACGCGTGGGCCGCCCCGGAGCGGACGCGGTCGGCGGGCGGGTGGGCCACCGTCGAGACGTACACCGTGCGGTTCGACCGCGAGGGGAACCGCACCGGCATCGTCGTCGGGCGGCTCGAGCGGGACGACCGCCGGTTCCTCGCGCAGGTCCTTCCCGAGGACGACGAGATGCTCGCGCTGCTGGACGGTGACGAGCCCATCGGGCAGCGCGTCTTCGCCCGTTCCACGTCCCGGGTGAACCGGGTGACCACGACGGCCCGGCGCCTGGCGCGGCTGCTGCCGGCCTCACCGCCGGCGCTGCGCTCGGACTACGAGAACGTCCTGGTCCGGCGCGACGGGCACATCCTGGAGATCACCATCAACCGGCCCGAGCATCGCAACGCGCTGCACCCACCCGCGAACGACGAGCTCGCGTCGGTCTTCGACGCGTTCTTCGCCGACCAGGACCTGTGGGTCGCGGTCCTCACGGGCGCCGGCGACAAGGCGTTCTGCGCGGGCAACGACCTGCTCTGGTCGGCGCGGGGCAAGCCGATGTGGGGCCCCGAGAGCGGTTTCGGCGGCCTGACCAGCCGCCGCTCGCTGCCCAAGCCGGTGATCGCGGCCGTCAACGGGTTCGCGATGGGGGGTGGGTGCGAGATCGCCCTGGCCTGCCACCTCGTCGTCGCGGACGAGACGGCCCAGTTCGCGCTCAGCGAGGTCAGGGTCGGGCTGGCCGCCGCCGCCGGCGGGCTCGTTCGGCTTCCCCGGGCCGTGGCGCCGAAGGTGGCCAACGAGATGATCCTCACCGGCCGGCGGATCACCGCCGACGAGGCGCTGCGGCACGGCCTGGTCAACCGGGTCGTGCCCGCCGGCACCGCGCTCGACGGGGCGCGCGCGCTGGCGCGGGAGATCGTCGAGGTGTCGCCGACCTCGGTGCGGACCTCGCTGGAGATCATGGAGCAGACCCGGCTCGTCCCGGACCCGGTCGACGCGATCATCGACCACAGCGACGCCCTCGATGACCTCGTGCTGTCCGAGGACATGCGCGAGGGCCTGGCCGCCTTCGCCGAGAAGCGCCCGCCGCGTTGGCGCAACCGGTGAGCTCGGCGGCGGCCGCGGCCGCCGGGACATGAGCCGCCCAGGCAGGTGATGCCGTGCCACCCGGCCCAGGTCACCTGGACGCGCGGCTGTCGCGGTGTGGGCCGGGAGGCGCCGTCTCCACGCGGGAATTCATGATCAGGATATGCGATGGTCGGCGGCTCGTCGCCGGCCCGTGGGCCATGAGCCCGTCGAGCTGTCGGCCACCGAGGACGTGTCTTCCTCCTCGGTGGCCGCCAGGTCCGTCAGGCGGTGGCTGCCGGCGCGGCCGCCTCGCCGTGGATCGGGCGGCCGGCGAGGAAGGCACGCAGGTTCTGCTCGAACACCTCCGCTCCCCGCCGGTACCGGCCGAGGCCCTGGCCGGCGGAGTGGGGTGTGATGGTGATCGCCGGGTGCGCCCACAGCGGGCTGTCATCGGGAAGCGGCTCGTGGGCCATGACGTCGAGGACCGCCCGGCCCGGGGTGCCGCGGTCGACGGCCGCCACCAGGGCGGACTCGTCGACGAGGCTGCCGCGGGCGACGTTGACGAGCAGGGAGCCGGGCCGCATCGCGGCCAGGAACCGGGTGTCGACGAGCGGCGGCTCGTCGGGGGCGGCGGGCCGCGCCAGGACGACGACGTCACAGCGTGACAGGTGCCCGAGCAGCTCGTCCGCGGCGACGAACTCGCGGATCGACGCATCGGACGGCTCTATCCGGTCCGCGCCCAGCACGTTCGCTCCCAGCGCCGTGGCGACCTGGGTGATCCGCCGTCCAATGTTGCCCAGCCCGACCACCAGCCAGGTGGATCCAGCCATCTCGGCGCACTCGTGCGGCCGCCAGGCGCGGTCCGCCTCGGCGGCGCGCCATTGGTCGGCCCGCTGGAAATGGTCGAGGGCGGCCCGCAGAACGTACTCGGCCAGTGGGACGGCGTAGATGTGCGCGGAGCTCACCCGGACCCCGCGAGCCAGCAGCTGCGTGAACAGCGGGGAATCGAGTCCGGCCGTCGAGCTGTGCACCCAGGCGAGCCGGGGAGAGTCGATGAACGCCGACCGGAACCAGGCGACGCCGCGGCCGCCTGCGAACAGGTCGCTGGAGAACCACACGACGGTCGGTTCGCCGTCGAGGACGGCCTTGCCGTCTCGGTCGCGCACCCCGTCCTCGGCGGCGAGGAGAAAGCGCGCGCCCGGAGCGGCCGCGGCAAGATGTTCGCCGAACTGGTCGAAGGCGGCGGCCGACACAAGAACGTCCATGGTCGCTGTCTCTCCTGGGGTGTGTTCGCGGGCTCACGCCGCCCGGTGCGGGCCGCGGATCCGCGCCGGGCCCCGGCCGCCCGGCGGGGGTCAGGGCCTCAGTTGGATGAACTCGACGGGGGTGCCGTCCGGGTCGCTGATGTAGAAGCTGCGCGCGGGGCCACCCGCCACCTCCACGATCGGGGTGGCCTGGTGGTCCCCGGACGCGACGACCTGTCGCCGCTTCTCGTCCACGTCGGGCACCCTGATGCACAGGTGTGGGTTCCCCACCCGGTTGTGACCATTGAGCGCGGTCCCGCCGCCGCCCTCCTGGTACTGCACGAGCTGCAGGCAGAAGCCGTCGAATCCCACCCGCGCGGCGTCGATGACCGCGCCGGAGTTGTTGGTCAGGGTGTCGAACCACTCTCCGCCGGTCTTGAACCCGCGCTTCTGGAACTCCATGCCGACGACGTCGCAGTAGAAGGCGATGGAACGGTCGAGGTCGCTGACCGTGAGCCCCATGTGGTCGAGCACGTGCGTCACGCCATCTCCTCCTCGCGATCGGTGGCCTGCGTCGAAACGGTGCCGGTGGCGCGGAGGAAGTCGAAGTCGCATCCCTCGTCGGCCTGCAGGACATGGGCGACGTACAACGCCTCGTAGCCACGGGTGGCCGCCGGTCGCGCCGGAGTCCGGTCACCGCGGCGCCGGGCGAGCTCGGGCTCGTCGACGAGCAGGTCCAGGGTGCCGGCGGCGATGTCGAGGCGAACGAGGTCGCCGTCGCGCACCAGGCCCAGCGGGCCGCCCACCGCGGACTCCGGCGTCACGTGCAGGACGATGGTTCCGGCCTGGGTGCCGCTCATCCGGGCGTCCGACACCCGGACCAGGTCCCTGACCCCGGTGACGTAGAGCTTCGCGGGGATCGGGATGCCACCGGCCTCCGGCATGCCCGGCCCGCCGCAGGGCCCGGCGTCGCGCAGCACGAGGACGCTGTCGGCCGTCACCGGCAGGTCCGGGTCGTGAATACGGGCGGCGAGATCGGCGGGATTCCGGAACACCAGCGCCGGCCCGGTGTGGCTCCACAGCTCCGGGGACGCCGCCGAGCTCTTGATCACTGCTCCGCGCGGCGCCAACGTCCCGCGCAGCACCGTCAGTCCCCCACCGGCCCGCACCGGGTCGGCGGGGGTCCGGATGACCTGGCCGTCCGGCTCTGGCGCCTCGTCGACGATCTCGCCCATCGTCACCCCGGTGACGTGGACCGCGTCGCGGCGCAGCAGCGGGCCGAGCGCGCGCAGAAGGGTGGGAACTCCGCCCGCCGCGGCCAGCTCGCTCAGCAGCCGCGGGCCGGAGGGGCGCACGTCGGCCAGGACGGGGGTCGACGCCGCGAGCTCGGCGACGTGGTCGAGCCCGATGCGCAGCCCGAGCCGCCCCGCGATCGCCTCCAGGTGAATGATCGCGTTCGTGGAGCCGGCGATCGCGAGGACCACGCGCAGGGCGTTGTCCAGCGCCGCGGCGGTCATCACCCGGCCCGGGGTCATGCCGCTGCGGACCGCCTCCACGGCGGCGCGCCCGGTGTGCTCGGCGAGCTGACGGCGGCGCGCGTCGACCGCCGGCAGCAGGGCGGCCCCGGGCAGCGCCATGCCGAGCGCCTCGGCGACGACCGCCATCGTCGTGGCCGTCCCCATCACGTTGCACGTTCCGACCGACACGTTGAGGCAGGTCTCGAGGCAGGACCAGTCGTGGTCGGAGAGCTGGCCCGCCGCGCGCTGGGCGGCCAGCGTCCAGAAGTCGTCGGTGACCAGCGGCCGGCCTCCGAAGGCGCTCTCCAGCCGTGGGCCCGCGGGCACCACCAGCGCCGGCTTGCCCGCGCTCGCCGCGCCCATGAGCTGGCCAGGCAGCGTCTTGTCGCAGCCGCCGAGGAAGACCACGCCGTCGATCGGCGTGCGGGTGACCATCTCCTCGACGTCCATCGCGAGCAGGTTGCGCAGCAGCATCGAGGTCGGCCGCACGAAGTTCTCGCCGATGCTGATCGTCGGGAACTCCAGCGGCAGGCCGCCGGCGAGCAGCACACCCCGCTTGACCGCCTCGGCGAGCTCACGCAGCCCGGCGTCGCAGGGGTTGAGCTCGCTGGGGCTCGCGCACACCCCGATGACCGGCCGGGCCGAGGCCGCGGAGTCGCCGAAGCCCTCGGCGTGCAGCCAGGTGCGCAGCACCATGCCGGGGCCGGGTCCGTCGAGGCGGGCGCTGGTGGAGGAGTGCCCGCCTGTGCCGTCGCTCATCGGCCCGCCGCCTATTCCTCGGTTGGGTCCGTGAACCGCGGCAGGCGGCCGGCCCTGCGCGCCTGGACCGCCTCGAGCTGGTTCGGGCTGCCGATCAGCGACTTCTCGATCCGTTCCTCTTCCGCGAGCGCGGCGGCGAGGTCGACCGCGCCGGCCAGGTCGAGCAGGCGCTTGGCGCCCCGCACCGCGTCCGGGCTGCGTTCGGCGATCTCGCGCGCGAGCGCGAGCGCGGCCGCGCGCGGGTCCTCGGCGATCCGGGTGGCCAGACCGATGCGTACCGCTTCCTCGCCGTTCACCGTCGCGCCCGTGAACACCAGCTCCTTCGCGACGTCGGGCCCGACGAGGCGGCCGAGCAGCTGGCTTCCGGCCATGTCGGGCACCAGGCCCCACCGGACCTCCAGCAGGCCGAGCAGCGCATCGGGCGCGACGATCCGGATGTCGGCGCCGAGCGCGATCTGCAGCCCGGCGCCGAGCGCCGGACCACGGACCGCCGCGATGACGGGCACGGCGAGCTCGGTCCAGACGAGGACGGCCTGCTGGCCGAGGTTGCCGGCGCGCCCGGGCAGGCGCCCCTTGAGGATGGGATCCCCGTCCAGCATCCGGTCGAACTCCGTGAAGTCCAGACCGGAGCAGAAGGCCCGCCCGACGCCCGTCAGCACCACGGCGCGCACCGACGTCTCGGCCTTCAGGCGCTCGCCGACGGCCAGGATCTCGCGCAGCATGTGGGTGTTGACGGCGTTCAGGCTGGCGGGCCGGTTGAGCTGGACCTCGGCAACCGGACCGTCGATGCGCAGCAGCACGGTCTCGTCGGAGCCACCGTCGCCCGGGGCCGTGTTCGGCCCTCCGGTTGCGACCTCGTCCACCCGCGCAGCGCGCGCTCCGTCGTTCTCTAGTCGCGCCATTCCATTTTCTTATCACATCACAAACATTTGTTCGTCATTTCAACCACAAGCGACCAGGCCGGAGCGTGTCGCACGCGGGCACGCCACCGCCGCGACGGCGAACGGGACGAAACGCCGGTGGTCCGGCCCCACGCTCCCGGTCTTCGGCGATCAGCCGAGCGTGAGGCCGCGCACCGCGCTGCCACCGCCGTCGACCGGCAGCGTCACACCGGTGATGGCTCCGGCCTCCTCGGAGGCGAGGAACAGCACCGCGTGCGCCACGTCCCGGGTCGTCGGCATCCGGGTCAGGTGCATGGCCTCGAAGCGCCGACGGGTCTCCTCCGCCAGGGCACCCACGCGGTCCTTGCCGGTGATGAAGCCGGGAGCGACGGCGTTGCACCGGATCCCCGCGCGGGAGTAGTCCATCGCGATCGACCTGGTCAGGCCCTCCAGCGCCGCCTTGCTCGCCGAGTAGGCCGCGAGGTCCGGCGTCCCGCGCAGCGCCGTCCTCGACGTCACGTTCACGATCGAGCCGCGGCCGGCGGCGAGCATGTGCGGGACGACCCGCTCGACGAGCCACCGCGGCGCGGTCGCGTTGACCAGGAACATCTCGTCCCAGATCTCGTCGGACACCGCCCCGGCCGGGCCGTCGTCACCGGTACGCAGCGGCACCGCGCAGTTCACCAGGATCGACAGCGAGCCGAGTGCCGCGATGGCGTCGTCGACCAGCCGGGCGCACTCGGACCGGCGCGACAGGTCCGCCGCGACGAACTCCGCCTGGCACCCCCCGGACCGCAGGTCCTCGACCAGCGCCGTCCCGCGGGCCACCGTCCGCCCCGTGACGACCACCGCAGCGCCCTCGCTCGCGAACAGCCGGGCGATCTCCGTTCCGAGGCCGCCACCGGTGCTTCCCGTGACGAGGGCCGTCTCTCCCTTGAGCCGCACCGGACCGCCTTCCCGTCGCGCCACCTACTGATCAAACACATCAACGATTCATATTATCGACCGTTGATTCAACTTAGCAAACAATTCGTCGACACAGAACGGCCGAGGGCAGCGCTCCCGCGCCTCCCTCGGCCGTCGTGCGCCGTTCCTCAGGCCGAGACGGCCCGCACCATGCCGCCGGCCTCCACGGGCCGGGCCCAGTTCGGGAAGGGCTCGCTGCCATGGAGCGCCTCGGTCACCCGTCGGGTGCCCTCGATCAGGCGCTCCGCGTAGCGCTTCAGCTCCTCCACGCTCACGTCCGGCTTGAACTGCCCGATTCCGAGAGCGAGCACGACCCGGCCGGACGGGCCGAAGATCGGCGCGCGGATGGACATGACGGCCGCGAGACGCGGATCCGAGTCCTGCTCCGACAGGTCATGCCGCTCGTGCACGTGGGCCTCGATCGAGTCGAGCAGTTCCCGCGCGCCGTCGAGATCCTGGAGCTGCTCGAGGATGCGACGCAGCGACATGGCCTGGTCCAGCGTGGTCGCGTGGTAGCCGGTGATCCGGAGACGATCGAGGTCGCGGTAGTACGCGGCGCGCTCGGCTACGCTGATCCTTGGCGTGGCCGAGTCCAGCCAGGCCTCGACCTCCTCCTGCCGGGACCAGGCCATGAACTCCTTCGCGTAGGGAGGCACCGCCGGCGAGCGGTTCCCCACCGGGAGGTAGCCGAACAGCGGGCGGTCGACGTCGCGGCGCGCCATCACGACCACCTCTCGGCCGACGAGGCTGGTGGCGACGCACGAGACGCTGAGCTCCTCGTGGATGGCGACGAGCTCGACCCGGGCGATGTCGAGCGCCTCGTTCGCGTCCAGGGCCGCGGCCGTCCCGAGGTTCACCAGCGCCGGGCCCAGCATGTACGTCTTGTCCGCCGGGTGGCGGATCAGCATGCCCTCCTCGACGAGCTCCGTCAGCATGGCGTGGCAGGTCGCCTTGTTGAACTCCAGGCTGCGCGCGATGTCCGAGAGGGAGAACCGTTCCTTCGGGTGACTCGCGAGGAACTTCAACAACCTGACGGTACGTTCCACCGAGGGTGCCGGCCGGGCCATCTCTCCTCATTCCACCGACGTGTCGGCACGCGAACCGCCAGGCTGGCATCGGCGCGCCGAATCTGTTCAACACTGCGAACAGTACCCGCATCCGAGTGCCAATGTGACGGCACCCCGCCGGTCGCCCTTGGAGTGCCGCGCCGGCCGGAACCTCACGGTTCCGGCCGGCGCGGGTCTCAACCCGTCACGGCGGGCACGGCCTCGGCACTGTCGAACTCCGCGACCAGCGCGGCCCGCTGCTCGTGGTACCGCTCGACGGACGCCATCTTGATCTCCTCGTAGCCCCTGATGATGTCCGGGAGCACGGCGAGGCGGACGGCCACGGCGTGGTTGTCGGCCGAGAGCCGCTCCAGCACGTGGTCGATGGTCCGCACGTACTCGGCGACGAGCTCCCGCTCGGTCCGCCGGACACCGGCGTAGCCGAAGATGTCGAACGGCGTGCCGCGCAGCCGGCGCGAGGCGCGCAGCGCCCGGTACGCCGGCGTGAACCACGGCCCGAGCCGCAGCTTGTTGTGCAGCCCCATCGCCCGCAGGAGCGGCGGGTGCAGGTGCGTGTACACCTTCACCGGCTTGCCCGCGGCGACCGCCTCCACCTGCGCGCGCGCCTGCTCGGTCAGCTGCAGCCGCCCCACCTCGTACTCGTCCTTGTAGGCCATCAGCTTGTGGAGGTGGTGGGCGACCGCCTCGGCGAGCGCGGTGCCGCCGGGCGTCACCCGCTGTTCGACCTCGGCGACCCGCCGCACGACGTCGAGATACCGCTGCGCGTACGCCGTGTCCTGGTAGTCCGCCAGGTCCGGGAACCGGATCGCGACCAGCCGGCCCAGCTCACCGCCCAGCCCGTGCGCACCCTGCGCCCCGGCGCCGCCGATGATGCCGCCGAGCAGATGCTGCCGCTGGCCGGTCCGGTCACCGGCGTCGGCGCCCGCGGACCCCGCCCCCTGCTGGGCCCGGGCCAGCGCCGCGTCGACGGCCGCCTGGTCGTGGACGAACATCCGCCCCCAGCGGAACGCCTGGATGTTGGCCTCCACGGCAACGCCGTTGAGGTCGATCGCCCGTTCGATCGAGGCCGCCGACACCGGCACCGCGCCGCGCTGGTAGGCGATTCCGAGCCCGAAGATGTTGGCGGTCGTCGAGCGGCCGAACAGCATCTCGGTCGCCTTCGCCATGTCGACGAAGACGTTGCGGTCCGCCCGGGTCCGCTCGTCGAGGACCTCGCGGATGCGCGACATCTCCGGCTGCCGGGCGCCGGTTCCGATCATCCGTCCGGTAGGCGTCTCGGTCAGCGAGGCGACCACGACGGTCCGGTCCGCCGCGACTCCCGAGAGGTTGTTCGGCATCAGGCCCACGATGAGGTCGAAGGCCAGGTAGAGGTCGACCGCGCCGGCCGGGATCTTCGCGCTGGTGGCCAGCGGCGCGGTGGTGATCCGCAGGTCCGAGACCACGGCGCCGCCCTTCTGCGCCAGCCCGGTCTGGTCCATGCCGGTCACGTACCGGCCGTCGAGCAGCGCGGCCGTGCCGAGGACCTGCGCGACCGTGACGACCCCGGTCCCGCCGATGCCGGGCATGCGCACCCGGAAGTCGTCGCCGGACACGATCAAGGCCGGCTCCGGTGCCGCGTCGGCCGCCAGCCGGTCGGGACGGGCGGGCCCGGCGCTCGCGGCGGAGCGCTCGGCGGCCTTCTTCGCGGCCCGTTCGGCGCGGCGGCGGGCCCGGCGGCCGCGGGCCGGCTCCAGGGTGATGAACGACGGGCAGTCACCGTGCAGGCAGGAGAAGTCCTTGTTGCAGGAGGACTGGTCGATGAACGTCTTCGGCCCGAACTCGGTGTCGAACGGACGGACCGACAGGCAGTTCGACTTCGCCCCGCAGTCGCCGCACCCCTCGCAGACCCGCTCGTTGATGAGCACCTTCGTGGGCGGCTCGACCTGACGGCCACGCCGGCGCAGCCGGCGCGCCTCGGCGGCGCACTGCTGGTCGTGGATGAGCACGGTGACGCCCTGGACCCCCCGCAGCTCCTCCTCGGCCTCGAGGATCCGCTCGCGGGGCTGGACGGTGACGCCACGGGGCAGCTTGCGCCCCCGGTACCGGGACGCGTCCTCCGTCGTGATGATGATCTTCTTCACGCCGACCGTGTCGAGCATGGCCGCCATCTCGGGCACCTCGAGCAGCCCGTTCGCCTCCTGGCCGCCCGTCATCGCGACGGCCCGGTTGTAGAGGATCTTGAACGTGACCGTGGTCCCGGCGGCCACCGCGGCCCGCACCGCCATCTCACCGGAGTGGAAGAACGTGCCCTCCCCCAGGTTCTGGAAGATGTGCGGCGTGTCGACGAACGGCGCGGCGCCGATCCACTGCGCCCCCTCGCCGCCCATCTGGGTCACTCCGGTGACCTCGCCGACGACGTCGGGCGCCATGAAGGCGACCATCGAGTGGCAGCCGATGCCCGCGCCGACCAGGCTGCCCTCCGGGACCCGCAGGCTGGAGTTGTGCGGGCAGCCCGAGCAGAAGTACGGGGTGCGGGGGATCAGCGGAAGCAGCAGCCGCGTCTCCTGCGCCGGGGCCTGGCGCAGCACCGACGGGTCGATCCGCTGCGACAGCCGCTTCGCCACCGGCCGGGCGAGCACGTCGGCGTCGATCGCGCCGTGCGTCGGCAGCAGCGCACGGCCGGCGTCGTCCCGCTTGCCCAGCACGAGCGGCGCGTCCGGCACCCGGTACAGGGCGTCCCGGACCAGGTACTCCAGCCGCGGCAGCTTGTCCTCCACGACGATGATCTCCGCGAGGCCGCGGGCGAACTCGCGGATCAGCTCGTCGTCGACCGGGTTCACCATGCCCAGGCGCAGCAGCCGGATCCCCCGGCGCGCCAGGTCGTCGCCCTCGAGCCCGAGCTGGCGCAACGCCTCGACCGTCTCGTAGTAAAGGTGCCCCGGCGCGATGATGCCCAGCCACGCGTCCCCGGTGGCGTGCGTGATGGCGTTGAGCCCGTTCTCGCGGGCGTAGCGCAAGGCGGCGGGCAACCGCACCTCGTGGATGTCCCGCTCGACCGCGAGGATCTGGGGCGGCGACAGGGAGGCCGGCTCGTCCCGGCCCAGCGGCCGCCCGTCCGTGCCGACCGGCAGGACCGGGCGGATCCGGTCGGGCCCGACGACGGCGCTGCCGGCGCCGTCCGCGACCGCGGTGACCACCTTGAACCCCGTCCACAGCGACGTCACCCGCGACAGCGCGATGCCGTGCAGCCCGAAGTCGAGCACCTCCTGCACGTTGCCCGGGTGCAGGGTCGGGAGCCCGAGGTCGGCGAGCAGCGACTCCGAGCTGCTGGGAAGCGTGGAGGACTTGCAGGTCGGGTCGTCGCCGACGAAGGCCAGCACGCCGCCGTGCCGCGTCGTCCCGTAGTAGTTCGCGTGCCGGATCGCGTCGGCGGACCGGTCCAGCCCGGGAGCCTTGCCGTACCAGAAGCCGGCGACGCCGTCGGAGCTCATCTGGCCGAACCGGGCCGCGATCTGGCTGCCCATGACCGAGGTCGCGGCCAGCTCCTCGTTGAGCCCGGGGCGATGGACGACCCCGAACTCGTCCAGCAGCTGCTGGCGGCTCTCCAGCTCCAGGTCCAGCCCCGCCAGCGGCGAGCCCGGGTACCCGGACACGAAGCCCCGCGTGGCGAGGCCGGCGCGCCGGTCCGTCCGGATCCGATCAATGATCACCCGGACCAGGCCCTGCAGCCCGGTCAGGTAGATGCGGCCTTCCTCCCGGCTGTACTTGCTCTGGAGGTCGAACTCGGCCGGCGCGCTGTCCAGCACCTCGGTCATGGCTACTCCCGGTCTCCGCGCGCCGCGGGTGCGCCCGGAGTGAGGTGGATGTGCGACGGCTCCCTGAGCCGTTCGGTGTGCAACCCCGGCGGACCCGTCACCGATCCCGGCGCCGGTCGGTGCCGCGGCGCCGGGAACGGGAACGGATGGATATGGATATGGACGCCGGGGCGGTCGCGGTGGGCGAGAACGCGGTAGGCGAGGACGGAGGACTACAGCCGCTCGATGATCGTGGCGTTGGCCAGGCCGCCGCCCTCGCACATGGTCTGCAGCCCGTACCGGCCGCCGGTCTGCTCGAGGTGGTTCAGCAGCGTCGAGAGGATGCGGCCGCCGGACGCGCCGAGCGGGTGGCCGAGCGCGATCGCGCCGCCGTTCGGGTTGACCCGCTCCCACTCGACCGGGTGCTCCCGCTGCCAGGCCAGGACCACCGAGGCGAAGGCCTCGTTGACCTCGAAGGCGTCGATGTCGTCGAGCGTCAGCTTCGCCCGCTCCAGCACCTTGGTGGTCGCCGGGATCGGGCCGGTGAGCATGTGGATCGGGTTGACGCCGGTGACCGCGAAGGAGTGGAAACGGGCCCGCGGCCGCAGCCCGAGCTGCGCTGCCCTGGCCTCGGACATGATCAGGATCGCCGACGCGCCGTCGCTGATCTGCGAGCTGTTGCCGGCGGTGATCACCCCGTCGGGCAGGAACGAGGGCTTGAGCTTGCCCAGGACCTCGGCCGAGGTGCCCGCCCGGATCCCCTCGTCCTGGCTGAGCGTGCCGCCCTCCACCAGCTCGCCGGTCTCCTTGTCGAGGCGGCGCGCCGGCACCTCGAGGATCTCGTTCGCGAACCGGCCCTCGGCGGTGGCCTTGGCCGCGCGCTGCTGGCTGCGCGCCCCAAGCTCGTCCATGTCGTCCCGGGTGAGCTTCCAGTCCCGGGCGATCAGCTCGGCGGACAGCCCCTGGTGGACGCGCCCGCGGTGGCCGAAGGTGTCCCGGTCGGCGTACCGGGCGTCCACCAGCGGGCCGAACGGCTGGCCCAGCTTGGGGTCCGCCACCTGGGAGCGCATCGGGATCAGCGTCATGTTCTCGACGCCCGCCGCGATGACGATGTCGTAGGCGCCCGCCATCACGCCCTGCGCGGCGAAGTGCGCCGCCTGCTGCGACGAGCCGCACTGCCGGTCGATCGTGGTGGCCGGGACGCTCTCGGGCCAGCCCGCCGCCAGCACGGCCGACCGGCCGATGTTCAGCGCCTGGGCGCCGACCTGGTTCACGCAGCCGGTGATGACGTCGTCCACGAGCGCGGGGTCGAGGCCGGTGCGCCGGACGAGCTCGTTCAGCGTCAGCGCGAGCAGGTCGGCCGGATGCCAGCCGGACAGCGAGCCGTGCCGCTTGCCGGTCGCGGTCCGCACCGCCTCGACGATCACTGCGTCAGCCATGAAGCTTCCCTTCCAGAGACAGCGGATCCGCGGACAGCGGACAGAAACGGCGTCGGACAGGAACGGTGTCGCAGCGCGGTCGGGACGCTCACCCGGCCACCCTCTCGAAGACGGCGGTCAGCCCCTGCCCCCCGCCGATGCACATGGTCTCCAGGCCGTAGCGGACCTCCCGGCGGCGCATCTCGTGCAGCAGGGTCGCGAGAATGCGCCCGCCGGTGGCGCCCACCGGGTGGCCCAGCGAGATCCCCGAGCCGTGGACGTTGAACCGGTCGTCGTCGGCCTCGCCGAGCTTCCAGCAGCGGGTCACCGCGAGAACCTGGGCGGCGAACGCCTCGTTGAGCTCGATGAGGTCGATGTCCGCCAGGGACAGGCCGGCGCGGTCGAGCGCCTTCTGGGTGGCGGGGACGGGGCCGATGCCCATCACCTCGGGTCCCACACCCGCCACCGCCCAGGACACCAGCCGGGCCATCGGTTCCAGCCCCAGCGACTCGGCGCGCGCCAGGGTGGTCACCACGCAGGCGGACGCCCCGTCGTTCTGGCCGCTGGCGTTGCCCGCGGTGACGGTCGAGCCCTCCTCCCGCATGATCGGCCGGAGCTTGGCGAGCGACTCCAGGCTGCTGTCCGGCCGCGGGTGCTCGTCCGTGTCGACCACGGTGTCACCGCGCCGGCCGCGGACCGTCACCGGGATGATCTCCTCGGCGAAGGTGCCGTCCCGCTGAGCGGCCACCGCCCGCCGGTGCGAGCGCAGCGCCAGCTCATCCTGCTCGGCGCGGGAGATCGTGTACTCCCGCCGCAGGTTCTCCGCGGTCTCGATCATCCCGCCCGGCACCGGGTACCGCCGCCCACCGGCGGTCACCCGCCCGCGCGCGAGCGCATCGTGCAGCATCAGCCCCGCGCCGCGTATCCCCCAGCGGCCCTGGAGGGTGAACATCGGCGCGTTGCTCATCGATTCCGCGCCACCGGCGATGACGACGTCGGACGCCCCCGTCGCCACCTGCATGGCCGCGTAGATGACGGTCTGCAGGCCGGAGCCGCAGCGCCGGTCGAGCTGCAGGCCGCCGACGTCGGTCGGCAGGCCAGCGTCGAGCGCGACCACCCGGCCGAGCGCGGGGGCCTCCATACTCGAGTAGCACTGAGCGAACAGGACGTCGTCGACGGCCTCCGGAGCGAGCCCCGTCCGCTCCAACAGCCCGCCGACCACCGTCGCGCCCAGCTCGTGCGCCTGCAGGTCCCGGAACACCCCGCCGAAACCGCCGACGGGCGTACGCACAGGCGAACAGATCACCACGTCCCGGCTCGTCGAGCTTCCAGCGGCGGCGCCACCCGACGCGTCCGTGCTCATCACGCGTCTCCCTCTGCCCTCGTGGACTGCAATGCCAGCTCGGCGACGCGGGCGCGCCGCGCGTGCTCGTCACCGAGCAGGAGCCGGTCCACGCGGCCCCGGCGCCAGAACAGGTGCGCGTCGTGCTCCCAGGTGAAGCCGATGCCCCCGTGCACGTGCACGAGGACGTCGGTCGCGTGGGCGACGGCGTCCGCCGCGTAGGCGGAGGCGGCCGCCGAGTACAGCGGCAGGTCCGCCGGGGCGGCGTCCGCGGACCAGGCCGCGAGCCAGACCAGCGACCGCAGCTGCTCCTCCCGCACGTAGGCGTCGACGAGGGCGTGCTTGACCGCCTGGAACCCGCCGATGCGCCGGCCGAAGGCCTCCCGGGTGCCGGCATACTCCACGCCACGGCGGACGGCTTCGCCGACGGTTCCGAGGTCCTCGGCGGCGAGCACCACCCGTGCCACGTCGAGGGCCCGGTTCCACCGCGCCACGGCGCTCTCGCCGGACGCCAGCACCGTGGCCGGCGCCCCGGACAGCGTGATCGTCGCCAACGCCCTGGTCGGGTCGAACGGCGGCTGCGCGACCGCCTCGGCCGCCGGCCCGATCTCGGCCGCGACGAGCGCCGGCCCGTCCGGCGACGCCGCCAGGGTGAGGATGGTCTGTGCGCGGGCCCCGTCCACGGTGGGCCGCGTCGAGCCGGTGAGCGTGCCGTCTGGCGTGAGCTCGACGCCGGCCGGCTCCGCGACCGCGACCGCGACCGCGCCCTTCACGACGTCCGCGAGCAGGCTGCTCGCCCCGACCTCGGCGAGCCCCGCGAGCAGCGAGACCGCCCATCCCGCCGTGGACAGCAGTGGGGCGGGGCTCAGTTCCCGGCCGGCCTGCTCCGCGACGACGGCGAGGTCGAGCAGGGTGCCGCCGTCGGACTCGGAGCCGGCCGCGCCGGCTGGCTCCGCGAGCAGGCCGAGCAGCCCGAGCTCGGCGAGCTCGGCGCGCGGGTCGGACAGGTCCGCGGTGCCGTCGAGGACCGCGCGGCCATTCGCCACGCCGGAGTGCTCCGCGAAGAAGTCGCGGGCCATCTCCTGGAGCGCGAGCTGCTCGGCGGAAAGCTGGAAGTCCACGGTCACGCCCTCGCTTTCGCCGTGGCAGGCGCCTTGTCGGGACGCGGCTCCTGGGGCAGGCCGAGCACCCGCTCCCCCAGGATGTTCTTCATGATCTCAGTGGTGCCGCCGGCGAGCGCCGCGCCGTGCGCGAACGTCGCGACGTACTGCCACTTCGTGTCGCCGTCCACGCTCGCGCCGAACAGCGCGTCGTCGCCCTGCATCCGCAGGCCCAGGTCCGCGACCCGGGCGAGCAGCTGCGCCGCGGCGAGCTTGCCGGTGCTGCCCTCAGGGCCGGGCTGGCGGCCCTGGGCGATGGCGGTCAGCATCCGGTTCCCGGTCATCCGGCAGGCCAGCGCCTCGACCCAGCAGCTCGCGAACTCCTGGAGGACGCCCGGCCGCCGGTCGTCCGCGAGCTGCGGCAGCCGCCGGCGCACGGCCTCGGCGAGCGCGTCCGGACCGGCGCCGTACACCGACCCGTCGCCGGCGACGGTGAACCGCTCGTTCATGAGCACGGTGAGGGCCACGGACCAGCCCTGGCCGACCTCGCCCACCCGGTCGCCGTCCGGCACCAGGACGTCGTCGAAGAACACCTCGTTGAACAGCGCCTTGCCGGTCATCTCCCGCAGCGGGCGGACGCTGACCCCGGGCGCCTTCATGTCCACCAGGAACATGGTCAGGCCCCGGTGCTTCGGCACGTCCGGGTCGGTGCGGGCGAGCAGGATGCCGAAGTCGCACCACTGGGCGCCGGTGGTCCACACCTTCTGCCCGGTGACCCGCCAGCCGTCGCCGTCGCGCACCGCCTTCGTCGCGACGGCGGCCAGGTCGCTACCGGCGCCCGGTTCGCTGAACAGCTGGCACCACACCTCGTCGGCGCGCAGCAGTGGGCGCAGATAGCGCTCCCGCTGCGCGTCCGTACCGTGCGCGAGGATAGCCGGGCCGCACATCCCCAGCCCGATCCAGTTGATCACTCGCGGCACCCCGGCGCGCCGGAGCTCCTGGTCGATGATGACCTGCTGGATGGCGCTCGCCCCGCGCCCGCCGTGCTCGACCGGCCAGGTAGCCCCGACCAGGCCCGCGTCGGCCAGGACGGCCTGGGTCTGCTTGAACTCCTCCACCCGGCCCTCGGGCATCGTCCCGGCGGGCGCGAGCCGCGCACGGTTCTCGGTGAGGAAGTCCCGGATCCGCGCGCGGAACTCGGCCTCCTCGGGGGAGTCCTCGATGTCCACCTGCTGCTCCCACCCTTCCCTGGACCCGCTGGTCGACCCTGCCCGCCGTCGATCGACAATGCGATCAAATGTACGATATAGCAAACACCGGTTCGGCGGACTACTTCGGTGGCAGCCGGGCGGCTCCGTCGATGCGGATGACCTCGCCGTTGAGGTAGGAGTTGCCGAGCAGCTCCAGCGCCAGGCTCGCGAACTCGTCGGGCCGGCCCAGCCGTGACGGGAAGACCACGTCGCGGCGCAGCTTGTCCTTCATCGCCGCCGGGTCGGGGAAGCCGTCGTAGATCGGGGTGTCGATCAGGCCCGGAGCGATCGTGTTCACCCGGATCCCGGCGACCGCCAGGTCCCGGGCGACCGGGAGGGTGAGCCCGACGATGCCGCCCTTGGACGCCGAGTAGGCGGCCTGCCCGATCTGGCCGTCGAACGCGGCGACCGACGCCGTGTTCACGATCGCTCCACGCTCGCCGTCCGGCCCCGGCTCGCAGCGCCCGATCGCCGTCGCCGCGAGCCGGATGCAGTTGAACGTGCCGATCAGGTTGACCGTCACGATCCGGGTGAACCGGTCCAGCGGGAAGGCCGAGTCGTACTGGCCGTCCCGGCCGATCGTCCGCGCGGACCCGCCGATCCCCGCGCAGTTGACCAGGATCCGCAGCGGCGCGAGACTGACCGCCTCGTCGAGCGCGGCGGCGACCTGCTCCGGCGAGGTCACGTCGGCCCGCACGTACCGGCCGCCGGCGTCCGCCGCGGTCTGAGCCCCCTTCTCGTCCTGCAGGTCGACGATCACGACCTTGGTACCGCGTGCGGCGAGCGCATGCACAACGGCCGCACCGAGGCCGGACGCACCACCGGTGACGACGGCCGACGCCCCTGCAAAATCCACCGCTGCTCCTTAGATCGACACGGTCCCCATCGGCACGGTCCCCAAGAGGCTGCACGTGCTGCTATATCGATAAGTCGTTTGCAATTACAAACTAGACATACGGCTCTCCGACTGTCAAGCAAAACCGGACGCCAGACGCTACAGTCGTTTGCCATACCGAACAGTGCGGTAATGTCGGAGTTCGTTTCCATGCGGCGACGGAGGACTACATGGCCCGGCCGGCCCCATCGGTCGAACGCACGGTGGCGCTGCTCAAGCTGCTGGCCGACCACCCGCGCGAACGCTTCTCGCTGTCGGACATCGCCCGCCGGCTCGCCTCCAACAAGGCGACCTGTCACGCGATGCTGTCGGAGCTCCTCGAAGAGGGTGTACTGATTCGGCATCCAGCAGACAAGACCTACATGCTCGGGCCCACCCTGGTCCAGCTCGGCAGCGCCGCCGCGCACGACGCTCACCAGGCGCTCGACCACGCCAGGTCGGAGATGGCGGCCATCCACTCCGAGCTCGACGTCTCCTGCGTCGCCACCAGCCTGGTGGGCAACGACATCGTGGTCCTCGCGCGCGAGGACGTTGCGCGTCCCCTCGTCGGCTACCTGCCCGTCGGCAACCGGTCGCCGTTCTCCCCTCCGTACGGGAGCGAGTTCGTCGCCTGGGCGCCCACCGAGGAGGTGGATGCCTGGCTCGACCAGCGCGACCCCCCGCTGTCGGACGCGGAACGGGCCGAGCACTACGAGGCGCTGAACCGGATTCGCCTCGCCGGCTATTTCGCCACGTCGCTGGAGCAGGTGATGGCGCTGCGCCGGGTCCTGGAACAGCTCGCCGGGATACCCGGGGCGATGGAGCTCGAAGAGGCGATCAGGAGGCTGGTCAGCCAGCCGCGCCACCCGCAGATCGACGACCTGGGGCTGGTCGCCGCGATCAGGGCACCGGTCTTCGGCCCGGGCGGACGTGTCGTGCTGTCGCTGGGCATCGGACAGTTCAATCCGTACCCGACCGGCCGGAAGGCACGGGCCTACACCGACCGCCTGCTCGCCGGGACCCGCCGGATCACCGAGAGCCTGCAGGGAAGTGAGCCGTTCCCGGACTGGGCCCGCCGCCTGGCCGCGGTCGACGGCCTGCCGCAGACGGCGCCGGAGCCGATGCCCGGCAGGAACGAGGAGCACCGCGTGCAGCTCGGTGGGGGGCGCACCAGTGAGCAGCAGCGGGTCCGTCACCCGGCGGTGCCGCGGCCACCCGGCGACCACCAGGAGCACGGTGTCGACCGGACATCCGCGTGAGAGGCGGTCTCCGCGCCTAGACGGCAACCGGCCGGCGCGGGCATCTCTCGATCACAGGCCACTCGCCCAGATGCCCTCGGGGACGCGGCACCGCGCGAGCGGCCCTCAAGACCCCGGCGCACCCACAAAGATCGCCCGGCTCGGGACCAGCACGCGGCATCGCCACACGAACGCTAGCATTGCGTCGCAGTCGCTACCAGGTGTTTGATACTCCAAAAGACGCCATCCCCACGCAGCGGGAAGAACCACCGCGGATGAGGACTAGAGACATGGGCACCGGTACCGCTGAGGACATCCGGGCGTTCCTGATGACAGACGAGTTCGTCGAGGACCCGTACCCCGCCTACACGGAACTCCTCGAGAGCTCGCCACTGTTCTGGGGCACACCCGGAGACCTGCTCGTCTCCTCCCGCCAGCTCTGCCAGAAGGTGCTCGCGCGCGCCGAGGGCCAGACCGCGGTGCGGGAGCTCCTGCGCCGGCTGCCCAATCTGCGCAAGGCCGGCCCGGCGAAACGCGACGGGCTCTACCGTCTGCGGGGGCTCGCCGCGCTGCCCGTCGTCTGGGACGCCTGAGCCGTCTGAGCCGTCTGAACGGACGGCCAGAGGCCCAGACCGCGCGGCGCGCCACGTCACGGCGCGCGGCGCGGCCCGCCGCGAGACGCCACACATCGTTCGATCCGGAGGAGGCAGGCGAGCCTTGGAGCGCCACATCGATCAGTTGTTCATCGGCGGGGTGTGGTCCGCGCCGTCCACCGACGCGAGGCTGGAGGTGGTCAATCCGGCCACCGAGGAGGTGGTGATCAGCGTCCCCGAGGCGAGCACCGCCGACCTGGACCGCGCGATCGCGGCGGCGACGGCCGCTGTCGCCGACGGCGGCTGGCGGCGGGCCGGGGTGGACGCCCGGGCGGGGGTGCTCGAGCGGGCCGCCGAGCTGATCGGCGAGCGGGCCGGCGAGATCGGCCTGACGATGACCCAGGAGATGGGCGCCCCGCTGAGCGGCACCGTCGGCGGCCACGTGTCCGCCTCCGTGGCGACCATCCGCGAGCTCGCCGGCATCGCCCGCGGCATCCCCGAACGGGAGATCCGCACCGGCCGCGGCCCGGACGCGCTCATGCTGCGCGAGCCGGTCGGCGTGGTCGCGGCGCTGACCCCCTGGAACGGCCCGTTCGCGACGGCGGTGAACAAGGCCGTCGCCGCGTTGCTCGTGGGCTGCCCGGTGATCTGCAAGCCGTCGCCGCAGACCCCGCTCGACGTCGCCTATCTCGCCGAAGCCCTCACCGAGGCCGGCCTGCCCCCGGGCCTGCTCAGCGTGCTGCCCGCGGGCGCGGCCGTCTCGGAGGCGCTGATCGCCGACCCGGCCGTCGACGCCGTCACCTTCACCGGCAGTACGGCCGTCGGCGCCCGGATCGGCGAGATCTGCGGGCGCAGGTTCGCCCGGGTCCAGCTGGAGCTCGGCGGCAAGTCCGCCGCCCTCGTCCTCGACGACGCCGACCCGCAGGCCGTCGCGAAGGTCCTGCGCAGCGGCGTGTTCCGCAACGCCGGCCAGGTCTGCACGGCGCTGACCCGGGTCGTCGTCCCCCGTTCGCGCTACGAGGAGTTCACCGAGGCGCTGTGCGCCGCCGCGAACGCCATCGTCGTCGGCGACCCGATGGAGGCGGCCACCGAGATGGGTCCGCTGGCGACCGCGGCCCAGCGGGACCGCGTCGAGAAGGCGATCGCCGACGGGCTCGCCGAGGGTGCCCGGGTCGCGGCGGGCGGCGGCCGGCCGAAGGGGCTGGACCGCGGCTACTACGTCGAGCCGACCGTGCTGCGCGACGTGGACAACACGATGTCGGTCGCGCGGGAGGAGATCTTCGGCCCGGTCGCGGTCGTCATCCCGCACGACGGCGACGAGGACGCCGTACGGATCGCGAACGACTCCGCCTACGGGCTGCACGGAGCGGTGTTCACGGCGGACGACGAGCGGGCGCTGGACGTCGCCGCGCGCATCCGGACGGGAACGTTCAGCATCAACAGCTGCGTCAACAACCCGACCTCGCCGTTCGGCGGGGTCAAGGCGTCGGGCATCGGCCGCGAGCACGACCGGGAGGGCCTGGAGTTCTTCACCGAGCTCAAGACCGTGAACCTCACGCCCGCGATCTCGACGGCCCTGCGCGACAGCGTGACGGTCCGATGACCGCCGCGACCGAGTTCGAGACCGTCAGCCTGCGGGTCGAGGACGGCGTGGCCGTGCTGACGCTGAACCGCCCGGACAAGATGAACGCCTTCAACCCCACCATGCGCGACGACCTGCTCGCAGCCTTCGACCGGACCGACTCGGACGACGACGTGCGCGCCGTGGTGCTGACCGGCGCGGGCAAGGCCTTCTGCGCGGGCGCCGACCTGTCCGGACGGGGATTCACCGCGGCGCAGAGCCAGGAGGGCGTGGAGGTTCCGCGCCTCACCCGGGACAGCGCCGGGATGGTCACGCTCCGGATCTTCGACTCGCGCAAGCCCGTCATCGCCGCCGTCAACGGCGCCGCCGTCGGTTTCGGGGCCACGGTGACGCTCGCGGCGGACATCCGCCTCGGGTCCACCAGGACCCGCTACGGCTTCGTGTTCGCCCGGCGCGGCATCGTGCCGGACGGCTGCGCGAGCTGGTTCCTGCCCCGGATCGTCGGGATCAGCCGGGCGGCTCGCTGGTCCTACACCGGAGACCTGATCTCCGGCGCCGAGCTGGTCTCCTCCGGCCTCGTTGACGAGCTGCACGCGCCCGAGGAACTGCTGCCCGCCGCGCTGCGACTCGCCGGCGAGATCGCCGCCAACACGGCGCCGGTGTCGGTGGCCGTGACCCGCCAGCTGCTGTGGCGGATGCTCACCGCCGACCACCCGATGGAGGCGCACATCGCCGAGTCCCGCGCGCTGTACGGTCGGATGCGCAGCGCGGACGCGGCCGAGGGCGTCGCCTCGTTCCTGGACAAGCGGCCGGCGGCCTTCCCCCTGCGCGTGTCGACGTCGATGCCGGAGGTGTTCGACCCGGAGGCTCAGCCCCTGGCCTTCCCCGACGAGCCAGCCTCGCAGCGGTACCTGCCACCGGAGCCCGAGCCGCGGCGGCTCGCGCCCACCGATCCGCAGGCCGCGGCCGCGCCCTCCTGACAGGCTCGCGGGAGCCAGGCCACCACCACATCGAGGAGCCACACCCATGACCGAAGCGCCGTCCGACGTCACCGTCGAACGCGACGGCCCGGTTCTGATCATCACGATCGACCGGCCGACGGTGCGCAACGCGGTCGACGCCGCCGTCGCGCGCGGCCTCGCCGCGGCCGTCGACCAGCTCGACGCCGACCCGGCCCTGTTCGTCGGCATCCTGACCGGGGCCGGCGGGACCTTCTGCTCGGGCTTCGACCTGAAGGCGTTCCTGCGGGGCGAGAGCGCCCAGATCCCGGGGCGCGGCTTCGGCGGGCTGGTCGAGCGGCTGCCGCGCAAGCCGCTGATCGCGGCCGTCGAGGGATGGGCGCTGGCCGGCGGGTGCGAGCTCGCTCTCGCGTGCGACCTGGTCGTCGCCGCCGAGGACGCGTCGTTCGGTCTGCCCGAGGTGAAGCGCGGGCTCGTCGCCGCCGCCGGCGGGCTCATCCGGCTACCGCGCCGGCTCCCCTACCATCTCGCGATGGAGTACGCCCTCACCGGCAAGCCGCTGCCGGCATCGAGGGCGGCCGTGCTCGGCCTGGTCAACACCCTGACCCGGCCGGGCCAGGCACTCGCCGGCGCGCTGGAACTCGCCAGGGAGATCGCGGCGAATGGCCCGCTGGCGGTCCAGGCGACCACGGAGATCCTGCGGACGTCGCTGGACTGGTCCGAGCAGGAGGCGTTCGCCCGCCAGCGCGAGATCGTCGCGCCCGTGTTCGCCTCGTCCGACGCCCGCGAGGGAGCGCTGGCGTTCAAGGAGAAGCGCGCCCCGCTCTGGACGGCCAGCTGAAGCGCGCCGGCCGGGGGAACGAGGTTGGTCCCCCTCGGCCGCTGGAACGACAGACCGGTACCCGAGGAAGGTCGATGACAATGAAGATCAGCGTGGATTCGAGCCGCTGCCAGGGGCACGCGCTGTGCGCCGCGGTCGACGAGGACCTCTTTCCCCTGGACGAGGAGGGCTACAGCTCGCTCGGCGAGCCCCGGGAGGTCCCCGCCGGCTCCGAGGAGAACGCCCGGCTCGGCGTCGCCGCCTGCCCCGAGCGGGCGCTCACGCTGCACGACTGAGCCGGATTACCCGCGGACGGATGTCCGCCGTCGCCGGACGGCGGCGTGGTGGAGCGCCACGCCGCCGCAACTCGAGATCTTTCTAAGCGCCGCGGACACGGCGCCGCTTCACTATCGATGCCGAAGGTTTGAGATGACGAATTTAGATTTGTTATTACAACTTCTCGAGGAGGACCGGTGGCGTACGATCTGAAGATCCGCGGCGGAACGATCGTCGACGGCACCGGACGACCCCGCTTCACCGGCGACCTCGGTGTCGTCGGCCGGAAGATCGTCGCGGTCGGGGAGGCCCCCGACTCCGCGCGCACTGAGATCGACGCCTCGGGAAAGATCGTCTGCCCGGGCTTCATCGACATCCACACCCACTACGACGTGCAGATCCTGTGGGACCGGATGCTCACCTTCTCCCCCAGCCACGGCGTCACCACCGTGGTCATGGGCAACTGCGGCTTCGGCATCGCCCCCTGCCGGGAGGCCGACCGCGAGTTCATGCTGCGGACGCTGCAGGACGTGGAGGGCATGAGCTTCCAGTCCACGATGACCGGGCTCGGCCACGACTGGGGTTTCGAGACCTACCCCCAGTACCTCGACCTGCTGGAGCGCCGCGGCGTCGCGATCAACGTCGCCTCCATGATCGGCCACACCGGGGTACGGGTGTGGGTCATGGGCGAGGAGGCGGCCGAACGCCAGCCGACGGCGGCCGAGCTCGCCGAGATGCACCGTCTCGTCGAGGAGGCGTTCGCGGTCGGCGCCGCCGGCTTCTCCACCTCGAACAGCCCCGCGCACACCGGCCACGGCGGCAAGCCGGTACCGAGCCGGGTCACGAGCCTCGACGAGCTGATCTCCTTCGCGAAGCTCATCCAGAGGCTGGGGCGCGGGTCCTTCCAGCTGACCTGGGGCCCTGAGGTCACCCCGGACAACGTGCTGCGCATCCTGGAGCAGGCGGACATCCCCATCACCGACCCGGGCATCGCCTCCCGCGGCGGCCAGGAGAACGCGCGCGTCGCCGCCGTCGAGGAGGCCTGGCGCCGCGGCCACCGCTGGTACCCGCAGGTCTCCGCCCTGTCGAACACCTTCGAGGTGGGGCTGGCGAGCCCGTTCATGTTCGCCCTCGACATGCCCGGGGGCACCATGACCTGCAAGCCCATGCACGAGCTGTTCGACGAGCTCACCACCATGGACACCGTCGAGGAGCGCTTCGCCGCCTACCAGCGACCGGGCTTCCGGGACGCCTTCATCGCCCACACCGAGCGGCAGGACTGGAAGGACAACTACTGGCCCTGGCTGCTGGTCGGCCAAGCCCCCGGCCACTCCGAGTGGGAGGGCCGCCGGGTTCTGGACGTCGCCGCCGACCTCGGCGTGCCGCCGGGCCAGCTCGTCTTCGACCAGTCGATGTCGACCAACCTCGAGTTCGCGATGCTGGCCGTGTCCGGCAACCGGGTGCCCGAAGGCCACCGGCGTCTGCTCGAGCATCCGTTGCTGCGCCTCGGCCTGGCGGACTCGGGCGCGCACAACGGCGAGATCTGCGACTACCGCTACCCGACCTACTTCCTGTCGCACTGGGTCCGCGAGCGCGGTTTCCCGCTGGAACAGGCCATCAAGAAGATGACCAGCGAGGATGCCGAGTGCTACGGCATCGCCGACCGCGGCACGCTCACCGAAGGGCTCGCGGCCGACATCGTGGTCTTCGACCCGGAGACCGTCGCCGACGGCCGCATGCACCAGGTACACGATCTCCCCGGCGGCGCCCGCCGGCTGCGCAGCGACCCCGAGGGCATCGACCACGTGATCGTCAACGGCACGGTCCTGCGCGACGCCGAGGGCGATGCCGTCGACACCGAGGGCGACCTTCCCGGCCAGGTCCTGCGCGAGTTCGCCTCCTGGGCCTGAACGGGATCCGCGTCGCACGCGCGTGGACGAGTCCTCCCTGGACGATGACGCCGGGCTCCTCGGCGGCCGCGAAGCGGCCCGCTGGAGCGAGCCGGGCCATCAGTCCTCCTGAGCATGCGTGCCGGCGCTGGCGCGCATGCTCGCGCCGTCGAAGCCGGCCGGGGCTCCCGCGGCCCGGGGCGGGAAGGATCCGGTGCGTGCGCGCACCCCGCCGTCGACGCACAGCGCCTCACCGGTGATGTAGGACGCGCGGGCGGAGCTCAGGAAGACGACGGCGTCGCCGACCTCGTCCGCCCGCGCGGGCCGCCCCATCGGGATGTTGGCGGTGACGACGCGGTGGACCTCCCGGGCCGCCGGTGAGGACGCCTCGGGGTTCGCCGGCGCGACCATGCCGGGGCAGACGGCGTTGACCCGCACGCCGGAGGCCGCGTAGTCCATCGCGACCGCGCGGACGAGGTTCAGGATCGCCGCCTTGCTCGTGTTGTAGGCGTACAGGCCCGGCGAGCCGCCGAGGCCCTCGACGGAGCTCATCGCGACGATGGCGCCGCCGCCTCGCTCGCGCATGAGGGGCAGGCAGGCGCGCATACCGAGGAACACACCGCCGAGGTTGATCGACATCACTTCCTGGAAGCGCGCGACGGCGCCGGGCTCCTCGATGCCCGGCCCGCCCGCGACGCCCGCGTTGAGCACGGCGATGTCCAGGGCGCCGAACGTGTCCACCGCGGCGCGCGCCATCGCCTCGTTGTCCTGGGCCAGAGTGACGTCGCCGACGGCCGGGACGACGCCCGGCAGCCCCTCGGCCCACGCCAGCGCCCCGGCGTCCCGGTCGTGCGCGACCACCCGGACGCCCTGGTCGAGCAACGCCCGGGCCACCGCGCGGCCCAGGTTCCCGCCGGCCCCGGTCACGACCGCGACCTTGCCATCCAGACCCAGATCCAGTGCCATCTACCCGTCCTTGTTCCCGAGGCGCCGAGGCACGGAGATTCAGCTAGTCCGTGGATGCCCTGGAGGCATCTAGCCAACCGCACGTTTGCTATATCGTCTGTCTGAAACTTAGACAGTCGGCAGAGCGGTGTCAAAGGTCACGGCGCAGCCGCTTGCCGACGTCGCCGCACCACCCAGCGTCGACCTTCCGACAACACCGCGTGACGCCTCGCCAGACGCCCGGCCCGGCAGGAATGATCCATTAACTCGTCCAAACCACCCCATAGGTTCCGGGCAATCGGGTGTTTGGTAGGACAAACACCTCGGTCCTCTGTGCCGATCCGCCACGCCGGATCCGCCGACGGCGAGAGACAGGGCGCCCCGGGCGATCTGGCATCGGTTTCACCGACGCGCGAACCGCGAGAAAACACACCAGCAGCGCGAACACAGGAACAGGAGCTTGCGCATGCGCACTGAGGCGGCCGTTCTCTGGGAGGTCGGAGGTCCCTGGAAGATCGAGGAGATCGAGCTCGATCCCCCGGGCCCCGGCGAGGTTCTCGTCAAGCTCGCAGCCTCCGGGCTGTGTCACTCCGACGACCACATGGTCACCGGTGACACCCCCGGGTACCTGCCGATGGTCGGCGGGCACGAGGGGGCGGGCGTCGTCGTCGAGACCGGGCCCGGCGTGACCCGGGTCCAGACGGGTGACCACGTGCTGCTCGCCGCGGTCCCGTCGTGCGGAGCCTGCCGCTGGTGCTCCAGCGGCCGCGCCAACCTCTGCGACGTCGGCGCGTTCGCCCTCACCGGACACGGGCCGGACGGCACCTTCCGCCGTCACCACGCCACCGCCGACCTCGGCGCCTACTGCCAGATCGGCACCTTCTCGCCCTACACCGTGGCGAACCAGATGCAGACCGTGAAGATCGACGACGACATCCCGCTGGAGCTCGCCGCGCTCGTCGGCTGCGGCGTCACCACGGGCGTCGGCGCGGCGACCAAGGCGGGGCACGTCAGCCCCGGAGACGTGGTCGTCGTCGTCGGCATCGGCGGCGTGGGCATCAACGCCGTCCAGGGCGCGCGGATCGCCGGCGCCGCGACCATCGTCGCCGTCGACCCCGTCGAGAAGAAACGCGACTGGGCGCTGCAGTTCGGCGCGACCCACGTGGCCGCCTCGTTCGAGGAGGCCGCCGCCCTGGTCTCGCAGCTCACCCACAACGTCATGGCCGACAAGGCGATCCTGACCGTCGGCGTCGCCCACGGGGACCAGGTCGGCCCCCTGCTCCGGCTCGTCTCGAAGGGCGGCCGGGCCGTGGTCACCTCGGTCACCCCGCTGCGGGAGACCGAGATGTCCGGCTCGCTGTTCGAGATCGCGATGATGAACAAGGAGCTGGCCGGCCACGTCTTCGGCCAGGCCAACCCGACGGCCGACTTCCCCCGGCTGCTGAACCTCTACAAGTCCGGCGTCCTGCGCCTCGAGGAACTCATCACCAAGCGGTACTCCCTGCACGACATCAACGAGGGCTACGCGGCAATGCACCGCGGCGACAACCTCCGCGGCGTCGTCGTCTACGACTGAGCGCCCGCACGCCCAAGCGCTCCAGGTGAGCACGGCGGCCGAGGTCGTGGGCGAACCACGGCCTCGGCCGCTGTGGTGTCACGGCCTCGATCGTCGAGTTCCAGCTGCCCCTTCGGCCGCCAGAATTTCGTCTTTGCATACGACAATTCGCTATTACGAACCACGCAATCGCGCCACATGCCGCCAGACAGACGCAGATGCCCCGCAGGGGCGGCGACACTCCAACGGCACACCTCCACCGGTTCGAGCGGCCCACCGAAGCATGGTCACCAGGCCCCGGGCCGAGCCCTGTCCCGCTCGTGACCCTTGACACATCGCAACCGAAGGGGGAGTATTTGTTATAGCAAATGATCGTTCGTAAATACGACCACTCTGCGGGCCCTGCGCGGAGAGACTCGGACCAGCAGCATGATCAGCGAAGACATCAAGCTCGATCCCGTCGACGACCACCCGGCAGAGCCTCCGTGCAGGTGGCTGGTCCGCTCGCCGGAGACGTGGCACGAGATGGCTCGGGTGGTGGAGGCCACGCAGACCGCGCAGGTGTACGGCTGCTTCGTCGACCCGCGGCCCGGTCCTCGACGCCGGGAGGTCGTCCGCGTGGCGGAGGAGGCCGCGGTCACGGCGGCCGCCCCGGGCCTGCGCCCAGCCGAGCCCGAGGCGGGCTAGGCCAAAGGGGGCGCCGGACCTCCCAGATCACGACCTCCCGGATCGGCTCCGCCAATCCGGCAGGGACCCCGTCCGCAGGCTCCGTCGATTCGGCAGGAACCCCGGATGGCGAAGCCTCGCGCCCCCGGCGGCCGTCAGACAGGCCCTAGTCGAGCCCCGAGCGCGAGTCCACCGCCGGCTCCCGGGCGTGGCGGCCCTGCATGACGGACCGTCCCATATTTGACCGCTTCACGGCATACATCACGGTATCGGCCGTGTGAAGCAACGTCTCGGCCGTCGCGGCGCGATCGCTGTCGTCCGCTGACACCACCCCGATGCTCGCTCTCGGCTCGACGACCCGGCCGGCGAGGCCGCATGGGGCCTGGACACAGGACGCCAGCCGTCGTCCGACCTGTTCCGGCGAGTCGGCGCCGCATATCAGCACCGCGAACTCGTCACCGCCCAGCCTGGCGACGAGGTCACTGTGGCGGACACCGTGACGCAGCCTCTCGGCGACGACCCGCAGAAGCTGGTCGCCGGCCGCGTGCCCCATCTCGTCGTTTATCTTCTTGAAGCCGTCGAGATCGATGAACGTCAGGGTGAAACTGGTTTCCTCGCCGGTCGCCCGCCGCCGGACCAGATCGTTCAGCCGATCCATGAACAGTATTCTGTTCGCCGCTCCGGTCAGGGGGTCGTGAAGGGCCTGGTAATGCAGCCTCTCCTGGTTCACCTGAAGACGGGTGAGCAGCTCCTTGACCTCCGCCAGGGTCAGCATCTGCCGGACGATCGCGAGCGCACCCACCATCAGGAGGGCATAGATCTCGGCCGGGTGCGCGCGTCCCTGGGCCAGGTCCGTGAGCACCAGCAGACCCGCGCCGGAAAGGGCCAGATACGGCAGGATCCCGTGAAATCGCTCGAGGCCCGGCTGCGTGCGGCTCCGTTCCGGAGACCTCGGGCCCACGGGCATGGCGACCGCGGCGCAGCACAGGACCATCGCCAGCGCCACCCCGAAGCCGGACACGTCGGCGTGCGCGAGGTCCTGAAGCGCCCGGTAGAGATAGACGGCCTGCGACGTCGTGTTGATGGTCACCGCGCTGCCCAGCAGCCACAGGACGGCCGGCGCGCGCGGCCGCCGGAACGTCACCAGGAGGACCAGGACGGTCACCACGACCAACGACGCGCCGAACAACAGCGCCAGCACCGTGATCTCGACGGGCAGCTGGGTGCGGAGGCTCCTGCTCGGCCTCCGCGACACGGCGAGCGTGGCGACCGACCCGACCACCATCAGGCCGTCCAGTACGAGCACGAGACGCCACTGATGGCTTTCCGCTGCTCCGGGTGCTGTTCCCGTCGGCTGCCCGAAGCGAGGGTCGGTCGGGACGACCAGCAGCGCCGCGAGCGGCAGGCCCGAAATGAAGATCATGCTCACATAGGCGGCGGACAGGCTCGGCACCAGTTTCCCGTCCAGGTTTCCGGCGAACCACACGGCGGTCATCAGGGCCGTGGCGGCGCCCGCGCCGGCCAGGAGCAGCCGCCAGCATCGTTCGCGCCCGCGCTCGCGCAGCCCATGCCATGCCCCGACGACGCAGAGCGCCGAGGAACCGACCGTCATCGAGAGATCTGCCGCCCGGTTGGCGGAATAGACCCCGAGCGGGAGCATGGCCACGCTCGCGGCGGCGACCGCCACGACGACGAGAACGAGGGTGAGCCAGACCGTCCCGAGGCGAGTCCGCCCGGGCCGCCGACCACCGTTGTACGCCGTGCTTCCTCCCGTATATCCCCCAGGTCACTTCTGCCCGACTGGACCTTACCCGGGCCGGCGCCGCTCTACGACCTGGGCAAACCGGCCTGAACAGGCTCAGAACCCGCCGGTCGATCGCCTTCGCAGGCCAAGCGCGAAACCCAGAATGAAGTCGACGAACTGCTCGGCAGCTCGGCGCGCCCGATCCCGCGCTTGACGATTGCCGGGCGGCGTGGATCTGGGCCCGGCCTTCTGGTCGTCCGCCAGCCTCACCGAACCGATCGGTCCTGATGCCGAGCACCGGATCACCGTGACGGCGGGTGACGCCCGGGGCCAGCCGCCGTCACCGCGTCATGCGCCAGGGATGGCGTAGCACGTTGCCTTCGGTACGCAGGGGACAGCGGTCCGCGTCAGGTCCAACGGTCATTGGGCCCCCGGGGGCCCAGCTCAGCGGCCTGACGGTAGACTGCCGAACGTTCGGGCGTAACTGCAAACAGGCATTCTGCGGCGGAATGACGGCGCGGAGGGTGGCACTCTGCATGGACGGGCCGCTGCGCCCGACCTGACGCACACGACTGCCATGGCCATCGCCACGGCTGTGTCCGACCTCCGCGGTGGTTTTGGGAGCCGACCGGCCAGCCGGCCCGGCCCGCCGCCTCCTGCCTGCCGCACGTGAGCGGTCCGATCGCGTCCTGCCGCCATTCTCGCTACCGACCGGAGGTTTTCTATGACGTCCTCGTCCCGCCGCGTGGCCATCGTCACCGGCGCCGCGCGCGGCATCGGTGCCGCGATCGCCCAGAGGCTCGCGGCGGATGGGCTCAGCGTCGCGGTCCTGGACCTCGACGAGACGGCGGCGAAGGCGACCGTCGACGCGATCTCCGCCGCCGGCGGCACCGCGCTCGCCGTGGCCGCCGACGTCAGCGACACCGACCAGGTCGCCGCGGCGGTCGACCAGGTCGCCGCCGAGCTCGGCCCGCCCACCGTCCTGGTCAACAACGCCGGCGTCACCCGCGACAACCTGCTGTTCAAGATGACCGACACCGACTGGGACACGGTGATCGGGGTCCATCTGCGGGGCGCTTTCCAGATGACCCGCGCGGCGCAGCGGCACATGACCGCCGCCGGCTTCGGACGGATCATCAACATCTCGAGCACCTCGGCGCTCGGCAACCGTGGGCAGGCGAACTACTCCGCCGCGAAGGCCGGCCTCCAGGGCTTCACCAAGACCGTGGCCATCGAGCTCGGCAAGTTCGGCATCACCTGCAACTCCATCGCGCCCGGCCTCATCGCGACCGAGATGACCAGGGCGACCGCCGAGCGTCTCGGCATTCCCTGGGACGAGTACGCCGCCGCGCGGGCCAAGCAGATCCCGGTGGCCCGCGTCGGGCAGCCCGAGGACATCGCGAACGCCGTGTCGTTCTTCGCCGGTGACGCGGCCGGGTTCGTCACGGGACAGGTCCTGTATGTCGCCGGCGGGCCGAAGGCATAGCGACACAGCACGATGGGGACTGTACGCAATCGTTCCACCCAGCCTCCCCTTCGAGGCCGTCCGCATACCGCTGGACGCCTCATGGCGGCATGACCGCACCACGGACAGCTGGCCGGCGAGGACGTCGGGCGGGATATTCTTGGACGCAGAGGGCGCAGAATGTACAGCAGACGGCAACAACGACAGCTGGCTGCGGCGGCGGGCCTTGTCTTAGCAATGGCGGCGGGGGCGTGCTCGACGTCCGACTCCTCCTCATCCCCGTCCGGCGGCGACTGCTCCTCTCCTGGTGTCAGCCAGAAGGAGATCAAGGTCGGCTTCATCTACCCGGACACCGGCCTTGTCGCGGCGACCGCCCAGCCCGCCCGCGCCGGCGTGGAGGCCCGCATCGCCCTCGCCAACGCGGACGGCGGCGTCCACGGGCGACAGATAGTGATCGACTGGCGTGACGACGCCTCATCCCCTGAAACCAACGTCACCGCCACGAAGGACCTCGTCGAGAACGCGGGTGTCTTTGGGCTCATCGAGGCGTCGGGAACGTTGTCGAACTCAGCCGACTATCTGTCGCAGAAAGAAGTCCCGGTAACAGGTCTCGCGCTCGAGCCCGTCTGGAGCGACCATGAGAACATGATCGCCGCCGTTCAGCCCTATGCAAAGGGAAGCACCACGACCTTCGGTGTCTACGTCCGGCAGGCTGGCGGCAGGAAGGCATTCCTGGTCACCTACCCGGGCGCCTCCGCCGGCGACAACATCACCAAGAAGATGACCGAGAGCCTCACCTCGCAGGGGATTCCGGTGGTCGGGCAGACCGAGTTCGTCGACGGCGTCTCGTCGCCCGCCAAGGTGGCCGCCGACTTCGCCAAATCCGGCGCCGACGTGCTGACGGTGGTGTCCACGGCGGCGACCCTCAGCTCGGTCGTCGCGGCGCTGCGCTCCTCCGGAACCGAATTCAAGCTCGCGTTCGGCCCGGAGGGCTATGACCGAAGCCTGCTCGCGACCTATGGCTCCAAGATCGCCGGTATGGGCGTGTACATCTACTACACGCCGTTCGAGACCCAGTCACCGGCGATCAAGAAGTACGAAGCAGCAATGAACCAGTACTCTCCGGAACTCGGCGACGCGGACCAGATCTTTGCTCTGCACGGCTTCATCGGCGCCGACCTCTTCCTCCGCGGCCTCGACCTGGCCGGTGCCTGCCCGACGCGCGAGGCCTTCATCAAGGGCCTCCGGAGTTCCAAGTACGACGCCGGCGGGCTGCTGCCCGCACCGGTCGACCTGACGCGCTCGCAGAGCAACAACTGCTACGTCTTCATGCGCGTCAACGACAGCGGATCAGCCTTCGAGGCGGTGCCCAGCGACAAGGGCGGCAGCATCAACTGGTGTGGTGAACCCATCGCTGGCTGATCGTCGGGCCTCGCGTCGTGGCTCGTGGAGCCGCTACGGGAGGCCGGCATCGCTACCCCCGGCGAGCGTGTGGAGGATGGGCGGAGAGTCGTCGGACAGGGGGCCGGGTCCGGCGTGGCGACCGCCGATCGCGGCGGTCGTTGCGTGGGTCGCGCGCAGCAGTGCCCTTATGTGCCGGCCGAGGTCGGTGTGCGTGAATGTGCGCGGGAAATTGACGAGGGTGCGGCTCGCCAGCACCTTCCCCGCGCTGTCGAACACCGGCGCCGAGGCGCTGCGGGCGTCCGTCAGGTCCGCCGCGTCAGGCGCCCAGGTGTCGTGACTGCACTCCCAGAGCCCGCGTTATGTCTGGACGGAACATCTCGCTCACGGTCGTCGCGGCCCGGAGGATTCGTCCGGTCCGTATCGTTCACGCAGCTCGGTCTTGAGCACCTTCCCCCCGGCGTTGCGAGGCAGCGAATCCACGGTCACGGTCCGCCGCGGCAGCTTGTAGCCGGCCAGGCGTTCGCGACAGAACGCCCTGATCTCGTCGGTGGTCGGCGGCTCGGCGGGATCGCGGGCGACGACGACCGCGACCGGGGTCTCGCCCCAACGCTCGTCGGGTACGCCGATCACCGCGACCTCGGCGACCTTCGGGTGGTCCGCGACGACGTTCTCCAGCTCGGCGCAGTAGATGTTCTCACCACCCGAGATGATCATGTCCTTTTTCCGGTCCACGACGTACACGTAGCCCTCGTCGTCGCGCCGTACGAGGTCGCCGGAATGAAACCAGCCCCCGCGGAACGCCTCCGCCGTGGCGACTGGATTGTTCCAGTACTCCTTCATGACCATGGGCCCCCGGTAGACGATCTCGCCGACTTCGCCGACCGGGACGTCGCGCATGTCGTCGTCGACGACCCGGACCTCGACGTTGGAGAGTCGGCGGCGGGAATCTCACCCGCCGCCGCTCGCAGAACCTGCCGTGCACGTCTCCGCGCAACAGGCTCCCATTGCCCAGCCGTCAGGGACGAATACCGAACTGCCAGTGCGCGAACAGGCC
>Ga0268265_10000122_pt1 | contig 97524 bp, 87 predicted proteins | sample KBSSwiS52_FD_190355 | JGI IMG/M metagenome (GOLD analysis project Ga0268265, IMG submission 190355) | Switchgrass rhizosphere microbial communities from Kellogg Biological Station, Michigan, USA - KBS Switchgrass S5-2 (SPAdes) (version 2) | ecosystem: Host-associated > Plants > Roots >... | reverse complement strand
AACATCCTCGCGGGGCCGCTCGGCGAGCTCGCGCCGCGATTCGCCGCGAGCCTCGGCGCCGGCGCATCGATCGCGCTGTCGGGAATCCTGAAAGGCCAGGAGGACGAGCTGCGCAGCCGCTACGCCGCATGGTTCGAAGACATCGAGATCGCCTTTCGCGAAGACTGGGTGCGCATCGGCGCGCGGCGCGCGCCGTAGCCCTCGTGCGAGGCGCCGGGCGAGGCGCTATGCTCGCGCCGGCCGTGGCCGGGGGACGAGCGATGCGTGTCAGCGCAATCCGATGTCTTCGCACCGATGATGCCGTCGAGCTCTCCGCCGACATCGACGGATTTCGTCTGTGGTATCGCTTTCCCGCCGATTGCGATATCTCCGTGCGCGGCGATGTTTTCCTGGCCGCCGCGCTGCAGCCGGCGATGCGCGCCGGCGAGACGCTCGTCATCGAAAATGCGCCGGTGTCGCCGCAGCTTCTCGCCAATGTCGATCGCTTCCAGGATATCCATCGCACCTGGGATCCGACATTCCACAAGATCCGCATCGAAGCCGACACCGAACGCGACACGCGCGACACCTCAGCGGTCGCATCGTTCTTCTCCGGCGGCATCGACGGCTGCTACACGTTCCTCAAGCACGCCGAAGAAATCGAACAACTCGTGTTCATCAAGGGCGTCGACATCCAAGTCGACAACGACGCGCTGTTCGCCAAGGCGCTGGAACTGAACCAACGCTTCGCCGCGGCCTACGGCAAGCGCCTGGTCGCGGTCGAAACGAACATCCGCCGCTTCTGTCATCCGCGCGGCGCGGTGTGGACGATCTACAACGGCGCCGGGCTTGCGAGTGTCGGACTCGCGCTTGCGATCGCGCGTTGCTACATCGCCTCCTCGCACACCTACAACGAGCTGCATCCGCTCGGATCGCATCCGATGACCGATCATCTGTGGTCGACGGAAGCGTGCGAGTTCATCCACGACGGCGCCGAAGCGCGACGCTGCGAAAAGCTGCGCACGATGGCGGACTCGCCGCCTGCGATGGAGGGCCTACGCGTGTGCTGGCAGGATGCAGGCTACAACTGCGGCCGTTGCGAGAAATGCCTGCGCACGATGATCACGCTGCGACTCCTCGGCCTTCGCGCGCCGACGCTGCCGGAGCTGACCTCGCTCGACGCGGTGCGCCGCATGCGCGTCGAAGCCGAAGACGATTTCGCGCACTACCTCGACAACTACCGGCTCGCCGCCGAGACCGGTCAGCGCGATCTCGCTGCGATATTGCGCCGCCACGTCCGCAACTATCGCGTGCGGCGCATGCTGGTCGATCTCGATCGCGAGCTGACCGGCGGACGTCTCAAACGCAGCTTTCGGCGCGTGGTGCGCCTGCGCACCGATCCGTAGCGCGACGGCGCGCGCATTGTCGTCGAGCTCGGCGCGCTTACAATCGACGCATGTACAGCCAATGCCCCGAATGCCTGACGATCTTCAAGCTCAGCGGAACCGAGCTCGGAGCGGCGCACGGCAGCGTCCGCTGCGGGCATTGCAGCGCGGTATTCGACGCGCTGCGCACGCTCGCCGAGCAGCTGCCGCCCGAGCCGATCGGCAATCTCACGGCGCACACGGCCGAAACCGCGCCACCGCAGCTCTCGCTGCCGGTGTTTCGGCCGAATCCAGGGCAGGCCACGCTTCTCTTCGATCCCGCCGATCGCCCGCGCTCGGCGGAACGTCCCGCCACGCCGACGTTCACGCGGCGCAGGCGTCCGCTGCGCGCGCAGCGCAACGGCATCTGGATCGCCGGCAGCGCACTTCTGCTGCTGACGCTCGGCGCGCAGGTCGCGTGGGCCGAGCGCGCGCACTGGCTCGACGATGCGCGCGTGCGCGCGTGGCTTGATCCCGCCTGCGCGAAACTCGGCTGCGCATTGCCCGCACGACACGATGCAAGCTCGCTCGAGCTCTTGTCGCGCGACATCCGTCCGCATCCATCCGTCGCCGGAGCGCTGATCATCTCGGCGACCGTGCGCAACGATGCGGACTTCGCACAGGCGTTTCCGACCGTCGAGATCACGTTGTCTGATCTGGACGAAACCAAAGTCGCGATGCGTCGCTTCAAGCCGCGCGACTACGTCAGCGATCCGCGCACGATCGGAGCCGGGCTCGCGCCCGGCGCAACGACGGCGATGGTGTTCGAAGTCGCCGATCCTGGAAGAAACGCCGTCGCATTCGAGTTCAAGTTCGACGAGCAATAAGCAAACGCGAGAGTCTTCTCGCTGATGCACTGCGGCGTGACTTCCTCCCGAAGCGATACGCGTTGCTTCATCCTCCCGTGAGGAAAGCGACGCAAGTGCTCGCAGGCGTTCGATTCGTCGTCGTCCATCGCGAAATTCACAATCGCGGGGCTTATCAAGTCGCGCGCGCAGCGCTAATATCCTCTCCCCGTGTGCACTCGCTTCTGTGCACACTGGCCACTCAAGGAAGTCCGCTGATCCAAAGGGGCCATGTTTTCAATGAATGCCGTAACTCCTCTGCGCGCTGACGCGCACGAACCCTCGTTGCAACCGGCGCTGCGCGAATGCGTATCGCGTGCCGTTCGCCGCTATCTCGCCGACGTCGAGTCCGAGCCGAGCGAAGGCGTGTACGCGCTGGTCATGCACGAAGTCGAATCGCCGCTGCTCGGCGAAGTATTGAACTGGTACGGCGGCAATCAGAGCAAGGCTGCGGCCGCGCTCGGCATCAATCGCGCGACCCTGCGCAAGAAGCTGCAGCAGTACGGCCTCGCCGACTGATCTCTTCAGCACGGCGTCGCGGCATAACCGCTATAATTCACGGTTTCCGCGCCCCGTGTGACCCATGTTCGATGCGACTCTGGTGCCCGTCCGGCGGGCGCTGCTCAGCGTTTCCGACAAGACCGGCCTGATCGACTTCGCGCACGGCCTCGATGCGCTCGGCGTCGCGCTGGTGTCGACCGGCGGCACCGCCGGAGCGCTGCGCCATTCCGGCATTCCGGTGACCGACGTCAGCGCGCTGACCGGTTTTCCCGAGATCATGGACGGCCGCGTCAAGACGCTGCACCCGAAGATCCACGGCGGCCTTCTCGGCCGGCGCGGCACGGACGATGCGGTCATGGCGCAGCACGAGATCGCGCCGATTGACCTCCTCATCGTCAATCTCTATCCGTTCGAGGCGACAACTTCGCGCCCGGACTGCACGCTCGCCGACGCGATCGAGAACATCGACATCGGCGGCCCGGCGATGCTGCGCGCGGCGGCGAAGAATCACGAGCACGTCGCGGTCGTCGTCGATCCTACCGACTACGCCGAGCTTCTCGAAGCGCTTTCGCACGGCGGCACTACGCTTGCGTTGCGCCGGCGTCTCGCGGCGAAGGCGTATGCGCACACCGCACGCTACGACGGACTGATCGCGAACTGGCTCGGCGCGCGTCCCGACGGCGAGCGCATCGATCCATTTCCGCCGGCGCTGCATCTTTCGTTCGACCTGAAGCAGACGCTGCGCTACGGCGAAAATCCACATCAGGGCGGCGCGCTCTACGTCGAGCGCAACGCGCCGGCTGGAACGGTCGCGACCGCACGCGTGCTCGCCGGCAAGGAACTCTCGTACAACAACATCGCCGACGCCGATGCCGCGCTCGAATGCGTCAAGGCGTTCCGCAAGACGCCGGCCTGCGTCATCGTCAAGCACGCCAATCCCTGCGGCGTCGCGCTCGCCGACAATTTGATCGACGCCTACGATCACGCTTATGCCTGCGACCCGGTGTCCGCGTTCGGCGGCATCATCGCGTTCAACCGTCGCGTCGACGCGGCGATCGCGGCGGCGATACTGAAGCGCCAGTTCGTCGAAGTCGTGATCGCGCCAGAGATCGACGACGACGCCGTCGCCGCGTTCGCGACCAAGCCGAACGTGCGCGTCCTCGCCAGCGGCGCCTGGGACGAAAACGCGTCCTCGGCGCCTGATTACAAGCGCATCGCGGGCGGTCTCCTCGTGCAGGATTCCGATCGCGACACGCTCTTGATGACCGATCTCAAGGTCGTGTCCAAGCGCGTGCCGGATGCGGCGGAGCTGCGCGATCTTCTCTTCGCCTGGCACGTCGCGATGTTCGTCAAGTCGAACGCCATCGTCTACGCGCAGGGCGGCCGCACGGTCGGCATCGGCGCGGGCCAGATGAGCCGCATCGTCAGCGCGAAGATCGCCGCGATGAAAGCCGCCGAAGCCGGACTCGACGTGCGCGGCTGCGGCATGGCGTCCGATGCGTTTTTCCCCTTTCGCGACGGCATCGACGCCGCGGCGGAATCGGGCATCCGCGCCGTGATCCAGCCCGGCGGATCGATGCGCGACGCCGAAGTGATCGCGGCGGCGGACGAGCACGACATGGCGATGGTGTTCACGGGCGTCAGGCATTTCCGACATTGATCGGCGAGGAAACGGGGAATTCCCGAACACCATGAAAATCCTCGTCATCGGCTCCGGCGGCCGCGAGCACGCGCTGGCCTGGAAGCTCAAGCAATCGCGCCGCGCGGATGAAGTCATCGTCGCGCCGGGCAATGCCGGCACGGCGCGCGAGCCGGGCTTGCGCAATGCGGACGTCGCTGCGACCGACATCGACGGACTGATCGCGCTGGCGCGCAGCGAAAAAATCGACCTCACTATCGTCGGACCTGAAGCGCCGCTCGTTGCCGGTGTCGTCGATCGCTTCCGTGCGGCGGGGCTCGCCTGCTTCGGACCGACGCGCATCGCCGCGCAGCTCGAAGGCTCCAAGGCGTTCGCGAAGGATTTCCTGCGCCGGCACAATATTCCGACTGCGGCTTACGAAGTCTTTACCGATCTCGACGCCGCGATCGCATACGTACGCCGGCAAAGCGCGCCGATCGTCATCAAGGCGGACGGCCTCGCCGCCGGCAAAGGCGTCGTCGTCGCGCTGACGCTCCCGGACGCCGAACAGGCGCTGCGCGACATGCTCGGCGCGCACGCGTTCGGCGACGCATCGGCGCGCGTCGTCGTCGAGGAATTTCTCGACGGCGAGGAAGCGAGCTACATCGTCATGAGCGACGGCCGCGATTTCGTGCCGATGGCGACAAGCCAAGACCACAAGCGCCGCGACGAGGGCGATCTCGGGCCCAACACCGGCGGCATGGGCGCGTATTCGCCGGCACCGGTCGTAACCGCCGCGGTCGATCAGCGCATCCTCGAGGAAGTGATCCGTCCGACGCTCGCCGGCATGACCGCCGAAGGCGCGCCGTTCATGGGTTTCCTCTACGCCGGGCTCATGATCGGCCGCGACGGCGCGCCGAAAGTCATCGAATACAACGTGCGATTCGGCGATCCGGAAACGCAGCCGATCATGCTGCGCCTCAAATCAGACCTGGTCGAGCTCGCGCTCGCCGCGGTCGACGGCAAGCTCGGCGGCAGGCACGTCGAATGGGATCCGCGTCCAGCAATTGGCGTCGTCGTCGCGGCGAACGGATATCCGGCGAAAGTGCGCACCGGCGACGTCATCGAAGGACTCGATGCGAAGATCGATCGCGATGCGAAGATCTTCCACGCCGGTACGCGCGAAAGCGACGGACGCGTCGTGACGGCGGGTGGACGCGTGCTGACGGTGTGCGCGCTCGGCGAGGATCTCGCGGCGGCACGCGATCGCGCCTACGCGGCGGCGAAGCAGATTCGCATCGACGGCGCGTTCTATCGGCGCGATATCGGGCATCGCGCATTGCGCGCGTAGTTCGCCGTCCCCGCGGTCGCGGGGACGGATTCCGAGTCTTTATTTCTTCGGCGGCGCCGGTGCTGCCGTCTGAGTCGTCTCAGCCGCGAGCCGCGGCGGCTTGAACAGCGTATTCGTCGCCGGCCACGGCCGGTCGGGCAACTGGTGCGCCTGGAACTTCTGCAGGAACTCGCGATAACCCGGCAGGTCCGCGCGGCGACCGTTGCGCACGAGCACGAACATCGCGCCCTGCTGCGTCTTCACCGCATCGTCCCACTTGCCGTTCGCGGCGAGCGCGAGCGCGTAGGTTTCGCCGACCGGCGCCGCTTCGCTTTCGCGATAGATCTTGCCGCCGTAGTCGAGCGCCATGCGCCGCTCTTCGGGATTGCCGACGGCACAGGTGCTGGTCAGGCGCACGAAGAGCTGCAGGAGCGCGCGATTGTTGGCGTCCTTGGCGAGCGCGCCGTTGATTTCCTTGAGCGCCGCAGGACATTTGCCCGCCGCGACGTTGGCCGCAACCAGCCGCGACCAGGCTTCGATATCGTTCGAATCGACCTGCACGGCAGCGCGATACTGCGCAGCGGCATCGTCGTTGCGCTGACCGCGCATCAGAAGATTGCCGAGTCGAAGGCGCGCCTCGCCGAGTTTCGGATCGAGCGAGATCGCCTTCTCGTAGGCGCGCTGCGCGGCGCGATCGTCGCCGGCCATCTCCTCGATCATGCCGAGCGTCAACTGCGAGTTGCCGCTGTTCGGACTGGCGACGACGGCGGCGTCGGCACGCGTGCGTGCCTGCGCGAAGTTGCCGGCGGCGGCTTCCACGCGCGCATACGTGCCGAGCAGGCTCGCATCGTTGGGCTTGTCGCGCAGCGCCGCATCGAGACGATTGCGCGCCACGTCGTATTGGCCGGTCGCGAGCATGAACGACGCTTCGTGCACCGCCTGGGCGACGGGATCGGACGACGTCTGCGGCTTGGGCGCGAGTTTTGCGCCGGCAGCGGGTGCGGCCGCAGGCGTCGTCGAGGCGATCGTGCCGGGCATCAAGCCCATGCCGATCGGATCGCCGAGCGCCGGCACGCCGTCGCCGGCCTTGGCGCGCGCCGCGGCGGCGGATTTCGCGTCGCCTGCGCCGGTGTAGGCATCGGCGAGCTGTGCGTAGAGCTTGGTCGCCTTGGGATCGAGCTTGAGCGCGCGATTGGTTTGTTCGATCGCATCGGGGTAGCGCTTCTGACGCAGCGCAATGTCGCCGAGCATCGCGAAAGCGATCGGCTCGTTGTCGTGCGCGGCGGTGAATTCGCCGAGGAGCTTGCGCGCGTTCTCCAGATCGCCCTGCTCGACGCGGATGCCGACCACCGCGATGCGGATCGGCAGGTATTCCTGGTTCATGACCAGCGCATGCTCGAAGTAATTCTGCGCGGCGGCATTGTTCTTCTGCATCCGCGCGACCAGGCCTTGCGCATACACCCAGCGCGCATCGTTCGGCGCCAGCACGGAGGCATCGTCGAGCGCGACGGCCGCGGCGTCGTACTGGCCGGCGCGCGCGTAGGCGGCACCGAGCATCGCGTGCGCCTGCGCCAGCGCATCGCCGACCAGCGTCGGTTTCAGCTGATCGAATTCCGCGCGTGTCTTGCGCAAATCATCGGCAGTGGCTGCCGGGAGCCGCGACAGATCGGGATTCGGCACCGGCTTGACCAGCGCATCCGCCGCGAAGAGGCTCGCCGGCGAGATCAGGGCGAGCGCGATGGCGAGCGCCAGCCAAGGCTTTGAATTCATCGAGTTGGGCATTGCGAACCGTCGCAGCGGGGTAAAAGGACGCGCAGTGTAGTGAACCTTCGCCGGCCTGTCTCATTAAGGGGCCGGAAACGGCGCGGCAGTACCAGAATTCCGGCCTGAGCCCGGCTTCGACCGCGCAAACCCGCCATAAGTTCTCCATCCATATGCGATGCGGTCCGACACCCGGGCTCTGGTAGATTGCCGCGACCTTTCGGGGAAGCCTCATGTCCGGACACAACCAGTTCGAGCTCCTGGGCCAGCGGCGCTTCGCGCCGTTCTTCGCGACCCAGGCGCTCGGCGCGTTCAACGACAACGCATTCCGCAACGCATTGGTGGTCCTGGTCGGGTTCCATATGGGCCTCGACGAAAGCGCGGTCGGCTTCTACTCCAACATCGCCCCGGCTTTGTTCATCCTGCCGTTTTTCCTCTTCTCCGCTTCGGCCGGCCAGCTCGCCGAGAAATTCGAGAAGACGCGCATCATCCGCTTCGTGAAGCTGTTCGAGATCGCCGCGATGGCGCTCGCGGCGTTCGCGTTCCATGCGCACAGCATCCCGCTGATGCTGACGGTCCTGTTCCTGATGGGCCTGCACTCGACGCTGTTCGGACCGATCAAGTACGCGATCCTGCCGCAGGCGCTCAAACCTGAGGAGCTCGTCGGCGGCAATGCGCTGGTCGAGACCGGCACGTCGCTGGCGATCCTGATCGGCATGATCGCCGGCGGCTCGACGATGGCGATGGCCGGCGTCGGCCCGACAGCGGCATCGATCCTCGTGATCTCGATCGCGGTGCTCGGCTATCTCGTCAGCCGCGCGATTCCGCCGGCCCCTGCGACCGCGCCGGAACTTCGCTTCAACTGGAACCCGTTCACCGAAACCTGGCGCGTGCTCGGCTTCGTGACCAAGAACCGCACCGTATTCAACTCGGTGCTCGGCATCTCATGGTTCTGGTTCTTCGGTGGCGTGTTCACGATGCAGCTGCCGAACTACACCAAGATTTTCCTCGGCGGCACCGAATCGGTATCGATCCTCGCGCTCGCGCTCTTCTCGATCGGCGTCGGCGTCGGATCGCTCCTCTGCGAAAAACTGTCGGGACGGCGCGTCGAGATCGGTCTTGTTCCGCTCGGGTCGATCGGTCTCACGGTGTTCGGGCTCGATCTCTACTTCGCGCGCCCCGAGGCGACGACGCTGCACGATCTTTCCGCCTGGGCCTTCGTCGCCGCGCCCGGCAGCTGGCGCATCGTCATGGATTTCGTGCTGGTCGGCGTCTTCGCCGGCTTCTACATCGTGCCGCTGTTCGCGCTCGTGCAGAGCCGCGCACCGCGCAGCGAGCTTTCGCGCGTCATCGCCGGCAACAACATCATCAACGCGCTCTTCATCGTCGCCGCCGCGGCGTTCGGCATCGCGCTCGGCGCGGCAGGGCTCACGATCCCGCAGATCTTCCTGATCGCAGCGCTCCTCAACGCCGCCGTCGCGATCTACATCTACACGCTGGTGCCCGAATTCCTGATGCGTTTCGTGTCGTGGATCATCGTCAGCGTGCTCTATCGCATCGACGTCGAAGGCACCGACAACATTCCGGACGAAGGCCCCGCGCTTCTGGTCTGCAACCACGTCAGCTTCATAGATCCGCTGCTCGTCAACGCCGTCACGCGCCGACCGCCACGCTTCGTCATGTATTACAAGATCTTCAACATCCCCGTGCTGCGCTTCATCTTCCGCACGGCCAAGGCGATTCCGATCGCGGGACGCAAGGAAGACGCCGCGCTCCTCGATCGCGCGTTCGACGAAGTCGACAAGACGCTCGCCGACGGCGGGCTCGTCTGCATCTTTCCCGAAGGCGGCATCACGCGCGACGGCGAAATCGCACGGTTCCGCGCCGGCGTCGAGGAAATTATCACGCGCCGTCCGGTGCCGGTGATCCCGCTCGCGCTACGCGGCTTGTGGGGATCCGTCTTCAGCCGCCGCGATACGGCGCTCGGTCGCGCGCGATTGCCGCGGCGATTCCGCGCGCGCATCTCGGTCGCGATCGGCGCACCGGTGCCGCCCGATCAAGCGAACGCGGCGATGCTCGAGGAACGCGTGCGCCTGCTGCGTGGGACCTGGGCATGACGACGAATCGTCGCGCGTCGTCCCGCAAGCGCCTTCTCCTCCTCAGTGTCTCCGCCGGCGCAGGCCACGTGCGCGCCGCCGAAGCGCTACGTGCCGCCGCAGCGGACATCGACGTCGAAGCCGAGCACCTCGACGTCATGGACTACGTGCCCGGCGCGTTCCGCGCGCTCTACACCGATTTCTACATCCGCCTCGTCGAGCGCCATCCCTCGATGTGGGCCGCGCTCTACCGCATCATGGACCGCACGCCGCCGAGCGCGCCGATGGCCAAGCTGCGCCGCGCGATCGAACGCCTGAATACATTGAAGTTGCGCAAGGCGATTGCGACCTTCGCGCCCGATGTCATCGTGTGCACGCATTTCCTTCCTGCCGAGCTCATGATGCGCGAGCGTCGCAAGGGCCGCGTTGCAAGTCCCGTCTTCGTGCAGATCACCGACTTCGACCTGCACGGCATGTGGATCATTCCGGACATGGCCGGCTATTTCGCGGCCAGCGAAGAAGTCGCGTTCCGCGCCCGCGCGCGCGGCATCGAAGCCGACAACGTGCACGTCACCGGCATCCCGATCATGCCCGCGTTCGCGACGCGCCCTTCGCGAGCAGAATGCGCCAAAGAAATCGGCATCGATCCGAACCGCCGGACGATTCTGCTGATGGGCGGCGGCGCCGGACTCGGCGGTCTCGACGACGTCGCCGCGCGACTCCTTGCACTCGACGCGGATTTCCAGCTGATCGCGCTCGCCGGACGCAACGTCGAAATGCTTACGCGCCTGCAGGCGCTCGCGAAAAAATATCCCGCACGTCTCGTCGCGCACGGATTCTCGAACCGCGTCGAACGCCTGATGGCTGCAGCCGACCTCGTCATCACCAAACCCGGCGGCCTCACGACCTCCGAATGCCTCGCACTCGGCCTGCCGATGATCGTCCACGCGCCGATCCCGGGACAGGAAGAACGCAATTGCGATTACTTGCTCGAGCAGGGCGCTGCGCTGAAGGCGATCGATGAGAGTGCGCTCGAGTTTCGTGTGCATGAGCTCATCGCACACCCCGAGCGGATCGCTGAAATGTCCGCGCGAGCGCACGCGCTCGGTCATCCAAAGGCGGCGCGAGATGTGTTGCGCGTCGTATGCGGGGCTTGACTATGCGGTGCGCGGCTTTGGTTGAAAACTCGCGAGAATTGGGCTTTGCACCGCTTCGGCGTACTATGACGATTACGCGGAGGCCGCCATGAGCGAAATCGTGTTTCTGGTCGAGGATGCAGCCGAAGGCGGCCTGACGGCTCGCGCGCTCGGTCATTCGATCTATACCGAAGCGGACACCTATGAGGCGTTGCGTGCTCAGGTTCGAGATGCGGTTCATTGCCATTTCGACGAAGGCGATCGTCCGCTGATCATCCGGCTGCACTACGTCAAGGATGAAGTGCTCGCCGCATGAAGCTGCCGCGGAACGCGGATGCTTCAGACCTCATCGAGGCTCTCGCACGGCTGCGATATCGCGTAGTGCGCCAGTCGGGAAGTCACGTTCGCTTGCAGTGCGACGATCCAGCGCATGCCGTGACCGTACCGAATCATCGCCCGCTTCGCATCGGGACGCTCGCTGCGATCATCGCCGACGTTGCCGCAAAACACGGGATCGAGAAAGACGTTCTGGTGAAGCTGCTTTCGCTCTAGCTATTCGTGGAACAAACCGCCGAGCTCACTCATCGCTCACCAAACCTGTGCGCAACGCTCGATCCTGATCCTTGAAGATCGCCATCGCAGTGCTCATCCGCTTGAACCCAAGCTTCTTGTAGAACCCTTCTTTGCCGGGATTCGCATACAGGATGATCTTGCGGTGGCCTGTGGAAAGCTCGACGAGCTTCAAGATGATGGCCTTGCCGAGACCCGTGCCCTGAAAATCCGGATGCACGGCGACATCGCACAGGTATGAGCAGTCGATGCCGTCGGCGAGTGCGCGGCCGACGCCGATCAAGCGATCGTCGTCGTAGACGAAACACTTGAAGCGGCTGTTCGAGAATGCGGTGCGAAGATCTTCGGGGTTCTTCTCGCCGAGCGGCGCGATGCGGTAGAGGTGCGACAGTTCCGCCCAATCGACCGCGTCGTGATCGAAGATCCAGCGCACGGACGAGCTCTTACTTTGCGGCGCGCTGACTGAGCGCGACGCTGCCCAGAATGACCGCGCACGAAATCGCCATCGTCAGCGTCAGCGGCTCATCGAGCAGCAGCCACGCCCAGGCGACGCCGAACAGCGGAATCAGATACGTGACGGTCGACGCGCGGCTCGCGCCGATGCGCGCGATCAGACGGTAGTACATGACGAACGCGGCGCCGGTGCAGACGATGCCGAGCGCGCCCGCGCACAGCCACGAATTGAGCGGAATCGCCTGCGTCGGCCATTGCGCGATCGCAAACGGCAGCGTCAGCAAACTGGCCGAGCCGAGCGTCGCTGACGCGAGCGCCGCGGGCGGCAATCCGGTGAGGTGGCGGCGTGCGAGGTTGATGCCGATGCCGTAGAGGAACGATGCCGTGCAGCCGGCGAGCACGGCAAGTCCGATGCTCGCGCCTGCAGTCTTGCCGCTCGCGAGCACGACGACACCCGCGAAGCCCGCCATCAACGCGACGGCGCGGCGCGTGCCGATCTTCTCGCCGAAGAACATGAAGCCGACCAGCGCGGTGAAGAGCACCGTCATCGCATTGGTGATCGCGCCGATCCCGGCCGGCGCGCGCTCGGCGCCCCAGGCGAAGAGGAGAAACGGCGTCGCCGAATTGATCGCGCCGATCAGCGCCAGCTTCGGCCACAGCTTGAGCGGGAATTGCGCGCGCGCACGCCACAAGAACGGCAGCAGCGCGAGCGAGCCGAGCGCGAGGCGCACTTCGACCAGCGCGAACGGCCCGAAATCCTTCGCGGCGACACGCATGAAGAGGAACGATGCGCCCCAGATCGCGCCGAGCACGGCCAGCTCCAGCGGCGTCAGCCACGCGCGCTCGCGCGGGGGAGGCAAAGTCGCAGCCGCGGTTTCCATGTCGTCGCTCCGTAGGGTCATAAGCCTGAGTCGATACGATACGCGGACGACTGGCCCCGAGGATGCACCACTTCTTAGTATTTTCTAGGTGCCAGTTGAGGACGCAATGTCCTCATCGGCCTTGTCTCTTGGGGCATCCTCGTGCATCTCAAGTATTCGTCGCTTCGGACTGCGACGAGTCGTGCGGCGAGCGCCGCAACAAGCAGAAGGACGACCGTTGCCGCTAAGTCGCGCGTCGAGTCGACGCGTCCCGCTGAGCGTCGCGGATGAGCCCATACACCTTGCGCGCATCGTCGATGAACTCCAGCGCAGGCGTGAGTCTTTTGCTCGCGCCGGGCCATGACGGGCCGAGCCACATCAGCTGGAACGGATTGGGCGGGCCCACGGTGATCGTGCCGCTTCCATCCGGACGTTCGCTGAGCGAAACATCGCTGAGCCCAGTGAGTGCGAGACTCTTCACTTCGCGATTGAACAAGCCGCTCACGATGATCACGCGCTGGTCGGTCAGGCCGTAGAAAGTGCGCGCTCGCAGATAGCTGTCCAGGAAAAACCGGCCCACGATGAGGTGCAGACCGATAAGCACGAACGGAATGCCCCACAGCGAAAACAACAAAGGAGCGCCCTTCGTGACGACCGAATACTCCCAGAACATCGCGAAGCCGCCCCACATCACGCTAAAAGGCACCGCGAGCGCGTCCGAGGGACGAAAGCGGATGCCTGACGCTGGCATTGCGCTCCAAAGAAGACGTTCGTCGCGCCCAAGCTCCGGCCGCAGCACCTGATCGACTTCGAACGACATCACCTGCCCTCCATAGCGGATCGCAGACTTTAACCGACGCATTCGGTATTCGTCTGCTCAACACATAGGGTGGGCCTTGGCCCACCGATGAGAGGCGTTCATTGACTCTCTCGCAGAGGCGCAGAGATCGCGGAGAAAAACTCTTTGATTCTCAGCGATCTTTACGTCTGCAAGAGATCGCGCTCCTTGCCGCATTCGCCCCGGTAGGCCGAGGCCCACCCGATGGCGCTACATTCCTCGCGGGTGTTTCGTGTTTCTCTCAAGGGGTCGCGTGCGTTTCGCCTCCAAGGCAGAACTCTCGCACGGCTGCGGCGGCTTCTTCGGGGCGCGTCTGCAGCAGGAGATGCGGGCCGTCGATCGATGCCACCTCGACCGTCGCCAGCGCGTGCCGCACGTCGTCCAACGCGCGCGCGGGCACGATGCGATCGCGCGTGGCGTGCAGGTACAGAACCGGCACCTTCGACGCGGCGAGTGCTTCCGACATGTCGACGGACAACACCGCCTTGAGTCGCGCGCGCAATGTGCGCCGCGAAACTTTATGGATCGCGGCCGCGAGCGCTTCGCGCAAAGTCGGCGTCGAGAACGTACCGAGCAGAAGAAAATCCAGCAGAGCCGCCGGGGCGCGATCGACCGGAAGGATGTCGATCAACCCGCCGAAGGCAGCGAGCTCGGGGCGCGGATTGCGCACGAACGTGCACGAAAGCACGATGCCGACGAGTCCGGGCGGTGGTGATGCGGCGAGCGAGATGGCGATCGGTCCGGAGAACGATTCGCCAAGAACGGCGAACGATCCTTCGGTCGGCAGCATGCGGCGCACGATCTTTTCGAGCTCGGCATAACCGAGCGGCTCGTCGGCGGGATAACCGCAGATGCGCACGTCGAATCCATCGAGCTCGGAGACGAATGGCTGGAACAGCGCGCCGGTTCCGTGCATTCCGGGAAGAAGGACGAGCGCCGGCGCATCGATCGACATCGCGTTTCCCTCTTGCACGTCGCGCCGACTTTAGCCGACATGCGATCCAAGGCAAGCGCGAGGCTGAATAGCAGGCACCGGAGCGGCGAGATTCCGAATAAATAGCCGATAAGTAGGCGCCCGCCGCCTACGCTGCCTCCGCAACGACGAAGGTCGATCCGGCCGCGCGATTGGCGGAGAATTCCAGCCGACGCACCGGTCCGCCTTCCCGATACCCTGACGTGGAGGTCTCATGGATACCGATGTCTTGATCGCCGGCGCGGGCCCGACCGGCCTGATGCTCGCCAATCAGCTTGCGCGACGCGGCGTACGCGTCCTCATCATCGACCGTCACGCCGGTCCCGCGCGCGAGACGCGCGCACTCGGCGTGCAGGCGCGCACGCTCGAGATCTACCAGAAGCTCGGCATCGTCGATCGAGCGATCGCGCTCGGCAAGCGCGGCGATGGCGCCAATCTTTGGTCGCAACGAAAAAGGAAAGGCCGCGTTCCGCTCGGCGACGCCGGCAAGAGCGTCACGCCGTATCCGTACATCCTCGTGCTCGGCCAGGACGACAACGAGCGCATCATGGGCGAGCGCCTGCGCGACTGGAATCTGTCGGTGACGTGGAACACCGAGCTCGTCGCGCTCGAACAGCAGAGCGACAGCGTCGTCGCGACGCTGAATAGCGCCGACGGCACGACGCGCAAGATCACCGCCGCCTGGGTCGGCGGCTGCGACGGCGCACGCAGCGCGGTGCGCGAGCTCAACAAGATCCCGTTCGTGGGTGCGCCGTACGAACACGTCTTCTTCGTCGCCGACGTCGAGATGACCGGCACGATGGTGCCCGACGAAGTCAACGTCTATCTGTGGAAATCGGGATTCCATCTTTTCTTCCCGATGCGCGGCGAGAATCACTGGCGCATCGTCGGCATCCTGCCGCCGGAATTGCGCAACAAGGACGACGTCGATTTCGATGCGGTGATTCCGTCGGTGCGCGGCGAAGCCGGATCGGATCTTTCGTTCAAGTCGTGCTCATGGTTCTCGACGTACCGCATCCATCATCGCGCCGCCGAACGCTTTCGCGAGGGCCGCTGTTTCCTGATGGGCGACGCCGCGCACGTGCACAGCCCCGTCGGCGCGCAAGGCATGAACACCGGTTTGCAGGACGCGTACAACCTCGCCTGGAAACTCGCACTCGTCGTGCAAGGCAAAGCCGACGCAACGCTGCTCGATTCGTACGAAGCCGAGCGCATTCCGGTCGCGCAGCATCTCCTCGAAACGACCGATCGCGGCTTCAAGTTCATCGTCTCCGACAGCGCGTGGGCCGGGCTTCTGCGCACGCAGGTGATCGCGCGCCTCGCCGCGTTCGCGATGAGCCGCAAGAGCGTGCAAGGTTTTGCATTTCGCACCGTGTCGCAGATCGGCATCCATTATCCGAAAAGTGCGCTGTCGGTCGCATTGGAAGCACTGCCGCAGAAAGCACCGCAAGCCGGCGATCGGTTTCCTTGGCTCAAGCTCAACCGTCGCGCCGACGGTCCGGTCGAAGATCTGTTCCAGGCGCTCGACGACACGCACTTTCAATTGCTCGTGTTCGGGCAACCGGCGCAGGCGTCGTCGCTGTCCAGCGACTTGTTGCAAATACACACGATCCCCGCCGATCCCGGCAACGACGCCGAGCTCGCGCGCGCGAACATTCCCCAGCCATCGTTCTATCTCGTGCGCCCGGACGGATACATCGGCTTGTGCGGCAATCGTCTAGACGTCGCGGCGGTCGAGCGCTACTTCGCGGCGCGGATAAAACTGCGATGACGCGGCGACAGCTATCGCCGCGGTTATCCGCTGCATCGGAGCTCGACACCTGAGGCCGCGTGGGCTACGGCGGCTTCGGCCCACCGTGTAGCATACCGGCCATGCCCGAGCCCCCCGCCGATTTCGCTGTCCGGACGCTGCTGCAAACGCCGAGCGTCGCGGTCCGCGACGTGCGCTGCGAGGGACACTGCCGGCACAAAAGCCCCGAGGAATGCGCCACCGCGACGCAGCTGACGTTTCCGTACCGCGGCGCGTACGTGCGTCATCTCGGCAGCGATGAAGCGGTCGCGGAGGCGAGCCAGGTGCTCCTCTTCAACGCCGGCGAAGGCTATCGCATCAGCCATCCGGTCGCGGGCGGCGATTCGAGCCTGACGTTGCTCGTGGACGATGCGTTGCTGCACGAGCTCGCGCCGAAAGCGCTGCTGCGCGATGGTGACGTCGTCGCGTTCCGCGAACAGCGCTTGCGCATCGATCCGCGCGCGCAGGTGCTGGTCGCGTTGCTCCGGCACAGCCTGCGCGAAGGCGTCGCCGAATCGCTGGAAGGCGAAAGCCTTGCGCTGACGCTCGTGCAGCGCGCGCTCGGTCCGCGCACGACGCATGCGGCGAGCGCGAGCGTCGCGCGCCGGAAGCTCGTCGATCGCGCCAAGCTCGTGCTCGCGGGCAATCTCGCGCGGCGCTGGACGCTCGCCGATATCGCGGCCGAAGTCGGCGGCTCGCCGGTGTATCTGACGCAGGCGTTCCAGCAGGTCGAAGGCCTGCCGCTCTATCGCTATCAGCTGCGCCTGCGGCTCGCGCGGGCGCTCGATCTCCTCGGGCACTACGACGATCTCACCGCGCTCGGCCTCGAGCTCGGATTCTCCAGCCACAGCCATTTCAGCGCGGCCTTCCGCGAAGCCTACGGGCGATCGCCCTCCGAATTCCGGCAGTCAGCGCTCCGCCGCTAGCCTCAAGTCGCTAAAGATTCCGACAGCGGCCCCGGCGCCTCGGGTGGCCTACTGCACGCACCCGGACTTCGGGTTTTCTCAAAGGACGAATGTCATGGCTGCGAAAACGTGTGCGGCGTGCGACTGCACGCTCGATGCGGATCCGATCAAGGTCAAGATCGGCGGCAAAACGATAGAAGTGTGCTGCGATGAATGCGCGCAGAAGCTCAAGGAAGCGCACGCGTCCGCCACGATCGGAGAGGGTTGAGTCATGGACGGCAACTCATCCGCGGCGACGCGGCGCAGCGTCGAAACGCCTTCGGGCCGCATCCACTACGCCGAGCAAGGCACGGGACCGGTCGCGCTGTTCGTGCACGGCGTGCTCCTGAACGCACATCTCTGGCGTCATCAGCTGGCGCATCTCTCGGACATCCGGCGCTGCATCGCTCCGGATCTGCTAGCGCACGGCGACACCGAAATCGCGCCCGACCAGGACGTGTCGGTAACCGCCAACGCGAACATGCTGAAGGAGTTTCTCGACGCGCTCGGCATCGACCAGGTCGATCTCGTCGGCAACGACAGCGGCGGCGGCATTGCGCAGATCTTCGCGGCGCTGCATCCGGAACGCGTGCGTACATTCACGCTCACCAATTGCGACACGCACGACAACTGGCCGCCCGAAGCGTTCAAGCCGTTCCTCGCGATGGCCGCCGCCGGCGGATTGCGCGGAGCGCTCGAAGCGATGCTCGCCGACAAGAACGTCTATCGATCGCCGAATGCGCTCGGTCCTGCGTATGAGCATCCGGAGAACGTCAGCGACGACAGCATCGAACGTTACCTGCGGCCTTTCCTCCGCAGCGCGCAACGCCTTCGCGATTTCGAACGCTTCCTCGCCGCGTTCGACAACGCGCACACCGTGAACATCGAAAGCCAGCTGAAGATGTTGCAAGCGCCGACGCTGATCGTATGGGGTACCGACGACATCTACTTCCCGACGAAGTGGTCGCAATGGCTCGCCGACACGATTCCCGGCACGCGCCGTCGCGTCGAATTCGAAGGTGCAAGGATTTTCTTTCCGGAAGAGCGCTGGGAGACTTTCAATCACGAGCTGCGCAGACATTGGCTGGCAAACGGCTGAGTGTTGGTCTGTCACATAACGCCGCCGCGCTGGTCGTGGCGGCGTTTTCTTTGTGATCCATCCCACTCGTCATCCCGAAGCCGGGATGACGATGGGTGCCTAAACCTTTAGGACGCCCGCGGCATCCCAACGCCATTGCCTGCGCACGATCACGGAGAGACACCTTGAAAATCCTCGCCTTAACGCTCGGAATCGCGACGATGCTGCTGGCGACGACCGCAGGCGCCAGCGAACCGGTGGCGAAAACACAACCTGCGCAACGCGGAGGCCGCGCGGCACTCGATCGCGATTTGCCGCAACTCCTGATCGACAACAACGTTCCGAGCGTCTCCATCGCGCACATCGAAAACGACAAGCTCGTCTTCGCCGCCGCTTACGGATCGCAAAGCCCCGGCGTTCCGGCCACGACAAAGACGCTCTACAACATCGCCTCGATGACCAAGCCCATCTCGGCCGAAGTCATCCTGCGCCTCGCCTCGCAGAATCGCCTCACGCTCGACGAGCCGATATATCTCGCCTGGACCGATCCCGACATCGCGAACGACGATCGGCGCAAGTTGTTGACAGCGCGAATCGCGCTCAGCCATCAAACCGGATTTCCCAACTGGCGCCGCCAGACCAACGGCGTGCTGACGTTCAAGTTCACGCCCGGCACCGGCGTTGGCTATTCCGGCGAAGGCTACGAATACGTCGCGCGTTTCGCCGAAAAGAAAACCGCGACCGATTTCGAGATGCTCGCGCAGAAATTCGTGCTGGAACCGTTCGGCATGAAGGAAACGGCGTACACGGAGCGGCCTTGGTTCGAAGGGCGCATCGCCGTGCCTACGGACGCGCAAGGCAAGGCCCTGCAACCGTCGATCGCAAAACATTGGCTTGCGTCCGATCTTCTCTACACGACACCGAGCGACTACGCGAAATTCATGCTGCGCGTGATGCGCGAAGACGGGCTCAGCCCCGCGATCGCGAAAGAGCAGCGGCGCATCCAAGCCAGCCGCAAGGCCGACGAATGCCCGCCGGAGAAAGCGAAACCGTGTCCGGACGATCTCGGCTTCGGCCTCGGTTGGGAAATCTTCAAGTTCGCGGATGCCACATACCTGATGCACACCGGCAAGGACGACGGCGTGTTTACGCTTGGCTATATCAACGCGACGAAGCACGATGCGACGGTTATTTTCACGAACGGCGACAACGGCGCGAAACTAGTGTTGCCGATTCTCGATCGGATCGGGATCGATCGTGAGTTCGTCGATATGCTGCGCAGCCAGAGTGGCTGAAACGCATCGATCGATATCCGAAGGCAAGAAAGCCGCGCCGAAATCTGATATCGAGGCTTCGCTGCAACACGCTGGTACCCAGGGATGTGCGATCGAGCCCCGGAGACTCACCCGGTCTTTCGCCTCTCCCGCGCGCGGGAGAGGCCGCCCGCAGGGCGGGTGAGGGAAGCCTGAGCAAAAGCTCGGCGCTGAAAGTTCGACGCAAGACTTCCCTCACCCTGCCCTCTCCCGCAAGCGGGAGAGGGGAAAGCTAGACGATCGCTCATGAATGACTACGAATTCACCTTGCAAGCCTTGATCGAGAAGCTGGAGCGCGATGCCTCGTTGCGACAACCCGATCGGCTGCGCGAGCGCATCGAGACGCTGGATTGGCTCGAGACTCATCTGCTGAGCCGGCCGGATCAAGCAGCCGACGCCGATCTCGATCGGCGCGCCGAAGCGATCCACGCGCGGCTCGAAGCCGACAATGCCGCGCTCTACGCAAGCATCCGCAACGACATTCGAGACGGCCGCGGCGCGAGCCGCCTCGCGCAATGGTTCTCTCGACGGAATGATGCCGACGACGCGATCGAATGCGTTCCCGGCGAGAGCTACGACTATCTCGACGAACTAGTCAGCGGCATCCTCGAGCTCGCTCCGCCCGAAGCGGCGGACACCGATCTCACGAGCGAGATGGTGCGCTATCAACCCACGCCAGCACGGCACATCTTCGACCTGATCGCGCGAGCCCGGCTTGGCGAGGACGACGTGCTGGTCGATCTCGGCTCCGGCCTCGGACACGTTCCGTTGTTGGTCGCGATCTGCACCGGCGCACGAACCGTCGGCATCGAGCTCGAACCGGCTTATGTCGAATGCGCGCGCCGCTGCGCCGAGGCGTTGAATCTCGAGCGCGCGACGTTCATCCGACAGGACGCGCGATCGGCGGACTTTTCGACCGGCACGGTGTTTTATCTCTACACACCGTTCACCGGCTCGATCCTACGCGCCGTGCTGGATTCGCTGCAACGGCAAGCAGAAGTTCGCGAAATACGCGTTTGCGCTTACGGTCCTTGCGTGCCGACGGTCGCGGAAGAATCATGGCTCGCCGTCGTCGGATCTGCGGAACCGGATCGGCTGGCCCTGTTCCGCTCCCGGTGAATCACCGGCTCCACGATTTGAACAGCGCATTGTCGCGAAGCGGCGCGTAAACGTCGTCCTTGATCTCGATGCGCGCCCACACCGGATTGATCGAGAAGAACACGCCGAGATAATCGAGCGCGCCGTTCGTATCGCCCATCGTCATCGCGAGGCGCGCCGCGCGGCGCCAGATGCGGTCCCATCCGCAGCTTCTGCGCAAGGCTTCGGAAATCGACGCGCGCGCATCGGTGTTCGCGCCTTTCTTCGCCTGATGCTCGGCGCGGATGATCGCCTGCAGCGCGTAATGCTGTTCCATCAGGTGCCGCAGATCCTCGATCGGCTCGGCCGCGCCGTCCACGCGCAGATCAATGTCCTGCCACTCGCCTTGCGTCGTTCGCACCAGCAACGCGGCCGATCGCTTTCCGATCGTTTGCCCGCCGGCGGCCTGCCCCGCTTCGAGCGCGGCCATCAGCCGCTCCGCCAATGTGCCCGCCGACGATGCAAATGTCCGCTTGATCGCCGATACCACTTCCGCGCCGGCCAGCCCATTGCCCTGCACCGAATAGCCGTCGCCGTGCTCGGCGCCGGCCCACGTCGCGCTCATCGCTTCGGAACCCGTATAGACGGCCGAATGGCCTTTCGCATCGACGACGCCGACTTGCCGCTCCGCGATCGTGGAGCCGTCGAAATTACCGTCACCCTCGAGCAGTGCCTTGATCGTCGCGTCCGGAGAATTTCCGGACGCCAGCAACGCCAGACCCTTCGGTCCGTAGGTCGGATTCGTCTCGAATTGCGAAACCAGCGCGCCGACGCGCGCCTGCGCATACGGAACGCTGGCGCCGACCGCAAGATTGTTCGTCGCGACCGCGACACCGCAATTGCCCTCGTGATCGCACGCGACGATCGAGAACGTCGCGCCCGCCAGAGAAGGCAGCGCCAGCAAGGCGAATGCGGACACCCGCAGCGCGAACGCGAAAACCGAAACTCTCGTCAATTCGAACGACATTGGATATTCCTTCCTGGAAGCATGGCGAGGCGTCGATCCGCCTCGCGGGCTTGCTTCGATGCAGGCGCGCGCAAAAAGGTTGCGCGTCGAGCGCGCAAGACGCTTTGCATGCCGATGCTCGCGAAGCTACTGAAAGATTTTCGATTGAAAGCGGCGCGAGCTTCCGTCCTGCCGGCTCAACGCTCGTCGACACTGCTGGTCAAACAACGGGCTGCGCCGACCAGCATCGTGAGGGCCATGAGCGCGACCAGCGCCATCGGCGATAGCGTCGGCACGGCGGTCGCCACTGCTGCCGCTCGTTGCAGGGTCACGGTAGCGGAGTTGTTGGAAGGATCGAGATCGACGAGGAAGTCCGGCATGCTGAATGTCAGCGAGAACGTGTCCGGAGCCCACTCGGTGAATTCCAGGTTGAGGTAACAGTATCGGGTCTCGCCCACGGCCAGAGGCGATTCTTGTGTAGGAAACCAGTCATACAAATAGTAAAAGCCGTCATTTAGGTCCACGACGGCCAGCACTAGGTCGTTCCCGCAATCCGCAGTCGCAGAGAAGACATCAAGCTCATCGTAGATCGGCGAGCTTCCCAAACTCACAGGAGCCGCTGGCTCTGGCCCGTGATTGGTCACCGAAATCGTGAATGTGATTCTTTGGCCGGACTCCAGATTGCTGGCGGGTTCCGCCGTGAGACCTACGGATATATCGGAAGGCAGGGGGATCGTTCCCGCTCGCAAGCTTGAGCAACCCGCCAAACACAAGCCCAAACCCAATACGACTCGAACCACACGTTCTTGCGCTTCCGGAGAAAACTTCGATGCTCTCTTCATCGCCCCATCCTCTCAAAGGAAGGAGGCTCCGAAGCCAGAGCGCTTCGCCGCGCCGACCAACATCGTGAGGGCCACAAGCGCAACCAGCGACATCGGCGATAGCGTCGGCACGGCGGTCGTCACCGCTGCCGCTCGTTGCAGAGTCACGGTAGCGGAGTTGTTGGAGGGATCGAGATCGACAAGGAAGTCCGGCATGCTGAATGTCAGCGAGAACGTGTCCGGAGCCCACTCCGTGAATTCCAGGTTGAGGCGGCAGGTCCGTGTCTCGCCCACCGCAAGCGGCGGCAAATTGAACGTCGCGTCCCAGTCGTACACGTAGTAAAACCCGTCGTTGAGGTCCACGACGATCAAACCAAGGTTATTGCCGCAGTCCGCAGTTGCCGTGTTGATGTCCAGCTCGTCGTAAATCGGCGAACTCAACACATCAACCAGCGAGGCGGGCTCCGGTCCACGGTTGGTCACCGAAAGCGTGAACGCGATTCTCTGGCCGGACTGCAAATTGCTGTCGGGGTCCGCCGTGAGCATCACGGATACGTCTGCGGGTATGGTGATCGTTCCCGCGTTCAGGCTAGTGAAACCCGCCAAGCACAGGCCCAGACCCAGTGCGGCTCGCAGTGCATGCATAACTGCGCTCCTAATCGAAGCCGTTCTTGAAAATGCGTCCTTGGCTGTCTCTATATTGAGCCAAGATGGATGCGTAGTCTCGAATCAGCCTGGCGTTATCGTGGACTGTCGAACCTGTCGCGAACCACTCTTCAGTCACATTGGGATTTGAATAATGTTGAATCCGAGGGCACAGGTCAGTGACCGCGTCGCACTCATCGGCGTAGGACATGATGGTTCTCGCGCCCTCGCGAGGGTCACTACCAAGGAGGCGCGCCCAGTGTCCCCAAGCGTAGGGTCTCAGAGGGGTGGGATTGTGCGGCTCATGATCCATGTTGTGGTTGGCCCCGAACACATGCGCAATCTCGTGGGCGGCCACCCAGTCGCCTGGGTTGTCCGAGCATGCGTAGAGTGAAGCCGCGAACGCATAGTCGGGCGCAGGCGGAGGAGGTACACCATTCGTTCCCGGTAGGTAGGCGATGCCTTGGATGACCGTGTGCCCTGGCGGGGGTATGCAACTGCCCGAGTTGAGGTACAGCACGACATCAGCCGTGTAGTAGTTACGCAATGCGGCAACCTGAGGGCTGTTTCGAAGGAATACCAAGTCCGCCTGCGAAACGCCGCTGGCGTTTCGCATGATCCACGCCGCGCCCGCTAGCCGGACTTGCGCAATGACTGGTTGGCCCGCAGTCGTGCTGACGATCATGGCGGTCTGAATCGCCTGGATCTGTTCTACGGCGTTCTGCCAAATATTTACGCCGGCAAGAAAATTATTGTAGAGCACCAAAATGTCGACCGTCGTGTCTGTGACGCCCAACGGCGTTGTCGGCGACGACACGCCGACGGCTGACGGTTCCTCCGGCACGGCGGTAAGGCTCTCATCCCACGTCACGTAACCCGCATCGTCGTAACGAGTCAGGCGCACGCTCGATGAGCCCGCGGGATGATTGATCCCATAAGGTGCGTCGAGGCATGAAATCGTGCCCTTGATTCCGCCATCCGCAGCGACGCCAAACATGCCACTGCAATCCCCGCCCTTTCCTGTCCAAAGGAGCGCGCTCCCGCGTCTTTCGGACCTCAGCCGCGACAAGTTCACGGCTGCCCGATCAGGAAAATTGATCTGGATCGTCGCGGGAAGTGTGCTGAGCAATGAAGAATTGATCGTGACCGGCCAAGCCACAGTTGCACCTGGCCCGGCTTCAGGTCCCGGCGCGCCCTGCGGACCTATCGAATTGAACACATGCGTTCCCGGCGATCGCGATACCCCAAAAGACTGCAACTGCACGCCACCGAAAACCTCCGTCGAGACCTGCATGAGCACAACAAGCCACAACGCCCGCATCTTCCGAAGATAGGCCGGCATACGCACCCCAAGCGCAACGATTCGAACATCCGCCGGGTCGTCCCGACGGATTCGGAGAGCGACGCCTATGTAGCGCGAACGAATTACTGTGGGAGCGGGTTTGCGGAAGTGCGCGTTGCGCGACTAACGACGGCGACGCTTTCCGGTCGGATCGGCCTGAAGGTAGATCGTCTCGAAATCGAGATCGGCGCTCATGAGATAGCGCTTGCCTTTCGGAAAGCCGACGCGTTCGAGCCAGAGGCCGGACAGGCGGATCTTCGGCACTTCGCAACGCGGCGAGCGCGTGCGCTTGTCTTCATCGCTGGCGCGGAGCAGGCGCGCGGTGATGATGCGCCAGCTGTTGGGGATGTGATGGCGCACTCACGGTCGCCGTGCACAACATTTAGATGCTACGTTGACGTCTTCGAGTGCTCGGGCTTTGTCAACGTTGCTGCGCTTTGAATGTGCTTCGCAACTCCGGCGTCACAACATCCACCCGCCGCTTCGCCTGCATAAACGCCCGCTCCCCTTCTCGCAACTGACAATTCCGCGACAACACTTCCGCCGCATCCCCGTTCTTCGCACTGACATCCTCAAGATTCACCACCACCGCCAACGTATCGCCCAGCGGTTGGAGCGCCACGCACACGCGATCGATCATGTCCATGCTGCGGTTCTGCGCGCCGTCGACCATCACGACGAAGTTGGCGGCGTCGAGCCACACGGACGAGCGCACGCCGGGCAGCGCGCGCACGGCGGCGCGGGCGGCTTCGTGGGCGATCGGGCGTGATACGTCGGGTATGCGTGCGGAGCGCGCGACGTCGTGCGCGATCGCTTGCACGTGGGCTTCTGCGGTGCGCGAGTCCCCTGCAAGCACGGCGACGCGTGCGCCGGCGATGTGCGCGGCGACGGCGTAGGCGTTCACCGGTTTCCCGGCTTGCTGCGGGCGGTCGGGTGCATCGCGGTCGCTTTCGTACTTGGCGATCGGATAGATGGCGATGCAGAGCAGCGCCGCGAACACGGGCGCGAGCGCGTCCGGATACCAGACGCGCCTTTTCTTCAAAGGCCTTATGAACCCCATCCCCAGCCTCCGCCCCCTGTGGCGTCGACTGTTTCAGTAAGCAACAAAGGGGCCAAATGGACAAGTAGTTTCGCGGGGCGAACCGCGTTTTGCCGAAGAAAACAACAAATGTAGGAAATCTCTTACATGAGCGATCGGCGGTTTCCTACAAATCGGTGGCGTATCGCTTGCTAAGTTTCCGCGGCCACGCAATGTGGCGCACACAGGGGATACACCCAATGTTGTCGATTGCGCGCGTGACGCTCATCACGGCTGTCGCCGTTTGGCTCGGCGGTTGCGCTTTTGGTCAGAAGATTACCTATTCGAACACCACGGCCGATGTCGATGCGGCCGGCAACGAGACGGTGGGCGTGGCGACGCTGGATCAGCGGCCGTATGTGCTGAGCGGCAACAAGAAGCCTTCATTCGTGGGGTTGTCGCGCGGCGGTTACGGCAATCCGTTCGATGTCGAGACGCCGAAGAGCGCGCCGCTCGCGGACGAGATCAGCGAATCGGTGAGCCGGTCGCTCGCGGAGCGCGGTTTCAAATCGTCGGTGGTGAAAGTGACGCCGAGCCAGAGCCGACGCGCGGCGCTCGAAGCGTGACGAAGAGCAGCGCGGAGCGGCTGGTGCTGATTTCATTGAAGGAATGGAAGAGTGACAAGTTCTGGCGCACGTCGCTGATCCAGGACGTGAGCGTGCAGGTGATGGATGCGGGCGGGACGGAGCTTGCGAAGGCGAACTTCACGAGCGATGAGGTCGTCGGCGATGTGCCGATGGCGTTTCGCAGCAAAATCGAGGCGTGGTTTGCGGATCCGAAGATTGTCGAGGCGCTGAAGTAAAGTTCGGCGGAGCCCCGCTTTTGCCCCTCTCCCGCTTGCGGGAGAGGGTTGGGGTGAGGGCCATTCGGAGTGCGAATCTCAATCGTGCGTTGGACGCAGCGCCGCCAGCCGCGCCTTGTCGATCTTCGCGGCGACGCCAACGCTGCGCCCGGCAAGATTGACGACGACGTAGCGCGCGGAGCTGCCGAGCACTTGTGCGGTTTCGGAGAGAGTGAGGCCGTAATCCTGCTGCAGCCATTCTGCGATGCCGGTGGTCGCGGCGCGCACGGCGTCGTCGAGCGAACCGGCTTGGCCGAGCGCCATGATTTCGGTCTTCGATTCGACGCGCGGCATCGCGATCGATCGGCCGCGGACGACATCGACGGTGAGCTCGACGTCCATCGAGGTTTCGAGCGCGTATTGCGAGATTTCGCCGTCGCCTTGCAGCGCGTGCGCGTCGCCGACGTAGAGCAGCGCGCCGGGTTGGAAGACGGGCAAGTACACGGTGTTGCCTTCGACGACTTCGTTGAAATCCATGTTGCCGCCGAAGCGGCCGGTGTCGCCGGTCGAGATGGGCGCGGAGCCAAAGCCCGGCGCGACGGCGAGGCCGCCGAGCATCGGATGCACGGGGACTTCGAAGGCTTTGAGGCGATCGGTCGGCGATTCGGGACGTGCGGTGCCGCGTTCGCGATCGAGCGTCCAGCGCACCGGTTTGCCGAGATCGCGCGCGTCCGCGGCAAGGCGCGGGCCGAGCACGCGCGGGACGAGCGCATCGAGACTGTCCGCGTAATCGCGATTGAGGTGCAGCCGCTTGATGTGCACGACGAGCGTGTCGCCGGGATTCGCGCCGGCGATGTAGAACGGACCGGTTTGCGGATTGCCGAACAGCGCGCGCGTGACGCCGTGCTCGTCGACGCCGCCGGAATCGATCGTGGTGGTGCGGATCGTGTCGCCGGGCCAGACGGTGAGCACCGGCGCGCGATGCGGCGAGAATTCGTTGGAGTAGTCGGTGGGAACGAACGTGATCGTGCGCGGCGGGCCGGGCGGCCGATCCGCGATGCGGCGCGCGCGGAACGCGTGTGTGACGCGACGGTCGGCGTGGTTGGTGTCGGGGACGTCGGCGGTACCGCTCATCGAGGCAGCGGCGATCGTCGCGACGTAATGGTAGACGGAGGCGTGGTTGTCCTTGGCATTGAAGCGCAGCGTGTTGCCGTTGCGCGTGCCTTCGATCGGATCGCCGTCGAGCGTGCCGGCGATGTTCTTTCCGTCGATGTCGAGCTCGAGGGACTGGTACGAGGCATTGCCCCAGAGATCGGTGACGACGAGCCAGCTTTCGTGGGTTTTCGCGTGGGCGACGGAGCTGAGGAGCATGCAGCCGAGGATGAGGCGAAGCATTGGCGTTTCTCGCGAACGGGGATGCTGCAAAGATGCCGCGAGACGGCGGAAGGTCGCACGGCGAGGTTCGCCGGCACCGGGCTCGAATCGCGCGCCGCTCGCAGGCGCCGGGCGAGATCCCGGTAGACTTCCGAGGGTGACGCTCGCATCCCGATCTTCGCAGGCCTTCGGAACGACCCGCACGATGTCGAACACATGAACGAGTACGCACGATGGACTGCCATCGTGGCGATCGCGGTCGCGATCGGCGGGCCACTGACGCTGGGGCTTTTCGGTGCGATGCGGTCGCGTCGAAGCAACACGGTCGGCGCGCGCGATGCGCGGCCGGCCGCGGACTGGCGCCTCACGATCGCGTCCGCCCTGCTTTACGCGCTCGCGTTCTGCATCGTCTTCTTCATCCAGGAATTGTTTCTCGTCATTCCGAAGGCGCTGACGCCGGGGCTGAAGGCGACGCTGTTCCACAACAATCATCATTGGGACGGCGATAACCCGCTCGCGCGGCTCTTTCAGGGGACGGGTGCGCTGGCGACGGTGATCACGGCGCTGGCGTTTGCGGCGTGGCTCAAGTTCGCGCCGCCGCGATCGGCGGTGATGCGGCTGTTCGTGCTCTGGATGGTGTTCCACGGATTTTTCGAGGCGCTGCCGCAGGTGGTTGTCGGCGCGGTGTTTGCGGGGAACGACGTCGGCATGGCGATGGAGTATCTGCAGCTTTCGCCGGCGACGAAGACGGTGGCAGCGGTGCTGGCGCTGGTTGCGATCGTGGTGATTGCGATTCGGTTGATTCGACCGTTGCTGGAGCTCGCGCCGCGCGATGGCGATATCGACACCGCCGGGAAGCGAACACGATTCGTGTTTCGCACCGCGACGCTGCCGGCGCTGATGGCGTTGCCGTTGATCATTCTGTTTCGCGTGCCGGGGACGATCGATCAGGTGGTGATCGTGCCGGTGGCGGTGACGATCATCGGGATTTCGTGGATGCAGGCGGGGGCTTGGGGCGTGACGTCCGCGGTTGCCGGACGTGCGTTGCCAGTGCGTTCGATTTGGGGCGTGCTGATCGCCGTCGCTTTATTGCTGTTAGTGTTTCAGGTTGTGCTGCGGCCTGGGATTCATTTTTATTGAGCGGAGCTTCCCTTCTCCCTTGGGGAGAAGGAGGCACGAAGTGCCGGATGAGGGAGTGTGGGCGAAGTGGGGGCTTCAAAAATTCACGCTCTGCAACGTCCGACTCCGACTTCCCTCACCCCACCCCTCTCCCGCAAGCGGGAGAGGGGGTACGGTGCGCGGAAGCGGGATGCGGTGCGCGGGAAACGGATGCGATGCGCGACTACGGAGTGGTACGCAGGCGCCGCGCGCTGCCCGAGCGCGTGAACGGAATCAGCATCGGCACGCGCGCCTTGTATTCGCGATACGAATCGCCGAGGTGCGCAACGAGATCGCGTTCTTCGAGCTGGATCGCGATGAGGATGTAGCCGGTCGTCGCGATCGCGAACAGAAGGTGCGCGACGGACATCACCGGCGTCGCCCAGAACGCGAACAGCCAGCCGACGTAGAGCGGATGACGCACGAGGCGATACGGGCCGGGCGAGCGGAATCCGATCGGCTCGTACGGCTTGCCGATGAAGTAGAGCCACACCTGGCGCAGACCGAACAGATCGAAATGATTGATCAGGAACGTCGACACCAGCACCAGCAGCCAGCCGAAAGCGCACAGGCCGTAGAGGATATTCACGGCGACCGGCTGCTCGACGTTCCAGACGATGCCGCCGAGCGGACGCCAGTACGCGAACAGAAGAATCAGCGCGAGGCTCGATGCGAGCACATACGTGCTGCGCTCGGCGGGCTCGGGAATGAGGCGCGTCCACCAGCGCTTGAAGCCGGGGCGCGCCATGACGCTGTGCTGCAGCGCGAACACGGTCAGCAGCACGACGTCGGTAATGAGCGCGGCGGCGAAGTTGGAATCGACCGGCAAGTCGATCGAGCGCGGCACCAGGAAGTTGCCGACGAAGCCGACCGCATAGAGAAACGTCGCGAAGAACACGGCGTAGCTTATGAGGCCGTACAGAAGCACGATGAAACGTTTGAACACAGTCTTGTCCTCCCAGGGATGAGTTAGCGAGCGAAGGCCGATTCAGGGCGGCCTTTTCATCGTGATGCGCACGTTGGAGCCGGCAGGGCCGGAGGTCCTGCCTTGGCGTCGCACGATCCTGTCCGGGCGTCCAACGGCTTTGCGGTGGGCCGAGGCCCACCCTATTTACGCTGATACGGTGGGCCTTGGCCTTGCCAACGCCACCCCCGGACTTGATCGAAAAACGCGGAATGGCTTGCAAATGCGACATCCGCGGACTGGCGTTTCCGGGTACAGTCGCCGCGTGCGCAAACGGGGGTGCGTGTGCGATCGTTTCTGGCCGAGTTAAAGCGCCGCAACGTCTATCGCGCGGCGGCGTTCTACGCGGCTTCGGCGTGGCTCCTGGTCCAGATCGCGACTCAGGTTTCGCCGTATTTCGATCTTCCGAACGTGTGGGTGCGCCTTCTCATCGTCGCGGTGATCGTCGGGTTTCCGTTCGTGTTGGCGTTCTCGTGGTTCTACGAGATCACGCCGCAGGGGCTCAAGCTCGAGAGCGAGGTCGATCGGACGTCCTCGATCGTGCGCCAGACCGGCAAGAAGCTGGACCGCATGATCATCGCGGTGCTGTGCCTCGCGGTGACGCTGCTTCTCGCCAATCTCCTGGTGCGTCGCGGCGATGCGACGGCGGATTCCGCGGCGCCGGTAAAGTCGATCGCGGTGCTGCCGTTTACCGATTTGAGCCCGGCGCACGATCAGGATTATTTCTCAGACGGCATGGCCGAAGAATTGTTGAACGCGCTCGCGCAGGTGAAGGATCTGAAAGTCGCGGGCCGCACGTCGTCGTTTTATTTCAAGGGCAAGAACGAAGATTTGCGCGCGATCGGCAAAGCGCTCGGCGTCGCGCACATCCTCGAAGGATCGGTGCGCCGACAAGGCGACAAGGTGCGCATCACGGCGCAGCTGATCCAGGCGTCGGACGATTTTCATTTGTGGTCGCAGACGTACGACGGCGATCTTTCCAACGTGTTCGCGCTGCAGGAAAGCATCGCGAAGTCGATCACCGAGAAATTGAAGGTGGTGCTCGACGGCGACGACAAGACGCATCTTGAAGTGCCCGCTGCCACGCACAGCGCCGAGGCGCACGAGAAATTCCTGCTCGGCCACTACCTTTTGAATCGGCGCGGTTACGATACGCTGCAGAACGCCGCGACCGCGTTCAAGGCTGCACTCACCGCCGATCCCGACTACGCCGATGCATGGGCCGGCCTCGCGCAGACGTATGCGTTGATTCCGGAATATTCGGTGTCCGATCCGGCCAGACGAAGTATGTCGATACGGTGCCCGAGGCGCTGGATGCGATCGACCACGCGCTCAAGATCGATCCGAATTCGACCGCGGCGCTGCTCGCGCGCGCGTACGTTCGCTGCGTGCATCAGTTCGACTGGGCCGGTGCCGAAGCGGACTATCGCGCCGTGATCGCCGCCAATCCGCGCGACGCGGGTGCGCGTCACTGGTACGCGGAGCTTCTGCTGTACCAGAAGCGCTGGCCGGAAGCGGCCGTACAGTACGACGCCTCGATCTCGCTCGATCCGATGACGCCGATCTTTCACTTGTCGCGCGCGATCTACTACTGGTTTGGCCTGGGCGACCGCGAAAGCGCGCTGCGCGATATCGATCAATCGTTGCAGCTGGCTCCGGAGTTCTATTTCCTCAATTTCAATCGCGCGATGGTGCTGGTCGAGATGCATCGATTCGACGAGGCGATGGCTTCGGCGAAACTTCTTCCCGACGGCGAGCGCGAGGCGCTGGTCGCGTTCGTCGAAGCGATGCAGGATCCGACCAAGAAAGAGGCAGCGGCGCAGGCGATCCTCGCGCACGGCCCCGGCGGAACGAACGGCAAGCCGCTGCTGCTGGCGATGCTCGGCGAGAACGATCTCGCGCTGACCGAGCTCGAGCGCCTCACTGCCGCGCACGATCCGTACCTCGTGTTTCTCTGGTGCACGCCGGAATACGAGCCGCTGCACAAGGAGCCGCGTTTCCAGGCGCTGCTGCGGCGGGTCAATCTGCCGTTCGATGCGTCCGCCGAGTCGATGCGGCCGCTGTCGCCGTAACCTCATCTTCGGCGCTGTCCAGATCCGTTGTCCAAATGGCCGGTGCTCGAACGTCATCGTAACGGCGGCGCATATCGTCCCGTCATTCCTCAACGATGGAGATTCCGATGCAATACCTCTTGCTGCTGTACGCGAACGAAAGCGGCTGGTCGAACATGACGAAGGCCGAACAGGAACAAGGCATGGCGGCTTACGCGGCCTATACCGATGCGCTCAAGAAGGCGGGCGTGCTGGCGGGCTCGAACCGCCTGCAGCCGATATCGTCGGCGACGACCGTGCGCATCGTCGACGGCAAGTCGCAGGTGCTGGACGGGCCGTATGCCGAAACCAAGGAGCAGCTCGGCGGCTACTACATGATCGATGTTCCCGATCTCGATGCGGCGCTGGCCTGGGCCGCGCGCTGTCCCGGTGCGGGTCACGGCATCATCGAAGTGCGGCCGGTCTGGGCGAAGTAGGCGGCGCTGGCGCATGAGCCGCGGCGAGGAAACGACGCGCAGCATCGCCGAGCGCGTTGCGCGCGAGAGCTACGGCAAGCTCGTCGCTTTCCTCGCCGCGCGCACGCGCGACGTCGCGGCCGCGGAAGATGCGTTGTCCGAAGCGTTCGCGGCGGCGCTGGCCGAATGGCCGTCGAAAGGCTGCCCTTCCAATCCGCAAGCGTGGCTCCTGACCGTCGCGCGCCGAAAGATGATCGACGCCGCGCGGCGCACTCGCAGCGGGGAAGCCGCCGTGCCCGAGTTGCAATTCCTCGCCGAGATCGAAGCGGCTTCCGCTGAGCCGCATCTTCCGGATCAGCGTCTCGCACTGATGTTCGCCTGCGCGCATCCGGCCATCGACGCCGGCATCCATGCGCCGCTGATGTTGCAGGTCGTGCTCGGTCTCGATGCGAAAGCGATCGCCTCGGCGTTCCTGATGTCGCCGGCGGCGATGGGCAAGCGCCTCGTGCGCGCCAAGCACAAGATCCGCGAAGCCGGCATTCCGTTTCGCGTGCCCGAGCGCGAAGAGCTGGCCGGCCGACTCGACACGGTGCTCGACGCGATCTACGCCGCGTTCGCCGAAGGCTGGGCCGATCCCGAAGGCGCGGATGTCGCGCGGCGCGATCTCGCCGAAGAAGCGATCTTTCTGGCGCGCGTCATCGGCGGTCTGTTGCCGCAGGAACCCGAAGTGCTCGGCCTCCTTGCGTTGATGCTTTACGCCGAAGCACGCCGGCGCGCGCGACGCACGGCAGAGGACGAATTTGTTCCGCTCGCCGAGCAGGATTCGTCGCGATGGAATACCGCGATGATCGAGGAAGCCGAAGCGTTGCTGCACCGCGCGAGCACGTTCGGCGCGATCGGGCGTTTCCAGCTCGAAGCAGCCTTGCAGTCGGCGCACGTCGAGCGCCGACGTACGGGACGCGCGAATTTCGAAGCGGTGGTCGAAATCTACGATGCGCTTTCGATGCTGACCGGATCGCCGGTGGTCGCGATCAACCGCGCGCTCGCGATCGCGGAGTTGCACGGTGCGCGCGCGGGGCTCGATGCGATGCCATCGATCGACGACGACGCGCGGCTCGCCGACTATCAGCCTTACTGGGCGGCGCGCGCCGATCTTTTGGCACGTGTCGGCAATACCGACGGTGCGCGACACGCGTACGACATCGCGATCGGCCTGGAGCGCGATCCGGCCACGCGCCGCTTCCTGCAACGCCGGCAAGCAGCGCTTTGAACACTCGCGTTACGGCGCGGCGTTCGATGGCGGCGGCAGGCCGACTTCCTTGCAGAACGCGGCGAAGCGCGCATCGTTGCGCAGTGCGGGAAAGATGATCGGATCTTCCCAAAGCGACGTGACGCTCGGATCGTGCGCATTCAGCGCACGCTTGAGCCACGACAAGGTCTGATCGATATCACCGCGATAGGCGTAGTACTCGGCGATGTTGACCGGCCACACATCGGCATCGAGCCGCAGCATCTCGTCGAGCTTGGCCTGTGCCTTCGCGGTGTCGCCGCGCGAGGCATACGCCAGCGCCAGCGCGATGCGCTGATTGATGCTGCCCTCGGGCTCGGCGAGCGCAGTTGCCAGGGCCGCGTCGGTTTTGCCTTGCCGGATGTACAGCATCGTCAGATACACGCGATAGCCGAACGCCGTCGGCTGCAGGTCGATCGCGTGCTTCATCTCCTTCTCGGCTTCGTCCAGACGCCCGAGCGCGAGCAGGTATTGGCCGGTGTAGAAGTAGTAGGAAGCATTCAAGGGATCGAGCGCGAGCACCTTTCGCATCATCGCGACCGCTTCGTCGAGACGGCCGAGGCAGCCGGTGACGTCGGCGAGCTGATAAAGCGTTTCGGGATTGGATGGATCGAGCGCGACGGCTTCTTTCAAGGTCGCCTCGGCCGAGCGGACATCGAGATCGGACCAGGCTTGCGTGACGCCGAGCGCGCCTTGCGATTCGGGAAGGCGCGGATTCAATTCGACGGCTTTGCGCGCGTTGGCGCGCGCGCTGGTGCGCGCCGCCTCGCGCTCGTCGAGCGTGTTCACGGCCCAGTCGTCGAACCACTGCTCGGCCATCGCAAGGCGTGCGTAGGCGAGCGCATAGTCGGGGTCGAGCGCGATCGCCTTGCGATAAAAATCGACCGCCTTGAAATGATCCTCGCGGTTGCGCCGCTCCGCGTAGAAGCGGCCTTGCTGCAGCGCGTTGTAGGCATCGAGGTTGCCGCTCGGCGGCTTCAGGCCGGAATCGGCGGCGCCGCCGAGCAGCGTCGCCTTGAGCGCGCCGGCGACCGCCGTCGCGATCTCGCTCTGCACGGCGAAAACGTCCTTGATCTCGCGATCGTAGGTCTGCGACCAGAGCTGCGTGCCGTCGGTTGCCTTGACCAGCGAGGCGAAGATGCGCACGCGATCGCCGAGCTTGCGCACGGTGCCTTCGAGCAGCGTCGACACGCCGAGCTTGACGCCGATCGCGACGCTGTCCTCCTGCTCGCTGCCGCGAAAGCGGAAGGACGAATTGCGGCCGATCACCTTGAGGTCGTGCACTTGGCCGAGCGCGGAGATCAGCTCTTCGGAGAGGCCGTCGGAAAAATAATCCTGCGCCGGATCGCCGCTCTCGTTGGCGAGCGGCAGCACGGCGATCGATTTTTCCGACGTCGCGACCACATCGGCGTTGCGGTGCACGACGAACCTGTCGGTCAGAAGCAGCACGACGGCGAGCGCCAACGCGGCGATGATCCAGCGGTCGATCGCCTTGCCGGGACGCGCGGCGATCGCCCGGCCGGTCGCGATGTCGCTTTCGCGCATCAGGCCGTGCGGCGTCCATTCGTAGAACCACGCGAACACGAGCGCGAACGGAAAGCCGATCAGCGCCGCGACGATGATCCAGCGCACGATCCATTCGGGGATGTGGAAGAAAGGAAAGACCTGCGTCGCGACCTGCACGAGGAGCCAGGCTGTCGCGGCATAGAACGCGCCGGCGCGCAGCACGTTGCGCCGTTTCAGCTCGGCGAAGAACGATGAGCCGCCCACGCCTACTCCCCCTTCGCCGAACGTTCGGCCGGCGTGGAGTGTCCCTTGTGGGGGATTCGCTCGCAAGCCGCGCGGCGCAAGAAAGTGTAAGGAATGCGCGCGGCTATACTTCGACGACTCCGAAGAGGACACGGCGATGCAGCGAGGGGCTCTGGTCATGGCGGCCGCGATGCTGGCGGCTCCCGCGTTGCACGCGCGCGCCTGGGACGACGAGGTCGTCAAGGCTTCGCAGCGGAATTTTCCGGAGTTTCTCGAATTCCTCGCGATTCCCGACGTCGCCGACAACGCGGCGGACATCCAGCGCAACGCCGCTTTCCTGGAGCAGGCGTTCCGCAAGCGCGGCTTTACGACGCGGTCGATGACGAACGCCGCGAACAGGCCGGAGGTGCTGGCCGAGCTGCCGGCACGATCGCCCGGCGCGAAGACGGTTCTTTTCTACATCCATTTCGACGGTCAACCGGTGATTCCTGAGGAATGGGCGCAGAAAAGCCCGTTCGAGCCCGTCGTCAAGCAACGCGACTCGAGCGGCGCGTGGAAGGAAGTCGCGCGCGAGCGATTGACGGCGCAGCCGTTCGATCCGGAGTTGCGCGTGTTCGCGCGTGCGGCGTCGGACGACAAGGCGCCGATCCTGATGATGCTGACTGCGATCGATCTTCTGAAATCGCAGGGCAAATTGCCGGCGTACGGGCTCAAGGTGATTCTCGATTCGGAAGAGGAGATCGGATCGCCGAGTCTCGGCGGCGTCGTGTCGTCGAATGCGGATCTCTTCAAGGCCGATGCGCTGGTGATTCTCGACGGACCCGAGCATCCGTCCGCGCGACCGACGCTGGTGTTCGGCAATCGCGGCATCACGCAGGCGACATTGACGGTGTACGGGCCGCGATCGCCGCTGCACAGCGGGCATTACGGCAACTACGTTCCGAATCCGGCGATTCGCCTCGGCGCGCTGCTGGCGAGCATGAAGGACGATGCCGGCCGCGTGCTCGTCGACGGCTATTACGACGGCGTGCATCTGACCGACGCGGATCGCAAAGTGCTCGCTGCGACGGGCGACGATGAAATCGCGCTGCGCAAGCGCGTCGGCATCGCCGAAGCCGAGAAAGTCGGCGCGACGTATCAGGAAGCGCTGCAGTATCCCTCGCTCAACGTGCGCGGCATGGCATCGGCGGCGATCGGCGCGAAGGCCGCGAATATCGTGCCGAGCGAAGCGCGCGCGGATCTCGATTTCCGCACGACGCCGGAAACGGACGGAAAAGCGCTCTTCGATCTCGTCAGAAAGCACATTGAGAAACAGGGCTATCACCTCGTCGACGGCGCGCCGACGGACGCGGATCGCGCAACCTACGGCAAGCTTGCGAGCTTCGTGCTCACCTCGACGGAAGCGGCGCAGCGCACGCCCATGGATTCGCCGATCGGAAAATGGGCGGCTGCCGCCGTCTCATCGAAAACGGGTCCGAAACCCGGCGCGGAACCGGCGCGCATCCGCATGATGGGCGGCACCGTGCCGACGGACGTGCTGGTCGACGCGCTGCACTTGCCGTTCCTGATGATCTGCACCGTGAATGCCGACAACAATCAGCATGCGCACGACGAGAACCTGCGCATCGGCAATTTCGTGACCGGCACGCAGACGATCTACAGTCTTTTGGCGACGCCGTATCGCTGAATCAGCGCGCGAATCCGGCCAGCACCATCAGCGCGAGGATCGCGAGCCACGCGACCAGAATCCGGCGCAGCACGCGGCGCGCATCGGCGAGCTCGTTGACCGGATCGTTGACGTCGACGGCGTAGCCATCGCCCGCAACGACATCGGCATCGACGCCGGCGTGCGCGAGCGCGCCGAGGAAGCCGAGATCGAGCGTGAAATAGCCTTGTCCGTGCGCGGCGTGATAGTCGCGCCAGGTCTTGATGACCGCGTCGAAATCGGAAACCAGCGCGAGCGTCAGCGCGATGAGATGCGCGGGCGCCCAGTCGAGGATGCGTGCCGTGCGCTCGGCGATGTCGAGCTGGCGCGCATCGAGCGCATCGGAGAACGAACGGCTGCGCGCGATCAGCTGGATCATGCGATAGCCGAGCGCGCCGGCGGGGCCGAGCACGACGAACCAGAAGAGGACGCCGAACCAGCGCGACAGCGCGGAAGCGAACGCGGCTTCGACCAGCGGTGCCGCTTCGAACAGCAGCGGCTGATCGGCGGGATCGGGACGCAAGGCCTGCGCCGCAACGAGGCGCTGATCGCGATCGGGCGCTTTCAGCACCGCGTCGATGTCGGCGTCGAGCTCGCGCGGACCCCAGCAGAAGAAGAGAACGATCACCGCGAACGCGAACAGCGGCAGGCCGAACAACACGTGATCGAGCCCGGCCTGGATCAGAGCGCACAGCGCGAACACGAGCGCCGGCAGCAGCAGGACCGGCCGTCCCGATTGCGCGCCGTCGCCCTGCCATCGCGAGAGCCAGATGCGCAGCCACGAGAAATCGCGCAGGCGCGCCAGATCCGGCAGCGCATGCGCGGTCGCGAGCACGAGCACTATCGCCAACAGGGTGATCGCCATGGAATCCGATCGTCGCGTCGTGAGTCGGCACGATTGTAGCAATTCCCCCTCACCCGCTTGCGCACAGGGCCATTGCACTTTCCCTCTCCCGCTTGCGAGGAGGGCCATCGCACTTTCCCCTCTCCCGCTTGCGGGAGAGGGCTAGGGTGAGGGCGCTCTTGCGCAAACCTCCCCCAAGCTCCCCTCACCCGCCCTGCGGGCGACCTCTCCCGCAAGCGGGAGAGGTGAAATCGGATCAGCGCGGCTGTTCGATCAACTCGCGCAATTCGACGCCAGCACGCTCGCGCATCCAGTGCTCGATCAAACGGAACGACACCGACACCGGCGGCGAAAGGCCGAGCGTGCGATCGGCGAGGCCGCCGATGATTTCATCCGCGCTGAACCAGCGCGCTTCGGCGAGCTCGCCGCCGAGATGGATCGTCGGATCGATCGCCTCGGCCGTGAAGCCAACCATCAGCGAGGCGGGAAACGGCCACGGCTGCGAGGAGTGATACGCGCATTCGCCGACGCGCACACCCGCTTCCTCGAAGACTTCGCGGCGCACGGTGTCTTCGAGCGATTCGCCGGGTTCGACGAATCCGGCAAGGGTGGAATAGCGGTTCTCGGGCCAGGTGGCCTGGCGTCCTAGGAGGCAGCGATCTTCATGCGAGACAATCACGATCATCGCCGGATCGACGCGCGGGAAATGCTCGATCGCGCAATCCGGATTCGTGCAGCGCGCGCGATGTCCCGCCGTGACGACCACGACCGGCGAGCCGCACACCGAGCAGAATCGCGTGCGCGATTGCCAGTGCGAAAGAGCGCGCGCGTAGGCGAAGAGTCCGGCTTCGAACGCTTCCAGGCGCGTGCCGGCGCTGCGCAGATCGATGAAATCGCCGCCGAGCTCCGCTGCGATGCGTGCGGCATCCTTGTTTTCGGCGTTGAGCGAGAAGAACGGGCCGAGATCGTCGGCGCCGAGATAGCTCAGCGAGGCATCGGGCAGAAGCTCGTCGCGCTCGGTCGCGGCGATGACGCGCAGCGCGTCGATATCGCGCTGGGCGAGCGCGTGGCCTTCGGCGCCGAGCACGAGAAAGCGCGCGCGCGGATCGGCGAGCTGCGCTGCGATCCAGCTGGCATCGTCACGCTGCTCGGCGTTGCGATCCAGGGCGAGGCCGGCGAAGACGTTGGCGGGGAAGCGCGGGTCCTTGTTCATGACGTTCCACAATCTGTGCGGGGCATTTTACCCACTTGTGCCCTCGCGAATCGCTATTCGTCATCCCGGCGAAAGCCGGGATCCATGCGCTTTCGCGGTTCCGGAAAAATCAAAATGGTCCCGGCTTTCGCCGGGATGACGGAATCAGATCGAGAACGAAGATCCGCAGCCGCACGTCGTCTTCGCGTTCGGATTGCGGATCACGAACTGCGCCCCGGTGAGGGATTCGGAATAGTCGATCTCGGCGCCGGCGAGATATTGAAGGCTCAACGGATCGACCAGCAGCGTGACGCCGCCTTTGTCGACCGCGAAATCGTCCTCCGCGCGCGCTTCGTCGAACGTGAATCCGTACTGGAAACCCGAACAGCCGCCGCCGGAGATATAGACGCGCAGCTTCAATTCCGAATTGCCTTCCTCGGCGATCAGCTCGCGCACCTTGCCGGCCGCAGCGTCAGTGAAGACGAGCGGAGCTTCGCCGGCATCCTGGTAGGTGGGAGTGCTGATGTCGTTCATGAAGTCCGGATTCGATTCGGCTCCGATCTAGATCGTGCCGCCGCGCCAGCCTTTCAAGCCTCCGCGGCCAGCATGCCGGCGTGCGCGAGCTGTCTTGGCACCTCGGCCTGATAGACCATCTTGCCGTTGATCTGCGCGCCGGCGGCCATTTCCAGCACCTTGTAATAGACGTTGCCTTCGATGCGCGCGTTGGCCGCGAGCTCGAGCCTCTCGGCGACCACGATGTCGCCGCGCACGGCGCCGTTGATGACCGCGTTCGATGCGCGGATCTCGCCGTTGACGCGCCCTTTCTCGCTCAACGTCAGAACCGCGTCGGAGCCGTCGGCGCTGATCGCGCCTTCGATCATGCCGTCGAGGTGCAGGCCGCCGCTGAACTCGACGTCGCCGCGGATGATCGTGCCTTCGGCGATCAGCGTCGTGATCGCGGCCACGTGAGTCTTTCCGTTTCGTTTGTCATTGCCGAACATCGTCTCCCTCCTCACCCTTGATTGCGTCGCTCCAGTCGAAATCCTGTTCGACGCGCCCGCCGTCGCCGTCCGCGTGGACGCGGATGCGATTGCCCTGGAAGCCCCCCGGCAGCATGATGGTACCGTTCACCTGCTGAAAATATTTGAAGCCGTAAGCGATACCGGCCGGATCCTGGCCCTGCGTCAACTCTGCCCAGTCCAGAGTCGTAAGTTTTCCGTTCGCCACGCCCTCGACCGAAAGCGTGACGTGTCCTTTCGTATCCTGCCCGCGCTTGAAGTTCTGCGTCAGCGTGGCGATGAAGTTCCACGCCTGCGATCCCGGCACGCGCCGGATCTTGAGCACGTGCACCGCAAGCCCTTCGCGCTTGCCGCCGCCGACGAGGCGACCGTAGAACGCCAGATCCGAGCGCAGCGACTCGATTTCCTCCTCGCGCTCGCGCAAGGTCGTCTGCAGATCGCCGACCGCGGCCTTGGCCACCTGCTCGGATCTTTCCAGATTGGCGATACGCGCCTTGAGAGCATCGGTTTCGCCGTCCGCGGCCGCGTTCGCGGCGCGTCCGCTCCTTTCTATGCCGTACGACACGATCGCCGCCGTCGTCGCCGCGACCAGTACCAGCGAGACCAGCCAGATCGCGCCGGCCATCAACTGCCCGCGGCGCTGCCGCACGGGGTCGTGCTGGCGAACCACGAGGGATGGCGGAATGCGAGGCATCAAGGGGATGGGGCAAGCGAGCGGGGCCTTGGCTTATAGTCGCCGCGCGGCGACAGCGTCAAGCGGATGCTATCCTCGCGATTCCCCCGTAAACATCTGCAACATGCTCTGGCTGAAGGGATTTCACATCGTCTTCGTGGTCACTTGGTTCGCTGGCCTGTTCTACCTGCCGCGACTCCTGGTCTACCACGCCGAAGCGACCGAGCGCATCGTGCAGGAGCGCCTCAAGATCATGGAACGGCGCCTAATGGTCATGACCCGCATCGGCAGCACGATGACCGTGGTCTTCGGCGTCGCCACGCTGATCTGGTTCGCGCACGCGAGCGATGGCTACTTCCGCCAGGGTTGGCTGATCGCAAAGCTGGCGCTGGTCGGCGGCCTCTTCTGGTATCAGGCGATACTGGCCCGCCTCGTCCGCGATTTCGCGAGCGACGCGAACACGAAATCGAGCCGCTGGCTGCGCCTCTTCAACGAAGTGCCGATCCTGTTCTTGATCGCAATCGTGCTGCTGGTGGTGGTCAAACCGTTCTGAAGCCCTATCCCTGCCCCGGCGTCCCTTCGCTGGCGCCACGCGGGCGCGCTGGTATAGTCGGGCGCAAGGGGAGACGATGCTTACGCGGGACTACAAAGTCCATGGCGCGGAACTGAAAGGACTGTTCCTCGCCCAATTGCCACAGCGTCTGGCGCGCCTGTCCAGCCGCGGACGTCGCTTGCATCGCGAAGGCTGGGACATCAATACGATGCACCTTCTCGCCGACGACGCCAACGCGCTCGCCGGCGCCTGCCGCGATCTCGATGCGCAAGATCTGGCCGAAAGCCTCGATGCGCTGTCGGCGCTGGTCCGGCCGCTGTTCGATCCGCCGCGCGCACCGGAACCTGAGACCGCGACGCGCATTTCCACTCTGCTCGACACGCTCGATCGCAGGCAACTGCCGGCCGCCGCGCAACTGACGGTGTCGCATGCCGAAGTCGTCGTGCCGGGCGCGATCCAGGATCAAGGTTTTCCGTTGCTGGTGACGCCGCCGTCGGAATACTGGCTGCGCTTCGCGACGACCGCGCGCGCAACCGAACCGGTGCAGCCGACGCCGACACCGATCGCCGAAACGATCGCCGCAGTCGCCGAAGCGCCGCCGGCGATCGCCGAGCCCGAAGTCCACGCACAGCCCACGCGCACGAACATCGCGCGGCGCACCGCGTATCACCTCGGCCGCGGCGAGCCGCCGGCTGCCGACGTCGATCGTTATCTCGGCACGCAAGGCTACGAGCTGACGCATTTCCATCGATCGGACGAGCTCAAGGAATTGCTGGTCGCTTTGCCGCCGCAACTGATCGTCGTCGACGCCGCGTTCGAAGGCGTGCTCGACGAGATCGGCGCTTTGGTCAAGCGCGCGCGCACCGAAGTCAGCGAGCGGATCTGGCTGATCGCGTTGTCGAACGACGGCGAGCTCCCCGCGCGCCTGCGTGCCGTGCGGGCAGGTTGCGATGCGTTCATCGCGCTGCCGGCCAATACGGCCGATGTTCTCGCGCGCATCGGCGAGCTGACCGACGCCGAGCGCGCGAATCCGTATCGCGTCATGATCGTCGAGGACGACCGTTCGCAGACACTCTTCGCCGAATCGATCCTGCGCAAAGCCGGCATGGAGACGCTCGCGATCAACGAAGGATTGAACGCGCTCGACGAGCTCGATCGCTTCCGTCCCGAATTGATCCTGATGGATCTCTACATGCCGGACGTCGACGGCATGGAATTGACCGCGCTGATCCGCGAGCACGAAGCGTTCATCTCGACGCCGATCGTGTTCCTCTCCGGCGAGCACGACGCCGACAAGCACTTCGAAGCCTTGAACGCGGGCGGCGACGATTTCCTGTCCAAGCCGATCCGGCCCAAGCACCTGATCTCGGCCGTGACCAACCGCGTGCGCCGCGCGCGCCAGCTCAATGCGCGCCAATCCGCGCCGCCCGCCCCCGCCGCGGCGCCTGCCCCCGACGGCACGGTCTCCGGCGAAACGCTGCTCAGCCGGCTCGCCGAATGGCTCGCGATGGAAGATGCGCGCAGCCGCGCCGGCGGCCTTCTCGTATTCGAGCTCGAAGCAGGCGCGGAGCTTCGCGAAAAACTCGGCGAAGCGCGCTTCGATCGTCTGCTGGCCGAAGTCGGCAGCTTTCTCTCCGGCCACGCCGGTGCGCGCGATCTCGTCGCGCGCGAAAGCGACTCCGGTTTCCTTCTTTTGAATCCGGATCGCGAGATCGGAATCCTCGAAAGCTACGCCGCGAACATCCGCGATCGCGTCGCGCGCGAAACGTTCGCGGCCGCCGACGGCGCTCGCATCCTGTTCGATGCCGGCGTCTGTCCGTTCACGGCCGCCGCCGGCGACGCGGTCGCGATGCTCAACGCCGGCCGCGCCGCGATCGCGACGGCGCGCCAGGCCGGAAAGCACGGCGCCTTCGTCGTGCGCGACGCGACGACCACGCCGGACACCGATCTCGCGCGGCACATCCGTTTCGCGCTCGACGGCGCCGGCTTGCAGCTTCTCTTCCAGCCGATCGTGTCGCTGCACGGCGAAGAGCTCGAACAATTCCAGGCGCTGCTCCGCCTGCAGGGCGACGACGGTCGCCAGTACGTCGCCGCCGAAGTCGTGCCGGTCGCCGAGCGCGCCGGCCTTATCGCCGAAGTCGATCGCTGGGTGTTCGAGCAATGCCTCGCGATGATCGTCGAGCGCTCGCAGACCGGTCGCGCGCCGCGCCTGTTCCTCAGCCAATCGCTGGACAGCCTGCGCGACAAGGAACGCATCGAGTGGATGCGCGAGCTTCTCGACCGTCATCAGGTGCGCGGCGACAGCGTCTCGCTCGAGATCAGCGTGCGCAACGCGCAGGCGTCGATCGAAGAGGCCGCCGCGTACGGCGCGGCGATCAAGCCACTTGGCCTTTCGCTCACGCTTTCCGGCTTCGAAAGCGGCACGGCGGGTGAGCATCTCCTGACCGCGCTGCCGGTCGACTTCATCAAGCTGTCGCCGCGTTATCTGCGCCTCGACGAGAATCCGGTGCGCCAGGAGTTGCGCGATCTCGTCACGCTCGCTCACGAGCGCGGCATGCAGGTGATCGCGCCGCGCGTCGAGGACGCTCGCGGAGCCGCCGCGCTGTGGAGCGCCGGCGTCGATTTCATCCAGGGCAATTTCGTGCAGCGCGCGGGTCACGATCTCGCCTTCGATTTCCACGCGTCGGTGATGTAGGCCGCGACGATGGATACGCGGCAACACGCTGCGACGTCGCGCCTCCGGCGCGCGCTGACGGCCTGTGCGCTGGCCGCTGCGATCGCGATCGCGCTCGCCGGCGCGGCGGCGCCCTGGTATGCGCGCGAAGTTGCATTGTGGCTGACGCCGACGCTCGTCATTGGCGCGATCCTTATCGCCGTCGCTCTCATCGCGTCGTTGCGTGCGCCAGTTGCGGGCAGCGATCGCACCGTCGCCGAAATTTCGAAGTCTTCGCTCGGAGCGCCGATCGAGCTGGCGCCCGAAGAGCTGCGCCGCCAGCTCGAAACGCTGCGCCATACGCAAGGCGAGCTTCTTCTCGCCAAGCAGACGGCTGAAGCGGCGATGATGGCCAAGGGCGAGTTCCTCGCCACGATGAGTCACGAGATCCGCACGCCGTTGAACGGCGTCTTGCCGCTGCTCGAGCTCGTGCTGTCGACCAAGCTCGCCGCCGACCAGCGCGAATACCTTGCGACCGCGTATGCCTCTTCGCGCGAGCTCTTGCGCATCGTCGATGCGATTCTCGACTACTCCAAGCTCGACGCGGAGCGCCTGGAGCTCGAGACGACGGGACTCAACCTGCGCGAGCTCGTCGACGGCGTCGCGCAGTTGATGCAGCGCGCGGCCGAAGCGAAAGGCCTTCGTCTTTCCGTCACGATCGAACCGAACGTTCGCCTCGCGGTGCGCGGCGATCCGGTGCGCCTGCGCCAGGTGCTGACCAACCTCGTCAGCAACGCGGTCAAGTTCACCGAGCGCGGCGGCGTGCAGATTCAAGTCAGCAAGCGCGGCGAGACGCGCGATCATCACGACATCGTGTTCGCGATCCGCGACAGCGGCATCGGCATCGCGCCCGGTACGGCGGCGAAACTCTTCAAGCCGTTCTCGCAAGCGGATGCATCGACGACGCGCGTCTTCGGCGGCAGCGGGCTCGGGCTCGCCATCTGCAAGCGGCTGGTCGATCTGATGAACGGGCACATCGGCGTCAAATCCGAGCCCGGCAAGGGATCGCTGTTCTGGTTCAGCGTGCCGCTCCTCAAAGCCGTCGGCGATGTGCAGGTGCGGCGCGACCTCGATGGCTTGCGCGCGCTCGCGATGGTCGAAGACGACGTGCTGCTGCGACGTTTGCAGAGCTTTTCTTCCGCGCTCGGCATCGAGCTCACGCCCGTGCGCCTTCCCGCAGACGCGCTCGCGCGCCTTCGCGCGAGCGCGAGCATGGGCGAGCGCTGGCGGCACGCGCTGCTCGTCATCGACACGACGAGTTTCCGGCCGCTGTATGCCGGCCTGGTGCGCAACGTGTTCAAGGATTCGACGCTCGGACACGTGCGCGTCCTTCTGCTCGGCCAGGCTTCCGGCGCCGGCAGCGAAGTGCCGGCGGATCCGCGCCTGCGCACGTTGAGCGGCGCGCTCGTCGACGACACCTTGCGCGCGACGATCGAGGAGCTTTTCGGCGTGCAACACGGCGCGTTCGCTCGTGCCGAAGGCGACATCGAGACCGTTGTTTCCGATGCGCCCGCGGACGCATCGCAGCCGGCCGCGCTGCGCGGTCGCGTGCTCCTTGTCGAGGACAATCCGGTCAACCGCCGCGTCGCGCAGCGTCTTCTCGACATGCACGGACTCGACGTCATCGCCGTCGGCGACGGCAGCGAGGCGATTTCTCGGCTCGAGCGCGAGCCCTACGATCTGGTGCTGATGGACTGCCTGATGCCGGTGATGGATGGCTATACGGCCACGCGCACCTGGCGCGAGCGCGAGCGCTCGGCCGGCAACGGCGCGCATCTGCCGATCCTCGCGATGACCGCGAACGCAATGGCGGGCGATCGCGAGAAGTGCCTGGCGAGCGGCATGGACGACTACATCTCCAAGCCGCTCGATCGCGCCGGGCTCGTGCAGCTGCTAAAACGCTGGCTCCCTGCGGGCGGATCGCCGGTGGAGCGTGCGAGCACGCCCGCGCCGTCGCCGGCCAGCGAAATGCCCGCCGAGATTCCGACTGGCGCGTTCGCCTCGGCGCCGCCGAAGACGCGCGCGGTGAACGCCGCGATCATCGGCGATCTGCTCGACACGATGGGCGAGGAATTCGGCGATCTGGTGCGCGTCTATCTCGAAGATGCGCCGCAGCGCATCGCGGAGATCGAAACGGCGGCGAGCGCACGCGACGCGCAGGCGCAGATCGCACCCGCGCATACGCTGAAATCGAGCAGTGCCAACGTCGGCGCGACGGATTTGTCCGAGTTCGCGCGGCGCATCGAGCACGCGGCGCGCGCCGGCATCCTCACCGAGCCCGCCGAGATCGCCGAAGGCGTCAAGCGCGAATACGAGCGCGTCGCGGCGGAGCTCGGCGTCCTGATCGGACGAAGCCCTGCCTGAGCGGAAACCTCAGCTTTCGACCTTGGTCTGCAGATACGGCACTTCGCCGAGCTGATCGACCAGGCCGAGCTGCGTTTCGAGCCAGTCGATGTGCTCTTCCTCGGATTCGAGGATGTCGGTGAAGAGATCGCGGCTGACGTAGTCGCCGACCTGCTCGCAATCGACGATCGCGGCCTTGAGATCCGGCACCGCGGCGAGCTCGAGTTTGAGATCGCAGCCGATCGCTTCCTTCGGTCCCTCGCCGACGAGGAGCTTGCCGAGCTTCTGCAAGTTCGGCAGGCCTTCCAGAAACAAAATGCGCTCGATCAGCCGATCGGCGTGCTTCATCTCGTCGATCGATTCCTTGTACTCGTGCTCGGCCAGCTCCTTGTAACCCCAGTGCTTGTACATCCGGTAGTGAAGGAAATACTGGTTGATCGCGGTGAGCTCGTTGCAGAGCACCTTGTTGAGATGCTCGATGATCTTCGCGTTGCCCTTCATCGCAATCCTCCGTCGCCGTTCACGAGCGCCCGCGAACGGGCGCCGCGACTATAACGCCGAGGCACGAATCACGAAGGAACGAAAATCGCACGCATTCGCGCGTGCGGGATCGGATGCAGCGGGGAGGTTTCAGGCCGCCTGGGCGATCAGCGGCAGATCGAGCGTCCGCGTGCGCGTGCGATGCGCGTCCGCGAGGATCTCGGCGGCGAGATCGGCGCAGCTTCCGCAGCAATCCGAACAGCCGGTCCGGCGACTGAGCTCGGACAGCGTGCGCACGCCTTCACGCGCGGCATCGCGGATCGTGCGTTCGGTGACGGCATTGCACAGGCATACGTACATGATGCGTATTTAAGTGCAAATGCGAATGATTGTCAACACGGTCCAATATCGCGCTTTTGGAGGGCTCGCGAACGCGGCCGCGGTCCGGAATTTACGGGTATGAGCGCGGCGCGCAGCTAGGCACGCAGAGCCGTTCAGGATCAACCCGCGCCGGCGAGCGCCGCGTCCCAGACCTGCTCGCGCAGCGAAATGCTGCAGCTGCATTCGGCCAGCGGCGCCAGATGCCGCAACGCCTGCTCGTAGACGCGCCGTTTGAACGTGACCACATGCGCCGCCGGATACCAGAAATCGACCCAGCGCCACAGATCGAACTCCGGATGCTCGTGCGCGTCCAGCCTGAACGCGCTTTCCTCGCCGACCAGGCGCAACAGGAACCAGACCTGTTTCTGGCCGATGCAGACGGGTTTTTCGTGGTGGCGCACGAAGCGCTGCGGAAGGCGGTAGCGCAGCCAGCCCGGCGTCGCGCCGAGCACCTCCACGTGCTGCGCGCGAAGGCCGGTTTCTTCCTCGAGCTCGCGGTACATCGCTTCCACCGGCGTCTCGTCGCTGCGCATGCCGCCCTGCGGAAACTGCCAGCCGTCGCGGCCGACCCGACGCGCCCAGAACACGCGGCCGTCGTCCTTCAACAGGACGATGCCGACGTTAGGCCGGTAGCCATCAGGGTCGATCACAACCGATTTCCTCCGCTTTCGCCGAGGATTCAACCACAGCCTGTGCGGCCGCAGCAAGGCAAAACGGCCTCGCGAGGCCTGGACCGGCTTGACACCCCGGTGCAGCGCACTAGAATCGCACGCCCTCCGCGCGATGCGCCGCATGGCTATGTAGCTCAGCCGGTTAGAGCACGGCACTCATAATGCCGGGGTCGGTGGTTCGAGCCCACCCATAGCCACCACACGAGGTAAACCGGGTCTCACGGCAGCCCGTTGATCCTGAGCATCCGACGGAACAACGAGCGCGCTATTCAAACCCGTTCGCGAAAATGAGATCCACGTCCAAGCGCGTCACGAACATATCGATACCCGCCGGCACGTAGACGATCCCGCCTCCGAGAATCTGGGTTCCTTGCAAGGCGACGTTCCTGAGCATCTGCTGATCTGCGGAACTCAAGCCGAAATCGTACGTCTGTTTGCCCAGTGAGCCGAACGATGCGTCGAGCGTGCCGTCGTCGTGGAGGCGCATAGCGGCCGCAATAGCAGCGTCACCGTCGAAGGCAACTCCGCCCAGAACCAGTTTTCGGTCCGTCTGTTCGACGACGCCTATGGCGACGTCCGCACCGTTCGCTACCAGATCGAACGGAACGAGCACTTTGCCTTGCGTACCAAACCCCTCGTCCATCGAGCCATCGGGCATCAGGCGCGCGACAGCCATGTCGGGATTTGCAACGGCAGATGTGGAACTGTTGGCCTCGCCGACAAGGACAATCTTTCCAGCGTGGTCGATCAGGAGGCCATATGCATTCGCCTGGGTGGTTCCATTGCCTGGATCGAACGCGATCGTCGTCCGGCCGTTGGCGTGAAAGTTCGCATCGAACTGGCCGTTGGGCAGCAGGCGCGCCACCGCGAATTCCGCTACGCCCCCGTAAACGGCCGAGCCGGCGACGATAAGACGGCCGTCGGAATCGACGGCGAGCCCATAGACCGAGTCGCCCTCGGTCGAGCCTCCCGATATGTTGAATCCGAAGTTGACCTTTCCAGTCAGGTTGAACGAAGAATCACGCGTGCCATCGGCGAGCATGCGCACGATGGCAAAGTCGCCACCGCCGTCCGCCGTCACGGCGGTGCCGGCCACGACGATGTTGCCGTCAGCCTGGACGACGATGGCCGATGCCTCGTCGCTTCCGCTGCCGCTGTCGAGATCGAAACCTATCGTGGTCTTTCCCGTGCCGTTTCCGAACGTGGTGTCCAGCGTGCCGTCGCTGTTGACGCGCGCGACCGCAAAATCCTCGCCCCTCGAGTTCGTCGTTGACGTGTATCCCGCCACGAGGATCTTGCCGTCGCTCTGCAACGCGATCGCGGTGCAGACGTCTGTGTCTTGTCCGCCATCAAAATCGATGGCAAGCGATCCGTCGAAGCTGAACGTGTCATCCAGCGTGCCGTCCGCATTGAAGCGCACGAGGAAGAAGTCGCTTCCCGACGGGCCGTCATTGAGGATCTGACTACAGACCAGGATCTTGCCGTCGGGCTGGACGATCGGACCCCCGTCGAACCTGTTCCCCACATCGGTGCGACCGGATAGCGCGACACCGCCGTTTCCAAAGGTGGCGTCGATGCTGCCATCGCCTGCCGCCGCGATGGTTGATCCCGCCAAGGCACCCGCGAAAACAAGCCGCGATGCTGCATTCATAGAGTGTCTTCTCCTAGCCTCGACAAATTCCGATCACGCTCGCGCGGACCGACTTTCCTTTTGCACGAAGCGATAGGACGCAAGGGACCGCCAAAAGCGAACACATGAATCGAGCGCCGCGACGTCACTGTTCGGTTCGATCGCGCATCTACGTCTTGTGAAATTGCTCGATGGAGAAGCCGGCAGGCGCACCGAACACGTCTATGTATTCAACGCATCGCGAATCGATTTCGACTCTGGAACATCCCGTTCTCGCTTACCTCGATTTTCTCAGTGGAATCGAGAGTCGAGATGTCGATCGGACCCTGGGCCGTATGACCCGCGAGTACGGCCGGGACCTTCGAGCCATGCTGCTGGAACCCAACTTTCCCGCGTTCTTTGCACTCTGGTGCGAGACCTATCCCAAACACGTCAACTTGATCGCCTGCACGGTCCGAGAAAACCAAGCAACCATCGAGACGGAAGGCCGAGTAGACGGTCTTGTTTTCTCCGGATATGCGGTTCTCGATCGAAGCGGATCGACGTGGTTTGTCAGCGCGGAAACCCACGACGAATTCGCATTTCCCAACCTGGGAAAGCGGCGGCGTCATACCTTGCAATCGGTCAAGTGAGGACGTCAGAATGATGCTCGGGCGCGTCTCGGACGACGAAACACAAATGCGTGCTGAGCAGAATGGGCATGACGCAGCGCATTCGTCGAACTCGACGGCCGCACTGATCCATAGTGCTCGTCTGGGTGACCCGGCAGCCAGACACACGCTGCTGAAGCGTTTCCTTCCGCTGCTGCTGCGCTGGGCACACGGCAGACTTCCGCTCGCCGTGCGCGACGTGAACGACACCGAAGATTTTGTGCAAATTGCCCTTATCAAGGCGCTGAAGCAGCTTGCGAGCTTCAACTCCGAACGGCCCGGCAGCTTCCTCATCTATCTGCGGCGCATATTGCTCAATCAGGTTCGCGACGAGGTGCGCAAGCGTCGTAGCCGGCCCAAGACGGTCGAGCTGGACGAAGGTATTCCCGAAGGTGAGCAGGGGGAAACTCAGCTCGAACGCATCATCGGCGGGGAGCAGCTCAGTGCTTATCAAAGCGCCGTCGCCAGGCTTTCAAAGCGCCAGCAGGAACTGGTGATCATGCGGCTGGAATTCGGACTGAGCTATCCCGAGATCGCGGCGGAAGTCTGCAGCACGCCCGACGCGGTGCGCGTCATGGTCACGCGAGCAGTCGCAAAGCTCGCGATCGCACTCGACGAGGTGCGCTGATGTCCGAGTCGTCAAGCGCGCCCCCCGAAAAAGCGACCACGAAGCTGCCGGACGACGCGGCGCGGCGCGAGCGCGAGATCGAGCGCCTCGCGCAGTGCATTGCCGATGATGAACCCCTGACCCGCGACGCCGAGAACGCGGGCACGCATTTCGCGGCTTTCGTCGAGCTGCAGAATGTCGTCAACGGCTTTCGTCAAGTTCAACAACGCTTCGCGAATCGACAGCACGCGAAGAGCCCGTCGTTTCAATTCGGACAACTCGAGGTTCTCGACAAGCTCGGCGAAGGAGCGCAAGCGGAGGTATATCGAGCGTACGACCCGGTACTCGATCAATGTTTCGCGCTCAAGATCCGCCGGATCGAGTTCGGCGCGTTGTCGAACGATTTTCTCGAGGAGGCCAGACACCTCGCCCGTATCCACCACCCCAACGTCGTGCGCGTGTATGGCGCTGCGAACGTGGATGGGCGCGCTGGATTGTGGACTGAGCTCATCAATGGCCAATCGCTCGAAAGCTTGCTCGCATCGACTCCAGTCTTATCGCTTCACGATGCCATGGAGATCGGCTGCAGGCTGTGCGATGCGCTGGGAGCACTGCACACGCGCGGCCTCGTTCATGGCGACATCAAGCCCAGCAATGTGATGCTCGAAGATTCCGGGCGTGTCGTGTTGATGGATTTCGGCGCCGCGCAACGATTCCGCAATTCGACGCCTAGGCCGGTGACGCTGGGTACTGTGCAATACCTCGCACCCGAAGTCGCAGACGGTTCACCCAGTTCTCCGCGGAGCGACATCTATTCATTGGGCGTGCTGCTGTTCAAACTGTTGACGGGGGTCTATCCGTATACCGCCAGCGATTTTGAGAGCCTTTGCATTCAGCAGAGCACCGGCGCGCCGGCGAAGCTTGCGAGCCTCGCGCCTCACGTGCCACCCGCTACGGCAGCCGCGATCGATCGCGCGCTGGCAACAGATCCGCAGCGACGCTATCGCGGAATGTCCGCGTTTTCCGCCGCGCTGCGCCCGCATCCGCCGGTTTCCGGGATGCTCAAGATTTCCGTGGCGCTCGCGTTTCTATGCTTGGGGACACTGCTGGCAACGGGCGTCGCCTGGACGGTTCGAAAAAATTCCGCGGAAGATTCCGATACGAGTGTCAACCTGGTACGCGAAACGGCGAAAGAAGGCAGAGAGACCTTGCAAAGCGGCAGTATCCTGAACCTCGGCGACAAGCTGGCCGTCGAGTTCCGGAGCACCTATCCGGCGTACGTGTATATCTTCGGCAGCAGTGAGGACAACAAAGCGACGGTGCTCTTTCCGATCAGTGGGGCTTTTCCGATCAACCCACTCGCACCGGGAGTGCCACACCACATTCCCGGAAGCGTCGGCGGCCAGTTGCTCGACTGGCAGGTAGTGACGGATGCGACGAGTGAAGAAGTCGTCGTCCTCGCCGCCACCGAACCGCAGCCTGACCTTGATCACGAGATTGCTGGCCTTGGCCAAGCGAACATGGAGGCGCCCGTTATTTCGACCCAACCCCGCAGCCTGGCCCGCCTGGTTCCGGCGCCTGAAGTGCTCACGGTGGGTAGTCCCTACCTGCGCGAGATATTGTCCAAGGCGCGGCAATCGGAAGCCAACGGCAAAATCCGCGTGTGGGATTTCCGGCTGCCGCACGCGCAGCCGCTGCACTAGTTGTTTCCAAGTCGCGCGAGCGTTTGCGAGACGGGCGTTTTACCTGCGCTGCTAGTGCCAATCGCCGCTGGCGACAAACGCGGCCCAATAGAACGGATGCGTGCTTTCGCCGCGCTCACGTCGGGTGGATAAGACAGACAACTGGGCTTGAGCGATCGATTCGGGGACTGAAGCCTGCTGTTGCAGATGTGCTCGATAGAGAGCCTCCATCCATTCGGCGGTAGCGCTATCGTCGACCTCCCACAGGCTCATGATCACGGTGCGCGCACCGGCCAGTCTAAATGCGCGGCGCAGTCCGAAGACGCCTTCGCCGTCGACCAATAAACCCAAACCGGTGTCGCACGCAGAGAGAACAACCCACTGTGTCTTCTCCAGCGACATCGTCACGACTTCTTCGCTGGTGAGAATGCCGGCAGAGCTGCCATGCGCGAAAAAATCGTTCGCGCCGGAGAGAGCTAGCGCGGCCGGTTCGATAGCGGATGGGGTGGACGCGACGGCAAGGCCCATGCCGCGAGTTTCCGGCTGAGCGCAATTCTTATCGAACTCCGCGGCGTGCGTTGCCACGTGAATGATCTGACTTCCGGCAACCGCCTCGCGCAGAGCGTCCTTGCTTGCGGCCTGTCCGGTCAGGATAACCGGCGCCCTACCCGATGCCTCGCTCCACAGCCGCGCCACTCGCTCGATTTCGATCTTCGTTGCGGGGAGCGGCTCGAAACTCCTCGCGCAATTGTTCCCCTGCGTAACCTGGGCGGCGTCGTTGCGACCACCAAAGTCAGGCGATCCCACCAACAACAGACTCTGCGGTGGAGCCGGCGCGGCCGCCATCGCCAGATCGCGTTCGCCGTCGAGCAAGTGAACTCGCCAACCGTGCTCGACGAGATATCCGCCGTCATCGGGAAGTGCTGCGAAGCTGACCCGATAAAGCGCACCATCAGGCACCACAAAAACGTTCGCGGGATCATGTCCTATCGCCAGCGGATCCCAAACCGCTTCGCGCACAGCGCGTCCGGCTGCGGTCAATTGCGCCAGATCGCTCGTTGGACTTCGCAGCAGCCGATTCCAATAGTCAATTTTGAATTCGATGTTTGCGCTGTCTCCGAGCCGCACCAGCTTGGTTTGGCCTCCTTGCCTCACGAACGCATAAACGGTGTGCTGTGACGTTGGCGAGCGGCGCACTTCCGGATCGCTTCGCGCATCGGCCTCGAGGTCGAATTGATCGGTGACGAAATAGGCAACGAGCGTGCTCCGCCGAGGTTGCCGCGCCAGCAGTTCCGCGAGTGCAACGTCCGCGATGCCTGCGCTCGTGCGCTCGGGCGTATCGAGCTTCGACTCTGCGTCCTCCAACGCCGCGCGTGCTTTTCCGAGGGCGTCGCTGCCGATGTTGTTGTGCAATAGAAGGTCGGCATAGCGACGAGCCGCCGACTCCCACACCGACCATGACTCCTTCCTCGAAGCATCGGTAGCGATGCGCGCCGCAGCGAGTCGCGTCGATAACAAATGGGTTGCCATTCCGCGCGACCCGGCCAGCAAATGCCACGCTTCCTCTACTTGGTCGGCGTTTTGCGAGGTTGCCGCCAGCGCGAGCACCAGACCACCGCAATCGTTCAAACGATGCTTCAGATTCACCATCTCGCCTTCGCCGAGCGCCGGTGCAGTACGACGCAGCAGATCGACGCGAAAGCTTTCGCTGCTTTTCGCCAGCTCATACGCTGCGTCGAGCTTGCCTAACCTCGCCTCTGCCAGCGCTTGCTCGCAGTGTATGAAGGTCAGATCGGGATGATTGGCACCGTAGCTTCGTTCCAGTTCCGAGGCGGATTGGGCCAGCAGATCGTCGGCCTCTTGCGGAGTCCCTCGCCCCAACGCCACCGATGCGAGGCCTTCGCGTGCGGTGAGCACGTCGTAGATCACGCCCCCGCTGCGCGCCGAAGCGATATCCAGCGCCCGCTGATAGTAGATTTGGGCCGAAGCCAGATCGCCCTGCTTCTCGGACAGCACGGCCAGATTGTTCAGCACCGGCACGAGGCCGTAGTACGTGCGATCGTGCTGCTCTTCGTACAGCTTGAGTGCTTGTTGAAACAAATCCCGCGAAGCATCGAGGTTGCCTACGTTTTTTTCCAAAAGTGCCTGACCGTTGAGGCGGCCGGGAAGATAAATTCGCGCGTCTCCCTTGCTGTCGGCAACGGATTCCCGATAGAGCGGTCGAGCGGCGTCGAAGTCGCCGAGCTGCAACATCGTATTTGCGAGGAACGAAGTTGCGTTCCCCATGGTGAAGACATCGGACGGATGTTCCCGAAGGATCGCGACGGCGCTCTGCAAGGTTCCTTTCGCCCCGACATAGTCGGCCGCGAAAAACTGCACCTTCCCAAGATCGGTCATTGCGCTCGCGTAGAGCCCGGCCTTCGGCCCGGAAGCTCTCATTGCTTCATCGGCTCCGGCACGGGCATCGGCGAGCGCCTGCGCCGGACTTCCAAGTTGCTGTTCGTAGGTGGCGAGCGTAGTGAGCTGTAGCGCGTGCATGGATCGCTCGTAGTCCGTCCTTGGACGCCGCAATACTTGCTCCGCGTGCTGGATCGCAGCGACCGCTTGATCGAAATGTCCTCCCTCCACGGCCAGCGCGGCTACAGCCTGATAGACGAAGGCTTCATCGGACGGGCGGAGATCGCCTTCGCCATGCTCGGCGATATCGGCACTTTGCTTGACCAGGTCGGTTGCGCTTTGAATAGCCTGAGGCCCGGCACCCAATCGACGAGTGCGTAGCGCAGCTACCGCCAGAGGCTTGGCGAGCGACCGCGCCTGCGGTCCATACAGTTGCCTATCGAGTTTCGAGGCATCGTCGATCCACTGGCCGCTTGCCTCGCTCGTCAGCTGGTGCTGAGCGATCGCACTGTCGATGAGCAAGTTCAGCGCTTCCAAACGGCGGTGCTCGGCGGCTTCGTCCGCGCCTTGAGCTTGCGCGAGAGCCTTTTGTGCAGCCGCGTCGGCGCGCTCGAATTGCTCGGCCGCGATCAGCTGGTGCACACGAGACGTCAAAGTGTCCTCAACCCGCACTGTCAGAGGTAGCAGTGCGGATACCAAGAAGAGCGCTCTAAGCATGAGGAGTAGACGTCGTCGCCGCGAACCGTAGGTACTTATACCGGGTAGCCGAAGGCAAAGATGTAAAGGCCTTTCGAGCCGATGTTCGGTTCGGCACGCGTTCTACGTCAGAACCTCTCCGATGCGCAAATCGCACGGAAGCCACGAGTACTCGCAGGGCCGTCGCCGAGCGCACTCGTTGTCGAAAGAGACCATCACGAGGACTCGGCTTATGATTTCTTGCATTTTTCGGTTCGCTTGTTGCATCGCGGTCACGGCGCTCGCGTCAATGCCGGCACAGGCGGCCATCACGCACGTTCAGGACATCGGTTCAACCACGTTCGTTTCGAATACGTCCGGCGCCCAGACGACGCTGACGATACCGGTCGTTTCGGAGGTCGCGGCCGGCGATCTGATCGTCCTCGAAATGGTCTTCGGTGGCTTGCAGAGCAGCGGCATCGGACCTCCGTTCGCCGTTACCGTCACGGACTCGATCGGCAACACTTACATCGGGCGTGGCTCCGGCCAAAGCGGTTTTGGCTCGACGCTGCAAACACTCGACTTCGTCGCAACCGCGGATTTGGCCTTGGAGCCTGGCGACGAGATCACGATGACATTCACGCCGGGTTCGCAGGATGCCTACACGGCGATCGCGGCGGCGCAGGAATTCTCAGGCGCTTCGATCATCGCCGACGGCATCGGCAGAGGCGAGTCCAGATCCTCGGGAGTCACCACGTCGTTCGACACGGCTGACAACGGTTTGCTGGTCACATCGAACGCCGATGATCTGTTGCTCGGTTTCGTCGCCGTTGAGTCGGACACGGTCACCGGCGTCACTCAGACCTCATCGCCACCATTGCAGGCTGCAACCTTGGTGCAAGCCGACGGACTCAGCTTGTACCCCCTGTACGCCATGGTGTCCGCCACTGGGCAGTTCAGCCTCGCGGGAAGTTTCGACGCAGGCGGCGCCTTGCCGCCATTCATCGTCTCGATCCAAGCCGTCACGGCAGCGAGTATCCCGGCCGTCGCCAATCTGACGGTCAGCAAGCACCACACAGGAAACTTTTTTCAAGGGCAAGGCGATGCGGCTTATACCTTGACGGTGGTCAACACCGGCTTGGCTACGGCCACCGGAACGATCTCGGTCACGGATGTATTGCCAGTCGGCTTGTCCTTCGTTTCCGCCAGCGCTGCGGGCTGGGACTGTTCGGCCGTCGGCCAAGCAGTCACCTGCTACGACGCAACGACACCCATTGGCGTGAATCAGAACTCCGTGATCACGCTGACCGTCGACGTCGCCGCCGATGCACCGCCCGACGTCATCAATCAGGCCTCGGTCGTGTGTACGGCGCCATGCACGACCAGCGGCAATCCAGCATCCGACCCGACCGTTATCACTGCGCAGACACCGGCTGGCACATCTGCCGTGCCAGCGCCGACGTTACAGGCATTCGGTCTGGGTGCTTTGATTCTTCTTCTCGCTATCGCAGCGCTGCTAGCGCTCGGCAGGTATGGACGCGATGAGTCGTAGATATCGACTCTCCGACTCACATCATCTGTTCGCCTGGCGCGCTATTGCGCGTCCTATTTGTATCAACCGCGATGGAACATACGAATGAAACCAATTACCGCAGGGCCACGCCAGCCCCTCAAGCCGTTGACGAAGTGCATCGCCAGCGGGCTTCTGCTCGTGAGCTTCGCCGAGCCCGTCTGCGCGACGACCTTCACGGTTACCAATTGCGGCGACAGCGTGATCGGCAACACGACCGCCGGCACGCTGCGTGCCGAAGTCACTCTCGCCAACGCGGCAGCCACCCCGACATCGAGCGACGCGGTCGACCTTGGTGCTTGCAGAAACAGCGTCGTAACCCTCGATAACGGCGCTATTGCCATCACGGCGCCCTCTTTGACGATAGGTGCTTCGACTGGAGCGAATGGCGGTGTGGTCGTCCAAGGTAACAATGACCGCGTCTTCATGCACACGGGATCTGGAACCGTGGATTTCAAATACATGAACATCGAAGAGGGCCAGGTCGAAACGAATGGGGATGCCAACGGAGGATGCATCTACTCCGCAGGATCCGTTACGTTGACCGGTTCGACGGTCGATATGTGCGAAGCGTACACAACGGGCAATTTCGCTTCGGGAGGTGCCATTTTTGCCGCAACAGCCATTACGCTCAGACAGAGCGTCGTGTCCGCCAGCGCCGCGACATCCTCGTTGTTGTCGACCGGCGGCGGCGTAGCGACACCTGGAACCTTGACGATCAACTATTCCACCGTTCATGGCAACTTCGCAGTGGGAAGACACGGCGGTCACGGGTTCGGCGGCGGCGTTTCCACTCCAGGAGTCGTTGCGATCAACAACTCGATACTGGACGGCAACTATGCGCAGACATCGGGTGGCGCATTCTCCTTTTCGAAAATTGGCGGCACGCGTGGCAGCGCTCGCATAGTCAACAGTACGATTTCCGGAAATGTGGCGGGCGTCAAAGGCGGGGCAAGCTACGTCGAAGGCGTAAACCTGGGTGTTTACAACAGCACCATTGCATTCAATTCGGCGGGAGTGATGGGCGAAGGGGAATTTGGCGGACTTTACGTCTATGGATCCAGCGCTGTGATCCTTCAGAGCTCGATATTTGCCAACAATTCCGATTCCTCTACTGTCCATGATCTATACGTAAACTACTCGCGCAGCGCGACGGTCTCCTCGGGAAGCGGCAACAATCTCGCACGAACGAGCAATGTCCAGCCCGGCATCATCATCAGCACGTCCGATCCGAAGCTCGCACCCTTGCAAAATCACGGCGGACTAACACGGACTCACGCGCTCCTGCCCGGCAGCCCGGCAATCAATCAGGGCAATGACGACGCATCGCTGGCCGTGGATCAACGCGGAAACGGCTTTGCGAGAGTCGTGGACGGCCACCCGGATATTGGCGCTTACGAACATCAAGTAGACGATGACGAAATCTTCTACAACGGGATGGAATCCGATACGGAAGAATGGATGCCGGCCATCATTGAGAGGTATCCGTCATTTCCAAGATAGATCCTGTCGAAGGCGACGCGTCTCATCGATCTCGTGCCATGCAATGGACTGCATGGTTGCCGCAGTTGACCGAAGAAGAAGTTAGCGGCCCATACCTGCTTTTTTCGCGAAATCCGCACGCTGCGTCGTCGCGAATCACTCGGCCGCGATCGGCCTGCTGCGTTCCAGCCACCACAACGCCGCGGCGACGCCGAGCCAAGCCAGAAAGAACGGCCAGCGTGGTAACGGGATTCGTTCGGTGGACATCGCAGAGCCCGGATCGCCGTGTCCGACCAACGAGCGCGTTGCGACGGCATTCTGTGCGGCGGCGAGTGCGATCGCCTCTTTAGAGTCGCGAACGCGGAACGGCCAGCGCTTGGCGTCGGAAACAAGCGTCTGCCAGCCGGATTGCGCGGGCCAGTACGCCGCGCAGTGCGCGCCCGACACATCGATCGACAGCGCAACGTGTGCGCCGCTCGCCTCTTCGACGAACGCGCCTTCGTGCAATCCGCAGAACACTGCGCGCTGATCGACACGCAGCTCGGCCGGAATCTCCGTCGGCGCTTCGCCGCGCGCGCGCGCGATCGTCGTTAGCGCGTCGCTCCACAATGTGCCGAAGCGCGCCGGATCGCCCGCGAGGCTCAGCCGGTAACTGTCGGCCAGCCACCAGACGCCGACGCGTCCCTGACCTTCGTTGCGCCATGCCGCCAGCGGCGATCCGTCCGCGGCGCTCAGCATCGTGATCGCGTCGTCGGCATCGACGGACACCGCGCGACGCGACAGCTCGGGAGCATCCGCCTCCTTCGCGAGCACAACCGTTTGTACAACGTCGGCCGCATGCACGCGAAACCCGAGCGTCTGCCAATCGGCTGCGATCGCGTCCGGCACGGGGCCGGTCACGCGCAGCAGAAGGCCGAGGCCTGCGCGCACCGAATCGGTGATCCGCGCTTTCGCGGCGCCGTCGAGCGTCGCCCACGAGCGCTCATCGACGATGACGAGATCGGCGTTGTCGAGCGCTTCGCGCGTCAGCGTCGCCGCGCCTTCGTTCATCGCGACGCCGTCGCTCAACGCCATCCTGCTCGCGAGCTCGACACCTGCATCGAGCGCCCAGCGACGGAGATACTTCAGATCCGGATCCGGCGCGCCGCCGATCAGCACGACGTGCAATCCGTTGCCGTCGCGCGCGACGATCGGAAGCGGCGCTTCATCGATCGCGCGGCCGTCGTGACCGAGCGCGCGCAGCAAAAATGACGCGCCACCCGCGGCCTTTGCGCGTGCCGACAGCACGAACGCGCCGTCGTCGGAGAGATTCGCGTTGGCCACGGTGGCGCCGGAAGGATCGCGGAGTTCAATGCGCCCGTTCGCATCGCCTTCGACGCGGCCGCGGACCGTCCATTCGCTTCCTGCCCGCACGAACGACGGAGCCGCGAGCTCGACTATGCCCGGTGGCGGCGCCGACGCATCGAATTTGATCGAGAGGCCGCGAGCAGCATCGATATCGCGCGCCGGCAGGCCGCCGCCGACGACGCGCAAATGCGCACGCCCCGGATGACGGCGCAACGCCGTGCCGAGATCGGGCACGCGTTCGACGCCAGTCGGTGCAAGCACACCCGGCAGAGCGACGGTCGTCGCGGAGGAGAGTTTCGCCAGCTGCTCTTCGCTCGCGCCCGGCGTCAGCACGACGAGCGCGCCGGCATCGAAACGCTCGCTCGTCGACGGCGGGAAAAGACAAAGATAGATCAGCACGGCGCTCGCGATCTGCAACGCGATGCGAAGCGCACGATGCGCCACGCCATCGCGGAGCGAGCGCCACGCGCCGATCAATGCGGCCGCGACGAGCAGCAGCGTGGCGAGGATCGCGATATTCATCGGCGCGCACCCGCGTCGTTTGCCGACTTCGCGCCGATCGCATCGAGATACGCGCGACCGCTCGCATCGGGCGCAATGCGCAACGGCGCTACCGTCGCCGGCGCAGGCAATATCGGCCACAAGAGATCGCGAAGCTGACGACGGCACTCCGCGCACGCCGGATCACGGCGCACGCGATCGCTCGCAGCAAGCAACGACAAGGCGTCCGGCATCGAGCTTTCGCGTGCGTGCACCCAACGCTCGAACGCGTCGAGATCCGGCACGGACGCATCGCCCAGCGCGCTCCACAACGCGATCGCCGGCGCGTTGCCCGAATCGGCGAGCGCAAGTGCGGAGTTGCGATCACCGACACCTTTGCGATCACCGGAGAGCCTTCGCGTTTCGTCGATTGCCGGCAGCTCGAGCCCGACGCGCGCGAGATAGATGCGCGAGGATTGCTGCACGCGCTTGATGTATTCGAGCGACTTGTATTCGAACGGCAGCGCCTCCGCGGGCCGGCCTTGACGCAAGTGCAATTCCGCCTGCCACATTTCGTTGAGCGCGGATTTCAAGGTCGCCTTGGTTTCCGGATCGAGCAATGTCGCCGCCTCGGCGTAGTCATGCGTGTGTCCGTACTCGGCCATCACGTCGCCGGCGGCGCCGAACTTCGCGGCTTTTTCCGCTTCGTGTTCGCGCTCGTGTTCGGTCAGCGCGTCCGCGCGCGTGCCTTGCTTGTCGTCCTCGTGGCCTTCTTCGGCTGGATTCTTCGGCCCGCTGCGCGTCTCGAATTCCTCGCCGAGGAACTGGCCGTAGCGAAGGCGCAGGATTTTCTGATCGACGCCGATGTCGTCCGATCGTGCGAGGAGCTTGTCATCGGCCAGCGTCGGCTTGTCGGCGATCAGCGTCTCGGTGTCGATGATGATCTGGCGCTGGCTGCGGAAATACGCCGGCATCGTCTTCTGCACGAGGCCCTCCATGCCGACGCTGTCGCTGGAAGCTTCCGGTGGCCAACGCAGGATGAAGCTCGCGCTCTTCGTCGTGTTGGGCGAGGGTTCGCGATTGTCGGTGACGGAGAGCCGCACGATGACGTCGTCGCCCTGTACGACGCCGAGCGCGCCGAGATCGAGCGTGCGCTTGTAGCGCAGATGCCGACCGGGATTTGCGGCATCGACATCTTCGCCGTCGAGCGCGACGGTTTGCTCCTTGAAAGCGATGTTCTCGCCCGTGCCTTGCGCCAGCGTGATCGTGAGATTCGCTGCCGCGATGCCGTAGTCGTCGCTCGCCTCGAACGCAAGATCCCAGTTCTTCTGGCCGTCGGCGAGCACGGTCAGCGACTTGTCAGGCTGGATCACGCGCACGTCCGGCGCGCGATCGGCGATGACGTCGATGCGGCGCAGGCGATCGTCTTCGACCGGCGGCGTGCCGTCGAGCGCGATGCGATACAGCGTCGCGGAAGGAATCGTGCGCTCGCCGATCCAATCCTCGCCGCTCCGCACTAGCGCGACGCGGCTTCCGTCGTGGAATACGAGTGCGGCTGATTTTGGTTGCGGCGAGAAACGCAAATGCCAGGCGACGCGCGATCCCTCGGCAACACGCGTCTCGAGATTCGATTCGCTGCGCGGCGCGAGCTTCGTATACGTCGGCGGCGTGATATCGAGCTGCACATGCTCGATGTGCGTCGACATCGCGCTTGCCAAAGCGGGCGCGACGGACTCACCAGAGCGTTGCGCCTGTCGCGGCAGCGCGAACGCGAGCAGGATCGCGACGATCGCGAAGACGGCGATCAACCCCAGCATCGGGCGCGGCCACGGCGGCGCGATGTCGGTGACGCTGCCGTGACCCAGCCGTTCGTCGAGGCGGCGCCGCTGCAACTGCTGCAGCGGCGACAACGAGGCCGCGTCACGGAAGAGAAGGTCCGCGCTGTCTTCGAACGTCGGCGACGCGGCATCGAGACGCCGCGCGATCCACGCTTCGTCGACGGTACGCGCAGCGCGGCGCGCGAACCACGCGACGACCGCGGTGCTGATGACCAAGGCCGCGACGGAGATCCAAGCGCCGAACGATCGCGCCGTCCAGGCGACGACGACGAGCGCGATCGGAATCGATGCGGCGAGCGAGATCAGGACGCGCCGACGTCGTGCGTCGCGTGCGAGATCGTGCAGGCGCTCGTCGACGCTCATGCGCTCTGCCTCGCACGTGTCGCAATCACGCGTTCGACGGCGAACAGTATCGCGATCAGCAGCGCGAGCCAGGCGTCGAGCGGCAGCATCGATGCAGAGAGTGCGGGTGCATCCGATGGCACGTTCGCCTGAGCGGGCTTCAGCGCATCGGCGAACGCGCGCGCCGGTGCAGGCGGCGGGGCTTCGATCAGGCCGCGCAGTCGTTGCGGGAAATCAGCATTGAGCAGCGGCGCGAACGTCTGCGGCGACAACGCGCCGGCGAGCGTGATGAGGCGTCCCGCGCCACGCGCATCGACGCGCGCGAGCACGCTGCCGTCGGCGTCGCGCCAGATCGGCATTCCGTTGTTCGTCGGACGATCGACGATGGCGGTGCCGCCGGACTCGATCCAGGCCGCAATCGGTGGCGTCGGTTCAGAGCCGAGAAGGATGAGCGCGTTCGTCGAGCTTGGCAGCGCCTTGCCTTCCGGCTTCGCGTCGAAGCGGTAGCGCGATCCCGGCTGCGCGTTCAATGCATCGACGGCAGCGTGCAGATATTTGAGCGCCGGTTCCGACGTCGGCGCATAGCGCACCGCGAGCTCGATTGTGTCGCTGGGTTTCGGCGCCGAAGAATCCGGCGATCGGCCTTCGACGACATGCCAGTCGACCTTGCGCGACAACATCGGACGCTCGCCGTCGAGGCCACCGAGATCGCGCGGCGCGACGACAGCGAGCGTGGTATTGCGCGGCAGGCGCGCATCGATCTCGCGCAAAAGACTGGCGGTCGGAACATCGGCGGAAACGGTCGCCGTCGCGAGCGGCGGAAAATCTGGCGCCAGCCAATGCCATTCGGCATCCGGCAGCGACACTGCGGCGCGCGCAGTGCCGGGATCGACACCGGGCGCGACGACGACGAAGGCGCGATGTGCGTTCGCCATCTCGTTGACGATCGGCCGAGCCAGCAGCAGCGCGATCGCCGCGAGCAGAAGAAGACGAAGCAGAAGCAGCCACGGCCGCTCGAAGCGGATACGTCGGCGCGGGCGGATGCGTTCGGAGATCCAGCGCAGTGCCGCGAAATCCGTCGTGCGCAGCTCGATGCGGCGCACGAGATGGATCACGATCGGCAGCGAGAGCGCGGCAAGCGCGAAAAGACCCAGCGGCGCGAGCAGCGCGAAGCTCATCGGCCGCTGCGCTCCGCGGCGGGATTGAAGAAGCGCTGCAGAGGAGCATCGGGCGGCGTGTCGAGGAAATATTCGACGTGGCGGATGCCGTTGGCGAGGAATCGGCGACCGAGATTCGCGCGCGCGGCGGCGAAGCGATCGAGGAAATCGCCGCGCACCGCCGCAGCTTCGACTTTTCGTTCGAGCGCGCTTTCGGTGTCGCGGAAACGGTGTCCGCCGGTGAACGGAAAATCGCGCTCTTCGGCGCTCAAGAGCTGGATCGTCAACACTTCGCGGCGCGCGCCGGCAAAGTGGACGGCGAGATCGGCGGCGGCATCGTCGAAGAAATCGGACTGCATCAGCAGCATCGCCGTCGGGCGAATGCGTTCCCAGAGCGGCCGCAGACTGGTTTCATTGGGCCACGCGCCGCCGTGCGTGAGGCGTTCGAGCTCGAGCAAACAGCGATCGCGATGTCGCGCGCCGGCATCGGCAGCGACGAGCGCTGCGCCCGCGCCGCCAAGCGCGATGAGGCCGAAGCGGTCGCCCTGGCGCAACGCAAGCTCGATCGTACAGGCGGCGATCGATTTCGCGGCGTCGAGCTTCGAGAATTCGGGACGCGCGGCGTCGCGCTGCGCCATCGATGCGCTGGCGTCGATCACGAGCCAGATCGTCAGCGGACTGTCGCGTTCGGATTCGCGCACGAAGTAGCGGTCCGAGCGCGCGTAGAGTTTCCAATCGATGCGGCGCGGTTCGTCGCCGGGCTCGTACGCGCGGTATTGCGCGAATTCGAGTCCGGCGCCGCGGCTGCGGCTGACGTGCTGGCCGAGACCGTCGCCGCCGGCTCCGGCGCGCGTGAAAAGACGCAGATCCTTGAGCCGCGCGCGGACATCCGGCGCAATGAAAGCTGCGCTCGACATCAGCTCGGGTACGCAACTCCGCGCAGCAGCACGGCGACGACATCGTCGGCGCTGCGGCGCTCGGCTTCGGCGGCGAACGAAAGCAGCAGGCGATGGCGCAGCACGGGTGCGGCGAGCGCGACGACGTCTTCGCGCGTGGCGGCGTAGCGTCCGTGGATCAGCGCGCGCGCTTTCGCGGCGAGCACGAGCGCTTGTCCCGCGCGCGGACCTGCGCCCCAGCGCACCCACTCGCGGACTTCGGCGAGCGCGGTTTCCTGCGGGCGCGAGGCGCGCACGAGGCGCGTGATCCAGGTCAGAAGATCCTCACCGATGTGCGCGTCGCGGACGAGCTGCTGCAACGCGAGCACGTCTTCGCCGCGCATGACCGGATCGATGCGCGCGCTCTTGCCGCCGGTGGTCTGGGCGAGGATTGCGCGCTCTTCGTTTTCGTCAGGATAGTCGACGCGAATGTGCAGGAGGAAACGATCGAGCTGCGCTTCGGGCAGCGGATACGTGCCGGCTTGCTCCAAAGGATTCTGCGTCGCCAGCACGAAGAACGGCGAGGGCAGCGGATGCGTCGTGCCGGCGTAGCTGATCGTGCGTTCCTGCATCGCTTCGAGCAGCGCGGATTGCGTCTTCGGCGGCGTGCGATTGAGCTCGTCGGCGAGCAGCAGGTTCGTGAACACGGGACCGCGCTGGAACTTGAAGTAGCGCTTGCCGGTGCCGTGGTCTTCTTCGAGGATCTCGGTGCCGATGATGTCGCTCGGCATCAGGTCCGGCGTGAACTGGATGCGGTGGAAATCGAGCGCGAGCGCATGGCCGAGCGAGCGCACGAGCAATGTCTTGCCGAGGCCGGGCACGCCTTCGAGCAGGCAGTGGCCGCCGGCGATGAGACCGATCAGGAGCTGCTCCACGACGTCGCGCTGGCCGACGATGACGCGCGCGATCGCGTCGCGGAGCAAGGCGAGCTTGTCGAGCTGCGTGGAAACGATCTGTTCGGTGATGGCTTGATTCATTTCGATCCTTTTCGTCATTCCGGAAGGCCGGAATCCAGTTTTTTTGCCCAGCGTATAGAAGCTGGATCCCGGCCTTCGCCGGGATGACGGCTATGTGGTCAGCGCATACACGACGACATTGACCGCGAACTTCGTGTTGTCTTCGGCGAGCCAGCGCTTGTTGCGCCAGTCGTAATCCCATTCGCAGCCGTAGTCCTTGTTGCTGTAGATGACGCCGAGGCGGCCGTCGATCTCGATGCCCTTGAGATATTCGTGGACGAGATCGTCGCCCCATCCGTTCAATTCGAATGCGGTATTCGGCGGACCTTCGAAGTTGAAGAAACTCGAGAACACGGCGTGATTCTTCGGGAGCTTCTTCAGCGCATCGGCGCCGAAGATCGAGGTCATCTCGGCCTCGAACGATTTGGCGAAGAGTCCGTCGACGTCGTGATTGCAGTCGTCGACGAGCACGAAGCCTCCGTTGCGCACGTAGCGCTCGAAGTTGCGCTTCTCGTCGGCGTTGAACTCGACGAGCTTATGGCCGGCGAGATAGCAGAACGGCTGCGTCAGCATGCGCGCATCGGCGAGCGGCAGCACGCGTTCTTTCGGATCGACGCGCAGCGTCGTGTACTGGATCAGCGCGTCGAGGAGATTCGACGGCATGCGTTGATCGACGTCCCAGTCGCCGGATTCGTACATGAGGCGCGTGAAGGAGAAATCGTAGGCGGCTTCGGCCGCGCGCGCCCGACGCGCGAGCGGCGCGGCCAGCGCTCCGATGCCGGCAGCGAGCGAATGGCTGAGAAAAGTACGGCGCTTCATGCTTGTGCCCTTCTCCGGCTCGCGGGAGAAGTGGGCCCGCAGGGCCGGACGAGGGAATTCGGAGTGGAGTATCGACTAGTCGATCGATCGGTGGACTGAACCAAGGTTTCCCTCACCCTGCCCTCTCCCGCGAGCGGGAGAGGGGAAGGCGTGTTGTCAGACGGCGTCGGAGAGGGACGAGAACGTGAAGTCGCGGATCTTCAGCGGCGGGATCATCATCACGAACGGCGATTCGTCGTCGGCAACGCGAACAGGCTTGCCGATCTCCTCGATGTTGTTGAGCATGATCGCCGGCGATTCGTTGAATCGGAAATTCTTGATCGGATACTTGATCTCGCCGTTCTCGATATAGAACGTGCCGTCGCGCGTGAGGCCGGTCAAAAGCACGGTCTGCGGATCGACCATGCGGATGTACCAGGTGCGCGTGACGAGCACGCCCTTCTTGGTGCCCTTGATCAGGTCCTGCGTCGACTTGTCGCCGCCGGTCATGATGAGGTTGCCGGGCTGGCCGATGGCCTTCTTGCCCTGCTTCTGCGCCCAGTAGCGCGAATACTGCAGGTAATCGACGACGCCCTTGGTCACGATCGGAGTCTTCTCGCGCGGAAGGCCGTCTTCGTCCCAGGGCACGACCGAGGACTGCGCGTCCCACGGATCGGCGTAGAGATTGACGCGCTCGTCGAACACCTTGTCGCCGATCTTGTTGCCGCCGCCTTTCTTGGACAGGAAGCTGCGGCCTTCGTCGGCCTGGCGCGCGTCGAAGCCGAACATCATGAACGAGATCAGGCCGGCGCTCGCCGCGGGTTCCATGATGACGGTGTACTTGCCGGGCTCGAGGGCTTTCGCATCGGCCGAACCTTTGGCCTTCTGGATGGCTGTCTTGATATCGCTCTTGGCGTCGAACTTGGCGACGTCGCCGAGATTGCGCGCGACCCAGCCCGATCCGCGGCCGTCGTCGGTGCGAACGGTGCAGGTGAAGTCGACGCCGGTCGACTTCTGGTAGCCGAAGTTGCCCTTCGAGTTCGCGATCGCGGTGACGCGCTCGTTGTTGGTGAAGAACCCGGCGGCGACGAGCTTGTCCTTCTTGCAGGGCTCGATGCAATCGGCGGCGACCTGGGCGCGGTAATCCGGGCCGATCGCGGCGGTCTTCTCGACGTAGGTGTCGCTGGCTTTGTAGTTCTGCTTTTCGATCGCCGGAACAAATTCCGGATTCTCGGGCGCGAGGCGCGCGAGCTCTTCGGCGCGGCGCACGACTTTTTCGAGCGACGTGTCGTCGAACTCGTTGATCGTCGCGGTGCCGATGCGCTTGCCGAACGCGACCTGCACGGCGAGATCGGCGTTGTTGACGATGCCGCTGGTCGAGACGCTGTTCAGCGCGTAGCGCACGTTGCCTTCGATCGAGCCGGTCAGCTGCGCGCTGCACTCGTCGGCCTTGGAGAGCTTGACGACCTTGTCGAGGATCGTCTTGGCTTCGGTTTCGGTGAAGATGCTCATGGTTCGAATCCTCCGTCAGCCGAGGCTGCGCGCGGTGTTGATGACGTTGGCGCCGTTGAAGCGCGCGGTGCTCGATCCGTGCGAGACCGCCGAGACCTGGCCCGGCTGGCCCTTGCCGTCGAAGAACGATCCGCCGAAGCGGTAGTCCTTGTCGTCGCAGACGGCGACGCACGAATTCCAGAATTCCGGCGTGCGGATCTGGTAGGCGACGTCTTCGATCATCTGCGTCACCTTGCCGTTCTTGATCTCGTAGAAGAGCTGGCCGCCGAACTGGGCGTTGTAGCGCTGCTGGTCGATCGAGAACGAGCCGTCGCCGATGATGTAGATGCCGTTCTCGACGTTCTTGATCATCTCTTCGGGCGCGAGCTTGTCCTTGCCCGGCGACAGCGAGACGTTGGCCATGCGCTGGAACTGCACGTTCGACCAGGAGTCGGCGTAGCAGCAGCCTTGCGATGAATTGAGGCCGAGGATGTGGGCCTGGTCGCGGATGACCTGGTAGTTGACGAGCACGCCGTCCTTGATCAGATCCCAGCGCTGCGTCTTGATGCCTTCATCGTCGTAACCGACGGCGCCGAGCGTGGTCGGCTGCGTCTTGTCGGCGAAGATCGTGACCTTGTCGCTGCCGTACTTGAAGTTCTTCGACTTCCACTTGTCGAGCGTCGCGAAGCTGGTACCCGCGTAGTTCGCTTCGTAGCCGAGCACGCGATCGAGCTCGGTCGGATGGCCGACCGATTCGTGGATCGTCAGCCATAGATGCGAAGGATCGAGCACGAGATCGTATTTGCCGGGCTTGACCGAAGGCGCGCTCAGCTTTTCCTTGGCCTGCTTGGCGGCGGCGATCGCGTCTTCCTTCATGTCGTACGAATCGGAATACACCACGGCGCCGCCCGGGAGAGCGAGCTTGTGCTGCGGTTTGGCATCGAGATATTCGAAGCCCATGCCGCGCGGCGAGGAAAGTCCGTCGCGCGTGCGGAACTTGCCGCTCTTCTGATCGACGGCGGTCACTTCCATCGGCGCCCAGATGCGATGCACGTCCTGGTCGATGTAGGAGCCGTCGGTCGAGGCGAAATATTTCTGCTCGTTGACGAGGAACAGGATCGAGCGGATGAAGCTCGCGCCGGCCTGCATCGCCGCGGCGTTGACGCCGAGGAGGAGATCGACCTTGTCCTTGATCGGAACTTCCATCGCGTTCTTGACGATCGGCGTCGCCCACGACACTTCGCCGACGCCTTTGGTCGGCGCCAGTTGCACGGGCTCGGCCTGCAGGCGCGAGTTCGCTTTCGCGATCGAGATCGCCTGCTTGGCCGCTTTGGCGATCGCGTCCGCGCTCATGTCGCTGGTCGCGGCGAAGCCCCAGGTTCCGTTGGCGACGACGCGAATGCCGACACCGGACGATTCGGTGTTGACGACGTTCTGCACCTTGTCTTCGCGCGTGATCACGAACTGGCGCAGGTAGCGCCCGATGCGCACGTCGCAATACGTCGCGCCGTTCGCCTTCGCGGCATTCAACGCGATGTCGGCGATCTTCTTCTTCGCCGCCGCGTCCATCTTCGTCGTCAGCACCTCGGCGGCGACGGAGCGCCCATAGATCGGAATCATCAGCGTGCCGAGACCCACGCCGGTGACCTTCAGAAAATCACGTCTGTCCATCGCTCACTCCCGCGATCTGCACTCGTTGTTTGGATGCCGCTCGAATGGAAAGGGTGAGTGACGAGCCGCAATGCTCGCCAGACCCCAAGCTCGGACGATCTTGTCGCAGCGCTTGGATGCGCGTCCCGTGACAAAGGGCATGGGTCGCGAGGCGGAGTCCGTTTTTGCGACGAGCCGTTGCCGACGCAGGGCGCGGCGCCGCGCCTGCTAAAATTTCGCCGATGGACATTTCCAAGACATTCCGCATCGAATCCGCGCACCGCTTGCCGAACGTGCCGGACGGGCACAAGTGCGCGCGCCTGCACGGGCATTCGTTCGCGATCGAGGTGCATGTGGCCGGGCCGCTCGATCCCAGGCTCGGCTGGGTCATGGATTTCGCAGACATCAAGGCGGCGTTCGCGCCGCTCTTCGAGCGGATCGACCATCGTTATCTCAACGAGGTGCCGGGCCTCGAGAATCCGACCAGCGAGAATCTCGCTCGCTGGGTCTGGAGGGAGCTCAAGCCGCGCCTGCCGCTCCTGTCCCGGATCGTGATCCATGAGACCTGCACGTCGGCGTGCAGCTACGCGGGTCCTGCGGACGATTGATTGCCGAGTTCGCTGCGGCGCAATGCGATCAGCGCTCGCACGCCTATTTGTTTATCTATCTGATTTTTATTGAATTTAATGGATCGATAACGGCGGTAACGCAAAAGCCATGCGATTGATGTTGCGTTGCAACAAAAACGCTGGTAGAGTGCCTCGCACACACCTAATTCCGAGGCACCGACCATGTTCGAACAGATCAATGCGCAGTCCCTGGCGCTGGGCAAGTCCTACGCCGACTCGTTCGTGAAGGCCCAGAGCCTGGCTCTCGAAGGCTTCGAGCGCATCACCGACCTCCAGATCAAGACGCTGGAAGACCGCGTCAACGCCGCCGTCCAGTTCTGGTCGGAAGCCACCGACGTGCGCGATTTCGAAGCCGCGCGCGCTTTCTGGCCGAAGGGCGTCCAGCTGGCGAAGGAAAACGCCGAGAAGCTCTATGCGACCAGCCAGGAAGTGTTCGGCGTCGCGCTGAAGACGACCGAAGCGCTCGGCCAGCTCGCCAAGGGTTCTTTCGAGAACACTAACGAGACGATCGCCAAGAACGTCAACACCGCCAAGAAGGCGGCCGTCAAGTAATACGTTGGACCACAGGTAAGTAAAAGGCGCGGCCGCAATCTCCCCTCCCCAGCGGCCGTGTCATTCAAAAGCCGGGCTTTATGCCCGGCTTTTTTTATGCGCGCCGTCCGGGCGCGCAGCGGTGTGTGGGGAAAGATGCGCTGGAACGGTGGCGCAACTCCGCGCTCCAGAAGCGGCCATCCATGGCCGCACTTTTCAATGACAGCACGCTACGAATAGGCGTCGTGGTAAACCGTGGAAAAGCCGCGCGGTCATTCGCGGGCTTCGGCCGGCCGGTATCAGCCTTCGCGGAATACGTACCGCGCGGCGCCGATCTGGATCACGTCTTCGTGCCGCAGCAGACGCTCTTGCACGGGCTCGGCGTTGACCAGCGTGCCGAGCTTGCTGCCGAGGTCGACCAGCGTGTACCCCTTGGAATTGATGTTGATCTCGGCGTGACGGGCCTCGACACCGGGGCCGCCGACCTGGATCTCTGCGGCGGTGTCGTTGCCGAGCGTGACCGGCCTTGGCGGCAGCGGGATCGCGGCGCGGCCGGCTTCGGGGCTTTGCGGGACAAGACGCGCGGTGCGCAGGAACATCGTCGCGGCGGCCGAAGCGACCGTCGATACGGGCGGAGGCGTGGGTGTGCGCGCGACCGGCGGCGGGCGCGGCGGCTCGGGAAGATCGAGCACCGGGAGCACGCGGGTTGCGGCGGGCTCGATGGTCGGTATCGCGGTCGGGCGCGGCCTTTCCGCGGCGGGACGCGGCGCCGGCGGCGCGGAGCGATCGAGCTCGGCTTCGTCCGGAAACACTTCGAGGAATCGCGAGCGCAGCGATTGCGCCTGCTCATGTGCGGTGCGGCTTTCGTTCAACTGGGCTTCGATCGCGGCAGCGCGGCGATCGCGCTCGGCCTTATCGAATTCCCCGAGCTTGTGGCGAAGATCGATTTCCTGGCGGTCGAGCTTGACCGATTCGTGCGCGGTATCGATCTCGCGGACTGCGCTGCGCAGGCCCGCATAGGCGGCGAGCGCCTGCTGGCGCAGCGGTTCGGCCTTGCGCTCGAGCGCGTCGAGCTGCTTGGCGTAGTCGGCGTCGACCCTCTTGTAGACGGGCTCGGCGAATTCCGCCTTCATCGTCTCCAGCGAGGCGCGCCGGCTGCGCAAGAGATCGGCGTCGTGCTTGATCGTCTTCAGCGCATCGATCGGCGCGAGATCGACGCCGGCCAAGAGGTCCGGCTTGATGCGTACGTCACCCATACCATGTCCCCCGCGTTTGCCGCCCAGAATGCCTTCCGGCGAGAGCCGGTTTTTGGCGCTGCGACAATCTGACACAGCATTATGCCGAGTGCATTCCATACCGGACAATGCAAAAGCCCTCGCAGGTAGCGCCGCGCCGACGGACGGCGCGCGCGGGCGTAGACCTTTCTTCATTGCGGCGTCAAATCCGCGGCTGATATAATTCTCGGGCTTTGCAGTCAGGACCGCCGGGCAGGCGAATGCCGCGGGTCCGGCTCCTTCCGACGGGACTTCCCGAGTACGCGAACCCCTTGCCGGCTGCCGGCACGGCGCCTCTCGAATCGTCCCTCGCGGAATGAAAAACCGAGTGTTTGTGCGCTGCCGCGAAGTGGCTCGCGGCGCGGCCCTTCGGTCGAGCGGATTCGAGCTTGTTCTTGATTGGAACGGACATGGGTCGGTTGCATTTGCGCGGCGGTTCGCTGGCCTTGGGCCTCATCGCCGCCCAGGCGATCACCGCAGCCGTCGCGACGGTGGTGGTCGCGGTGTTCTGGGGCGGAGCTGCGGCACTGGCGGCGCTGTTCGGCGGAATCACCGTGATCGTGCCGACGCTCTACTTCGCCGCGAAGGTTTACCTGCGCGCAGGTGGAACGCCGGAAACGAAAGACGTGCTCGGCGCATTCTACAAGGCCGAGGTGGGCAAGCTGCTCTTGATCGCGCTCATGTTTGCGATCGGCGCAAAAGTGTTCGGCGCGCATTTCGCGCCGCTGATCCTCACCGCGATCGCGTGTCTTGCGATGAACTGGGTAATGGTCGCGGTGGCGCGCGACGAGTGATGTAGGTCTCTCCAAACTTCGAGCTCGACGGAATCTCTAAGACTATGGCGTCCGAAGGCGGTCACGACAGCAGCGGTTACATCCTGCACCACTTGACCAATCTCAAGCTGGATCTCAACACGATGTCGGTCAATCCCGAAGCGACCGGCTTCTGGGTTCTGCATCTGGATTCCGTCATTTTCTCGGTCGTGCTCGCGCTGATCTTCGTCGTCATGTTCCGCCTCGCCGCGCGCAAGGCGACCAGCGGCGTGCCGGGACGCTGGCAGAACTTCATCGAGCTCGCGGTCGAGTTCGTCGACAGCCAGGTCAAGGACGCGTTCCACCACAAGTCGAAGTTCGTGGCGCCGATGGCGCTGCTCGTCGGCTTCTGGGTGTTCCTGATGAATTTCATGGACATGCTGCCGGTCGATCTGTTGCCGCAGATCGCGGGCGCCGCCGGCGTCGGTCATCTGCGCACGGTACCTTCGACCGATCCGAACATCGCGCTCGGTATGTCGCTGACGGTGTTCCTGATCGCGTTCGGCTACAGCTTCGTCAAGAAGGGCGTCGGCGGCGTCGGCGCGGAATTCCTGTTCCATCCGTTCTCGGCGAACAACATCTTCGCCAAGATCATCCTGATGCCGATCAATTTCCTGCTGAAGACCGTCGAGGAGCTGGCCAAGCCGCTCAGCCTCGGTCTTCGACTCTTCGGCAACATGTACGCGGGCGAGATGATCTTCATCCTGCTCGCCTGCTTCACGCTCAACTATTCGGTATCGAGCATCGGCAGCAACGTCGGCCTGCTCGTGCAGATCCTGCTGGCGACGGGCTGGACGATTTTCCACATCCTGATCATCTCGCTGCAGGCGTACATCTTCATGGTCTTGACCGTCGTCTACATGGCGATGGCCGCCGACCATCATTGATCCACCCTTTCACACACACCACTCGAGTACTACGGAGACAACGATGGAAGCTCTCGCAAATGTTGAAGGCCTGACGGCCGTCGCCGCTGCCTTGATGCTCGGCCTCGGCGGCATCGGCGCCGCGATCGGCATGGGCCTGATGGGCGGCAAGTTCCTCGAAGGCGCCTCCCGTCAGCCGGAGCTCGTGCCGATGCTGCAGGGCAAGATGTTCCTCTTGGTCGGCCTGATCGACGCGATTCCGATCATCGGCGTCGGCATCGCGATGTACCTGACGTTCGTCGACCCGTTCTCGGCGAAGGTTGCCGCGGCCGCTGCGGGCGTTGCGCACTAAAAGTCCGTACCGACTTAGCTTTCGAGGGCTCGACCCGTGAGCATCAACGCAACACTCATCGCCCAGATGATCGTCTTCCTGATCCTCATCTGGTTCACGATGAAATTCATCTGGCCGCCGCTGACCAAGGCGATGGACGATCGCGCACAGCGTATCGCCGAAGGGCTTTCCGCCGCCGAGCGCGCGCGCAAGGAGCTCGCGGATGCCGACGCGCGTGTCGCCGACGAGATCAAGAAGGCGCGCGCCGACGCGATGTCGATCATCGACAAGGCGCACCAGCAGGCCAATCAGATCATCGAGAAGGCCAAGCAGGACGCGATCGTCGAGGCGACGCGGCAGAAAGCCACCGCCGCCGCCGATATCGAAAGCATGACGCACCGCGCGCGCGAGGAATTGCGCGGCCAGGTCGCCTCGCTCGCCGTGTCGGGCGCCGAGAAGATCCTGAAGCGCGAGATCGACGCAACCGCCCACAAGGCGCTGCTCGATCAGCTCGTTGCCGAGATGGGATGACATGTCGCAACCGCTGACTCTGGCCAGACCCTACGCGCGCGCGGCTTTCGAGCTCGCAGCGTCGAGCCATGCGCTCGGCGAGTGGGCCGGCAAGCTCGCGTTCGCAGCGCAAGCCGCCGCCGATTCGCAAGTGCGCGCGCTGTTCGGCAATCCGCGCGTCGGCCCTTCCGAGCTCGCCTCGCTGTTCCTTCCGGACGGCGAGCCCGCGGATTCGATGTTCGCAAGCTTCGTGAAGGTTCTCGCCGACAATCAACGTCTCGACGCGCTGCCGGAAATCGCCGCGCTGTTCGAGCAGCGCAAGCGCGAAGCCGAGAAGATCCTGCAGGTGCGCGTGCGCACCGCGACGCCGATCGACGCCGGTGAAACCGAGAAGCTCAAGAACGCGCTGAAGCGCCGCTTCGGACGCGACATCGAGCTCGAGCAGACGGTCGATCCGGCCGTCATGGGCGGCGCGATCATCGATGCCGGCGATGTCGTCATCGACGGATCGGTGCGCGGCCGGTTGCATCAGCTCGAAGCGGCACTGACGCACTGAATTAAATCCATAGGGTGGGCCTTGGCCCACCTCAAAAGCGGTGGGCCCAAGGCCCACCCTATGAGGAAAAGAGATCATGGCCACCACGCTCAACCCGTCCGAAATCTCAGAGCTCATCAAGAGCCGCATCGAGAAGTTCAAGCTGACCGCAGAGGCGCGCAACGAAGGCACGCTGACCAGCGTGTCCGACGGCATCGTGCGCGTGCACGGCCTCAACGACGTGATGTCGGGCGAAATGATCGAGCTTCCAGGCAACACGTTCGCGCTCGCGCTGAACCTCGAGCGTGATTCCGTCGGCGCGGTCGTGCTCGGCGACTACGAGCACCTGCGCGAAGGCGACACCGCCAAGACGACCGGACGCATTCTCGAAGTGCCCGTCGGCCCCGAGATGCTCGGCCGCGTCGTCAACGCGCTCGGCGCGCCGATCGACGGCAAGGGTCCGATCCATTCCAAGCGCACCTCGCCGGTCGAGAAGGTCGCTCCGGGCGTGATCTGGCGCAAATCGGTCTCGCAGCCGGTGCAGACCGGTTACAAATCCATCGACTCGATGATTCCGATCGGCCGCGGCCAGCGCGAGCTCATCATCGGCGATCGCCAGACCGGCAAGACCGCGGTCGCGATCGACACGATCATCAATCAGAAAAGCTCGGGCGTTAAGTGCATCTACGTCGCGATCGGCCAGAAGCAGTCGTCGATCGCCAACGTCGTGCGCAAGCTCGAAGAGAACGGCGCGCTCGATCACACGATCATCGTCGCCGCCGCCGCCGCCGACTCCGCCGCGATGCAGTACATCGCGCCGTACGCCGGCTGCGCGATGGGCGAATATTTCCGCGACCGCGGCGAAGACGCGCTGATCATCTACGACGATCTGACCAAGCAGGCTTGGGCGTATCGCCAGATCTCGCTGCTGCTGCGCCGCCCGCCGGGCCGCGAAGCGTATCCGGGCGACGTGTTCTATCTGCACTCGCGTCTTCTCGAGCGCGCCGCGCGCGTCAACGAGGAATACGTCGAGCGCGAGACCAAGGGCGAAGTGAAGGGCAAAACCGGCTCGCTGACGGCGCTGCCGGTCATCGAAACGCAGGCCGGCGACGTGTCCGCGTTCGTTCCGACCAACGTGATCTCGATCACCGACGGCCAGATCTTCCTCGAGACCGATCTTTTCAACGCCGGCATCCGCCCGGCCGTGAACGCCGGTATTTCGGTGTCGCGCGTCGGCGGCGCCGCTCAGACCAAGATCATCAAGAAGCTCTCCGGCGGCGTGAAACTCGCGCTCGCGCAGTACCGCGAGCTCGCGGCGTTCGCGCAGTTCGCCTCCGATCTCGACGCCGCGACGCGTGCGCAGCTCGAGCGCGGCCAGCGCGTGACGGAGCTCATGAAGCAGAAGCAGTACGCACCGCTCTCGATCGCCGAGCTCGCGCTGTCGCTGTATGCGGCCGAGAAGGGTTATCTGGACGATCTTCCGGTCGCCAAGATCCTGCCGTTCGAAGCCGCGCTGCATTCGCACTTCGAGAACACCTACGGCGACTTGGTCAAGAAGATCAACGACACCGCCGACTGGAACAACGACATCGAAGCCGCTTTCAAGAAGGGCATCGAAGAGTTCAAGAAGACCGGCAGCTGGTAAGCAGTCGCGAACGACGCATAGGGTGGATTGAGGCATGGCTGGCGCACGCGAAATTCGTACCAAGATCAAGAGCGTCGCGAACACGCGCAAGGTGACGCGCGCGCTCGAGATGGTCTCCGCCTCGAAGATCAGGAAGGCGCAGGAGCTGATGCGCGCCTCGCGTCCGTATTCGCGCGCAATGCGCCAGGTGATCGGCCACATCGCGCACGCGACGGCCGAGTACAAGCATCCGTTCATGATCACGCGCGAGAGCATCAAGCGCGTCGGCTATGTCGTCGTGTCCACCGACCGCGGTCTTTGCGGCGGACTCAACGCAAACCTGTTCCGACGCCTCCTCGGCGAGATCCGCGACTGGAACGACAAGGGCGTCGAAGTCGACGTCGTCTGCATCGGCAGCAAGGGCGCGGCGTTCTTCAAGCGCCTCAAGGTCAATCTCGTCGGCAGCGTGACGCATCTGGGCGAAAAGCCGCAGATCGCGCAGCTGATCGGCGTGATCAAGGTAATGCTCGACGCATACAGCGCCGGGCGCATCGATCGCTTGAACCTCGCCTACAACGACTTCGTCAACACGATGACGCAGAAGGCGACGATCGATCAGCTCCTGCCGCTGCCGCCGTCGAGCGAGCTCGTCACCGCGCACAACTGGGATTACCTCTACGAGCCCGATCCGGAAACGGTGATGGAGCACGTGCTGACGCGCTACGTCGAATCGCTGGTCTATCAGGCGACGCTGGAGAATCTCGCCAGCGAGCACGCCGCGCGCATGGTCGCGATGAAGAGCGCTTCGGACAACGCGACCAAGGCGATCGATTCGCTGACGCTGGTCTACAACAAGGCGCGTCAGGCGGCGATCACGCAGGAAATTTCGGAAATCGTCGGCGGTGCCGCGGCGGTTTGATTCTTTCCCCTCTCCCGCCGGGAGAGGGAGCCGCGAAAGCGGCGGGTGAGGGTTCGGGCGGAGTGCTGTATCGCAGCTTCTCCGGACCCTATCCCCAACCTCTCTTCCAGTGGGAGAGGGGCTAACACACGAATTGAGTTTCGAGGAAAACGAAAATGAGCCAGGGCAAAGTCGTACAGATCATCGGCGCCGTCGTCGACGTCGAGTTCCCGCGCGAGTCCGTGCCGAAGGTGTACGACGCGCTCAAGGTGCAGAACACGAGCATCACGCTCGAGGTGCAGCAGCAGCTCGGCGACGGCGTCGTGCGCACGATCGCGCTCGGTTCGACCGACGGCCTCAAGCGCGGCCTCGTCGCCGAGAACACCGGCGAAGGCATCAAGGTGCCGGTCGGCGAAGCGACGCTCGGCCGCATCATGGACGTGCTCGGCTCGCCTATCGACGAGCGCGGTCCGATCGGCGAGAAGGATCGCTGGGTCATCCACCGCTCCGCTCCGAGCTACGACGAGCAGGCGGCTGCGAACGACCTGCTCGAAACCGGCATCAAAGTCATCGACCTCGTCTGTCCGTTCGCCAAGGGCGGCAAGATCGGCCTCTTCGGCGGCGCCGGCGTGGGCAAGACCGTCAACATGCTCGAGCTCATCAACAACATCGCGACGCAGCACGCGGGTTTGTCCGTGTTCGCGGGCGTCGGCGAGCGCACGCGCGAGGGCAACGACTTCTATCACGAGATGATCGAAGCCGGCGTCGTCAAGCTCGACAACCTCAAGGAATCGAAGGTCGCGATGGTGTACGGCCAGATGAACGAGCCGCCGGGCAACCGCCTGCGCGTCGCGCTGACTGGACTCACGATGGCCGAATATTTCCGCGACGACAAGGACGAATCCGGCAAGGGCCGCGACGTGCTGTTCTTCGTCGACAACATCTACCGCTACACGCTGGCCGGCACGGAAGTGTCCGCGCTGCTCGGCCGCATGCCGTCCGCGGTCGGCTACCAGCCGACACTCGCCGAGGAAATGGGCACGCTGCAGGAGCGCATCACTTCGACCAAGACCGGCTCGATCACCTCGGTGCAGGCGATCTATGTGCCCGCGGACGACTTGACCGACCCGTCGCCCGCGACGACGTTCTCGCATCTGGACGCGACCGTCGTGCTCTCGCGCAACATCGCATCGCTCGGTATTTATCCGGCGGTCGATCCGCTCGATTCCACGTCGCGCCAGCTCGATCCGAACGTCATCGGCACCGAGCACTACGAAACCGCGCGCCGCGTGCAGGGCATGCTGCAGCGATATAAGGAACTGAAAGACATCATCGCGATCCTCGGCATGGACGAGCTTTCCGAAGAAGACAAAGCGACCGTCGCCCGCGCGCGCAAGATCGAGCGCTTCTTCTCGCAGCCGTTCCACGTTGCGGAAGTCTTCACCGGCTCGCCCGGCAAGTACGTCTCGCTGAAGGAAACGATCCGCGGCTTCAAGATGATCTGCGACGGCGACTGCGACGCGCTGCCGGAGCAGGCGTTCTACATGGTCGGCGGCATCGACGAGGCCTTCGAGAAGGCCAAGGCGATGGAGAAGAAAGCCGCGTAACCATAGGGCGGGCCTTGGCCCGCCGGATGCGAAATGGTGGGCGAAGGCCCACCCTATTGGAATCGACACATGGCATCGACAATTCGCTGCGACATCGTCAGCGCCGAAGAAGAGATCTTCCACGGCGAGGCGCAAATGGTCGTCGCCACCGGCGAGGAAGGCGAGCTCGGCATCGCGCCGCGCCACGCCGCGCTGATCACGCGCCTCAAGCCCGGCCAGGTGCGTGTGCTGCTGGAAAACGGCGACGAGCAGTTCTTCTACGTCTCCGGCGGCATTCTCGAAGTGCAGCCGAACGTCGTGACGGTGCTCGCCGACACGGCGCTGCGCGCGAAGGATCTCGACGAAGCCGCGGCGCGCCGCGCCAAGGAAGAAGCCGAGCGCGCGCTCGCCAACCGCGCCGACGCGCTCGAAGTCGCACAGGCGCAGGCGCAGCTCGCGCAAGCCGTCGCGCAGCTGCAGGCGCTGGAGCGTTTGCGGCGCTCGCTGAAGCACTGAGCGCATCAGCGACACGAAACAAGAGACGCCGGCGCAAGCCGGCGTTTTCGTTTTGCGATGTCGCCATCCGATCTGTTTCGAAACCCCAGGCTCGTCATCCCGGCGAAGGCCGGGATCGGTTTTGCGCGAAGAGCTGGATCCCGGCCTTCGCCCGGATGACGAACCCAAGCGCGACAAGCACATATGACGCTTGCGCATGAGCGCACCATGTCGCATTGACAGCGCGCGCCACGCGTAGTCATCTTGCCTCGTACGCAACCGGAGACGCGCATGTGCGGTTTCTTCTGCCTGTTCGATCCTGCCGGCAACGCCGAGCGGCTGCGACCGGTCGCGCTCGGTCAGGCGCGCCTCTTGCGCCACCGCGGACCGGACTGGAGCGGTGTCTATTCGGATTCGCGCGCGATCCTCGCCCACGAGCGCCTCGCGATCGTCGACGTCGTGCATGGCGCGCAGCCGCTCTTGTCCAGCGACGAAGCGCAGGTGCTCGCGGTCAACGGCGAAATCTACAACCACCGCGAGCTGCGAAAGCGCTTTCCCGATTACGCATTCCGCACCGATTCGGATTGCGAAGTGATCCTGCCGCTGTACCGCACCTTGAAGCCGGCCGAATTCCTCAACCTCCTCGACGGCATGTTCGCGTTCGCGTTATGGGACAAAGCCGTGGACGATTACCTTATCGCGCGCGATCCGATCGGCATCATTCCGCTCTATACCGGCCGCGATGCTGAGGGACGTCTTTACGTCTCCTCCGAGCTGAAGGCGCTGATCGGCGTCTGCGTCAGCGTCGAGGAATTTCCGCCCGGGAGTTTCCTGACGCGTTCGATGAGCGCGCCGGAGTCCTACTACAAGCCCGGCTGGCGTTCGTTCGAAGCGGTCGAGCACGGCCCCTCCGATCCCGCGGCATTGCGCGTCGCGCTCGAGACGGCCGTGCACAGCCACCTGATGACCGACGTGCCGTACGGTGTGCTGCTTTCGGGCGGGCTCGATTCCTCGCTAATCGCCGCCTTGACCGCGCGCTTCGCCGCGCGCCGCATCGAGGACGACGACAAGAGCCAAGCGTGGTGGCCGCGCCTGCATACGTTTTCGATCGGCCTCGAAGGCTCGCCCGATCTCGCCGCGGCGCGCACGGTCGCCGAATCGCTCGGCACGGCGCACCACGAATTTCATTTCACCGTGCAGGAAGGTCTCGACGCACTGTCCGATGTCGTCTATCACATCGAAACCTACGACGTGACGACGATCCGCGCCTCGACGCCGATGTATCTCCTCGCGCGGCGCATCCGCGCGATGGGCATCAAGATGGTGCTGTCCGGCGAAGGCGCCGACGAGATCTTCGGCGGCTATCTCTATTTCCACATGGCGCCCGACGATCGCGAGTTCCACGACGAGCTCGTGCGCAAGCTCGACGCATTGCATTCCTACGATTGCCTGCGCGCGAACAAATCGACCGCAGCCTGGGGCGTCGAAGCGCGCGTGCCGTTCCTCGATCGGGAGTTCCTCGATGTCGCAATGAACATCGCGCCGTCGGCGAAGCGTCCATTCAATGGCCGCATCGAAAAGAACATCCTCCGCGAAGCCGGCCGCGGGCTACTGCCCGATTCGATCCTGTGGCGGCAAAAGGAACAGTTCTCGGACGGCGTCGGCTACGGCTGGATCGATTCACTGAAGGCGCATGCCGAAAGCCAGGTCAGCGACGCGCAGATGGCGATGGCCGCGCAGCGCTTCCCGATCAATCCGCCGGCGAGCAAGGAAGCGTTCTTCTATCGCGTTCTGTTCGACCGCCACTATCCGGGCGATCAGGCCGCGCGCCTCGTGCCCGGCGGGCCGAGCATCGCCTGCAGCACACCGACCGCGTTCCGCTGGTCGCAGCAGTTTGCCGGCAATGCCGATCCGTCGGGGCGGGCGATCGCCGGGATTCATCGCGCCGCGGCGATCGCGAAGGCCGGTTGATCGGAGCGACACATTCCGCCTGCCCTCACCCGCCCCTCTCCCGCGAGCGGGAGAGGGGAAACGCGAATTCGCGATCGCGCTGCGTACTTGCTATTTCTTACGTGCGCCGTCGCATTGCGGCCACCAAGCCCGACGCCGACTTGCCCTAGAATGGCGCACCTCCGCGGAGACCGATCGAGATGCCTGCCGCCCCGTTGCACGTGATCGTCCTCGCCGCCGGCGAGGGCAAGCGCATGAAGTCGTCCAAACCCAAGGTCCTGATGCCGCTCGCCGGACGGCCGATGCTGGCGCATGTGCTCGATACCGCGCGTTCGCTTCAGCCGGCACGCATCCATCTCGTCTACGGGCATCTCGGCGAACAGGTACGCGCCACGGTCACTGACCTGGGCGATCTAGCTTGGGTGCACCAGGCCGAGCAGCTCGGCACTGGCCATGCGGCGCGCCTGGCGATGGCCGGCGTACCCGAAGATGCGCGCGTGCTCGTTCTCTACGGCGACGTGCCGCTGATCCGCCAGGACACGCTGGCCAATCTTCTCGCCATCCAGACGCCGCTCGCGGCGCTCGTCACGCAGCTCGAAAATCCCTACGGCTACGGCCGCGTCGTGCGCGACGGCATCGGCCGCGTGCGCGCGATCGTCGAGGAAAAAGACTGCACGCCCGAACAGCGTGCGATCACCTGGGTCAACAGCGGCATCCTCGCCGCGGACGCGCGCCGCCTGCGCGTTTGGATCAACAATCTCACCGACGAGAACACGCAGCGCGAGTACTACCTCACCGACGTCTTCGCGCAGGCCAACGACGAAGGCGAGCCCGCCGAAGCCAGCCTGTGCATCAATCCGCAGGAAGTGTTCGGCGCCAACGACGCGTGGCAGCTCGCCGCGCTCGAACGCCTGTATCAGCGCCTGCGCGCGACCACGCTCGCCGCCGCCGGCGTGCGCTTCGCCGATCCGGTGCGCTTCGACATCCGCGGTGATGCGCGCGTCGGACGCGACGTCGAGATCGACATCGATGTCATCCTCGAAGGCCTGGTCGAGCTCGGCGACGAAGTGCGCATCGGACCCTACTGCCGCATCCGCAACTCGACGCTCGCCGCCGGCACCGTCGTGCACTCGCACTGCAACCTCGACGGCGTCGTCACGCACGGGCCGTGCGATATCGGTCCGTTCGCGCGGCTGCGTCCCGGCACCGAGCTCGGCAAGAACGCGCGCATCGGCAACTTCGTCGAAACCAAGAAGGCGCGCTTCGGCGACAACTCCAAAGCCAATCACCTTTCGTATATCGGCGACGCCGAAATCGGCGCGGACGTCAACATCGGCGCCGGCACGATCACCTGCAATTACGACGGCGCACGCAAGCACACGACCGTCATCGAAGACGGCGCCTTCATCGGCTCGAACACGTCGCTCGTCGCGCCGGTCAAGGTCGGCAAGGACGCAACCGTCGGAGCAGGTTCGGTCATCAGCAAGGAAGCGCCCGCGGGAGAGCTCAGTGTTGCGCGCACACGGCAGACTTCGATTCCGGGTTGGCAGCGGCCGAAGAAATAATCGGCCGCGCCTGATCCTGCGTCAGTCGAACCCGCTCGCGAAGATCTCGTCCGCAATCTCAGCCGGCGCCTCGTACGCTCCGATGTCCGCGGCGGCACCCGCGACGCGCGCGAAGCCGTCGCCGCGTTGGTCGAAATCGAGACCGTCCGGATTCGACCCCGCATCGAGCGCGACGCTGGTCATGTCGAATGCGTGCGTCAGCGTAGGCCCACCGTTGTCGGCGAGCGGCAGCAGCAAGGGATCGTCGGTGAGGGTGTCGGCGGGCAGTGGGATGTTGGTGGTCATCACGGCGTTGTGATCGCCGTCGACGGTCGCGTTGTTCGAGAACACGTCGAAATCCGCGGCCGAGTAGTAGCCGAATTGATTGGTGTCGTACGTCGACGTGTTGCCGCCGATGATCGAGCTCTGGATGTCGGCCGCACCGTAGTAGACGTAAACGCCGCCGCAATACGGCGCGAAGTTGTTGGTGACGGTGCTGTTGTGCAGCGTCAGATAACTCAGGCGATAGGCGTTGAATCCGCCGCTGGTGATCGCGGCGCTGTTGCCGGAGATCGTACTGTTGACGACGGTGAGTCCGTTCGACTCGCCGCCGTGGTGGCCAAGAATCGAGAAGCCCCCGCCGAGCCACGCGGAGTTGTTGTCGATCGTCGATCCCGAGACGAGATGTCCTCCGCTGCGGCTGGCGAAGCCGCCGCCGACCGAGCCGCGGTCGTTGTGCTTGGCCTCGTTGTGCGTGATCGAGCTGTCGGTGATCGTGAAGCGTTGCGCGGCATACGCGCCGCCGCCGCGCGAGGTGCCGTCGAAGCGGTACGGATTGGGGTAGCCGGGATAGTAGTAATAGTAGAAGTGGCCCTTCGTCGTATTGCCGCTCAGCGTGCTGTGCGCCAGCGTGATGTTTCCGGCCGCGCACAACGCGCCGCCGTAGGCATGCGCCGTGTACGAATAGCAGTTCGACACGGTCGCGTCGTCGAGCTCGATGTTGCCGGATGACAGCACGCATGCGCCGCCGTGATACGCGTAGCCGACGATGTAGCCGTTGCTGACGGTGACGCCCTCGATCGTCATCGTGCCGGCGCCGTAATGATTGAATACGCCGGAGCTTCGTGCGGCGTCGATCGTCAGCGCGCTCGCGCCGGGGCCTTGAATTGTGACGTCGTCGGCGGTCGTCGTGATCGCGCCGGTCGTCAGCGTGATCGTGGCGCACGCGAGTCCCGAGAGATCGATGACGTCGCCGCTGACCGCGTTCGTCAACGCATCGCGCAATGTGCCGGCGCCGCTGTCCTCGCAGCTGTCGACGACGACGGTTCCGGCCGGACGATCGGGCGCGGGTCGCGCAGCGCGCGCCTTGGCGGCGGCTTGTTCGAGGACTTGCTGCAGCGAAAGACCTTTGCGAGTCAGGCCGGTCGCCTGCGCAGCGAACTCGGCGACATGCGGGCGCTTGATCGTGTGGGCCGGCTGCGCTGCTGCGCGCGCAGGATCGGCCAGCAGCGCGCCGGCCGGCACGATCGCCAGCGCTGCGGCGAGACAGGCCGCCAGCGGTTTCAGACGTAGGGAGGACGTGGTTTTCATCGGAGAATGCCTGCTCGAACGACCGGTCGGACCACGCACGCGCAGTGCGCAACGTCCCCGCGAGTATCTTCACGGCGTCGCCGCAACTTCAAGCAGTTTTCGCGATAGATTTAGGTCATGACAGATTTCTGTCATGTCTCGGATACTCAGGGCGCGCCTGACAAGGTCCGCGCCAACCAGCCGAGCTGAAAGCGCGAGCGCGCATCGACGCTTTTCATCAGCTCGGCGATGCGCCGATTGAGTGTGCTCGCCGAGATGCCAAGCTCGTGCGCGATCGCTTTGTCGTTGAGACCGGCCGCGAGCAGCGGCAGCAGGCGCTCGGCTTCGGCAGGCAAGCGCGCCGCCAGCTCGCCAGTTTCCATTTCACCCGTGCGCGTGAACGCGATCGGCGCCGCCTGATTCCAGAGAATCTCGAACATCGCGTACAGCGCATCGAGCAGCGCCGACGAGCGCACCAGCAGCGAAGGGCTGCCGGGCCGTTCGAGATTGAGCGGAATCAGCGCAATGTTGCGATCGGCCATGACCATCTTGAACGGAAGCTGCGAGACGACGCGCACTTCCTCGCCCGCCTGCATGTCCTGGCGGATGCGCGTCATGACGCCCGGAATTTCCAGGAACGCGCGGTCGGCGATGCTGCGATAGCGCACGCCGCGCGCGAGCGCTTTCATCTCGGTTTCGTTGGGTTGCTCGGGACCGGCGATGAGGATCGGCGGACGTTCCAGGAAGATCAGCTCGTGCTGCGCGGCATGTTGCATCTGCTCGAAGACGTGACGCTCGGCCTCGCGCGTCGTCACGAGCTCGATCATCTGGCGCCGATCGCCGGCGCTTTGTGCCGCGCGCTGCTGCAGGCGCTGGATCTCGGCGCGCGCGCGGCGCAATTCGTCTTGTCGGCGCAGCACGAGCGCTTCGACTGCGATATCCGGCGACGCCGGAACGTAGCGGCGCGGCTGTCCCGACGTGTGCGTCGCAAGGCCTTTTCGTTCGAGCGCGTCGAGCAGCCGCTGCAATATGCGCGGCGGCAGGTTGAGCTCGCGCTCGAGATCGGACAGCGTCGCATCGGGGCGGTCGAGCAGCGCTTCGTAGACACGCTCCTCGGGCTCGGCGATGCCGAGTGCTTCGAGCGGGCGGCTGCCGGGTTTGCTGGATGAGCTGTCCATCGGGCGGTTTCCGCGCGGTCAGGTGTTCATGGTACGACCTGCGCGCTTTCCTCCTCCCGTTCAAGGGGAGGGCTGGGGAGGGGATGGTGTTGCTACGGAGCTAAAGATCCGCGATGCCGCACGAAAACCATCCCCACCCAAGCCCTCCCCTTGAAGGGGAGGGCTTAAGAGCGGCGAAACCTCCAACGTGCGCGGGCGTGCTCAGTGCTTGCGCGGAGCGATGCCGACGGCTTTTTCGATCGCGGCGGGATCGTAGACGTGTCCGCCTTTGAGCACGGTATCGACCTTGCGGATGTCGGAGATATTTTTGGTCGGATCGCCGTCGATGAGCACCATGTCGGCGAGCTTGCCGCCGGCGATGACGCCACGATCCTTGTCGACGCCCATGACTAGCGCCGGCGTCAGCGTCGCCATGCGCAAGACTTCGGCGGGCGCGATGCCGGCGCTCGCGTAGACCTCGAGCTCGTGATGCAGCATGTAGCCGGCGAGACCGTCGGTGCCGGGAATGATCGTGACGCCGGCCTCGTACAGCGCCTTCAAAAGCTTGCGCATCGATGGAAACGCTTCGCGGTACGCGTCTTCCTTGCCCTTCGGCGCGTCGAGCGCGCCGCTCAAGAGCGCGCGGCGGATCTGCGGCGGAAAACGCGGCGCGACGCCTTCGAGCCCCGGTGTCGGCTTGGCCGGATCACCGGAGAAGAGGCCTTCGAAAATACCCATCGTCGGATCGAGCACGGTGTGATGCTTTTTCAGGAACGCGATGAATTCCTTCACCTGCGGCTTGTCCGGCGTGAACTCGCGCGCGTGCTCGGCAACCTTGATGAAGCGATCGCGATTTCGCGTCTCCTGCACTTCGGGATAAAGGAAATTGAGCTCGATGAAGTTGAGATGCTGGATCTCGTCGGCGCCGCCTTCGACGAATTGCCGCGCCGACATGAAGGCCGGCACGTGTCCACTGACGCGCAAGCCGCGCGCGTGCGCACGGTCCGCGATGATCGGAACGAGCTCAGGTTTGAGCGAGGAATACATCTTGATTTGCGCGTAGCCGTGGTCGGCATACCAATCGACATCCTTGATCGCTTCTTCGGCGGTGTCGACGCGCATCTTGGTGGGACCGGCAAGCTCGCCCGTGCCGTCGATGATGCCGGCCTTGAGCACGCGCGGACCGATTTCGGTGCCGGCGTCGAAGCGCTCGACGCGCTTCAGGAACGCATCGGTGTCGTTGGCCATGTCGCGCGCGCTGGTCACGCCGTTGGCGAGATCCAGCAAGCCGTCGACGTCGCTGAAATGCTGATGGTTGTCCCACAGGCCCGGCATCAGGAAACGGCCGTGCGCATCGATCGTTTCGGCGTCGGCACCCACCTTGAGATCGGCGTCGGGCGCAACGCGCACGACGCGCTCGCCGCGCACCAGCACGCTCATGCCGGCCGTCACCGAAAGATCGCGCGGATCGTAGAGGCGCGCATTGCGGATCACGAGATCGGCCTTCGGTGCGTGCACGAGATCGCGCGCGAGCCGCGCCGACCATTCGTTGTCGGCCTTGTCCTGTGCTTCCTGCAACGCCGGAATCGTGTCGGCCTTGTTTTCCGGAATGACCGAGAACCAGCCGGACACGGTCGCCGCGGTGTCGCCTTTGGCATCGAGCCAGATCGCCTGCGGCGTGAAGCCGAGACCGGTGATCCGGTATTGGTGAAGATTGACGACCGCTCCTGCGTCTTCGATGCTCGCCTCGCCCGCCGGCAGCAACGGCAGCTTGTGACCCGGCGCTTTGAGGAGCGCGCGTGCCAGCACGCCGAAAAATTCCGGCGGTGCGTTCGTCGGTATGTAGAACGAAGCGCCGGCGACCGCTTGCGTGCCGTTCTCCGTGCGGTTCTTCCAGGTCGCCTTGCCGTCCTTGAGCGAGAACGTCTCCTCGACCGGCGCCTTCATATAGTCGTTGCCGCTGCCGTGGTACTCGATCGGGATGCCGTTCGCGTCGAGTTTCCAGGTCGCGACGATATGGTCGCCGCGTCCGCGGTCGTTATACGAGTACTCGCTGCGCACGCCGTCGCCTTCGACCGCGACGGTCTGGGTGCCGGCCTTATTGCCCTGGATCAGGATTTCGTCGGTACGTGCGGCCGCGGCGGCCTGGGCCGAGGCGAGGATCGTCAGCGAAAGGAAAACAACGGTTCGGCGCATGGAATTTCCCCAGGTTGAAGAGTCGGTGGTTGCCGCGAGCCGGCGCGCGCCGTCCCCTTGGCGGCGATTTTTCACACGTTAACGACGTTCGCCATCGCGGGCCTGTGCCGAAGGCAACACCCCGCACGCAGCGACTTGGCCTCTTGCTAGACTTGCCGCCCCGTCGAATCGGAGCTAAGGAATGGATGCTGCCGCCCTGCCCCGCGCGGAAGACACGCGCGTCGCCGTGATTGGCCTTGGCTATGTCGGCCTGCCGCTCGCGGTCGGATTCGGCCACAAGCTGCCGACGCTGGGCTTCGACATCAACAAGGCGCGCGTCGCCGAGCTCAAGGAATTCCGCGATCACACGCTGGAAACCACGCCGGACGAATTGAAGGCGGCCAAGGATCTTCGGGTCAGCGCCGATCCCGCCGATCTTCGCGACTGCAACGTCTTCATCGTGACGGTGCCGACGCCGATCGACAGCGCCAAGCGCCCGGATCTCTCGCCGCTCGAATCGGCCAGCCGCACGGTCGGCAAGTCGATCCGCCGCGGCGGCGTCGTCGTGTTCGAATCGACGGTCTATCCGGGTGCGACCGAAGAGGTCTGCGTGCCGATCATCGAGCGCGAGTCCGGCCTCAAGTTCAATGTCGATTTCTACGCGGGCTACAGCCCCGAGCGCATCAATCCCGGCGACAAGCTGCATCGTCTGGAGACGATCACGAAGGTGACCTCCGGCTCGACGCCGGCCGCCGCGGATTTCGTCGATGCGCTTTATCGCAAGATCATCACCGCCGGCACGCACAAGGCGTCGAGCATCCGCGTCGCCGAAGCGGCCAAGGTTATCGAGAACACGCAGCGCGATCTCAACATCGCGCTGATCAACGAGCTCGCGCTGATCTTCCATCGCCTGGGCATCGACACCAGCGAAGTGCTGGCCGCGGCCGGGACGAAATGGAATTTCCTGCCGTTCAAGCCCGGCCTCGTCGGCGGGCATTGCATCGGCGTCGATCCGTACTACCTGACGCACAAGGCGCAGCAGATCGGCTATCACCCCGAAGTGATCCTCTCGGGCCGCCGCATCAACGACGGCATGGGCGAGCACGTCGCGCAGCGCGTCATCAAGCTGATGACGCAACGTCGCATCCCCGCGGTCGGCGCGAACATCCTCGTGCTCGGCTTGGCGTTCAAGGAGAACTGCCCGGACCTGCGCAACACGCGCGTGGTCGACGTCGTCGCCGAGTTCAAGAGCTATCACGCCAACGTCGATATCTACGATCCGTGGGTCAGCGCGGCGGAAGCGCAGCACGAATACGGGCTCGATCTCGTCGACAAGTTGGAGAACGGCAAGTACGACGCGATCGTGCTCGCCGTCTGCCACAAGCAATTCAACGAGCTTGGCGCCGACGGCATCCGCGCGCTCGGCAAGCCCGGCTGCGTCCTGTTCGACGTCAAGCAGGCGCTGCCGCGGGACAAGGTGGACGATCGTTTGTAAGAAACTCCCTATCCCGTCGTCCCGGCGAAAGCCGGGACCCATTTTGACTTTCCTTCGAACCTCGAGGAAAAGCAAAATGGATCCCGGCTTTCGCCGGGATGACGAGCACAACTAGCCAGCGGATCACCGAGAACGACACCATGCGCATCCTCGTCACCGGCGCCGCCGGCTTCATCGGCTCAGCCTTGAGCGAACGCCTGCTCGCGCGCGGCGATGAAGTGCTTGGCTACGACAATCTCAACGCGTATTACGATCCGACGTTGAAGGAAGCGCGGCTCGCGCGCCTGACGCCGCTCAAGGGTTTTTCGTTCGTGCGCGCATCGCTCGAAGACCGGCCCGCGCTGGAACGCGCGTTCGCCGACTTCAAGCCGCAGCGCGTCGTCAATCTCGCTGCGCAAGCCGGCGTGCGCTACTCGATCGAGAATCCGTACGCGTACGTCGAGTCGAACCTCGTCGGCTTCATCAATGTCCTCGAAGCCTGCCGGCACGGCAAGGTCGAACACCTTGTCTACGCCTCGTCGAGCTCGGTGTACGGCGCCAATCGCAAGCTTCCGTTCTCGGTGCGCGACGCGGTCGATCATCCGGTCAGCCTGTACGCGGCGACCAAGAAAGCCAACGAGCTGATGGCGCACACCTACAGCCATCTCTACAGCCTGCCGACGACGGGCCTGCGCTTCTTCACGGTGTACGGTCCCTGGGGCCGGCCGGACATGGCGCTTTTCCTCTTCACCAAGAAGATCCTCGCCGGCCAGCCGATCGAAGTGTTCAACCACGGCAAGCACACGCGCGATTTCACCTACATCGACGACATCGTCGAAGGCGTCATCCGCACGCTGGACCGCGTTCCGGCCGGCGACCCCGCGTTCGATGCGCTGAATCCGACGCCGGCTTCATCTTCGGCGCCGTATCGTGTGTACAACATCGGCAACCACCAGCCGGTCGAACTTGCCCACTACATCGAGGTCCTTGAAACCAAGCTGGGCCGCACCGCCGAGAAGATCCTGCTGCCGCTCCAGCCGGGCGACGTGCCGGATACCTACGCCGATGTCGAGGAGCTCCGGCGCGATACCGGCTACTCGCCGTCGACGCCGATCGAAACCGGCATCGGCCGCTTCGTGGACTGGTATCGTAATTTCTACAAGTGTTAGCTAAGTATCGGCGCAGACACGGCAAAGTCGATTATTCTTACGCGGAGCAAGGGGGTTTGCCGGCATCCGCCATGCGGGGTGGGCTGGTAAAATCGGGGCCCTAAAACTGTGATACGTTTCACGTTTTCTACGGGTTTGGGAGGGGGTTTCCATGAATATGGTGATGCGTTGGCTCATTGCCGGCTGCCTTCTGGCGCTGGCTGCCTGTGCGACGACCGGGGGGTCGGGCGAGGCACCCAAGATCAATCCGCAGGCTCAGGCGGTCACTGCCTACCGGATCGGCGTCGACGACGAGGTCAAGGTCTCGGTCTGGCAGAACCCGGGACTCGACGTCAGCGTCCCGGTGCGGCCTGACGGCAAGATCTCCGTTCCGCTGGTCGGCGATATCGAAGCTGGCGGCCGCACGCCCGAGGAAGTCGCGGGCGAGATCCAGGAAAAGCTCAAGACCTTCGTGCGCGATCCGCAGGTCACGGTCATCCTGACCCAGCTGCGCAGCCATGAATATCTTTCGCGCGTGCGCGTCACCGGCGCGGTGCGCTCGCCGGTATCTGTACCGTATCGACAGGGCATGACGGTGCTCGACGCGGTGCTCGCCGCCGGCGGCACCAACGAGTTCGCCGCGGCCGATCGCACGGAGCTCTATCGCAAGGAAGGCGAAGGCACGCGCGCGTACGCGGTGCGTCTGGATCGCATCCTCAAGAACGGCGAGCTGTCGACGAACTACCCGGTGCAGCCGGGCGACGTCATCACGGTTCCCGAACGGGCGTTCTGACACGATCGCCGGGGGCAGCGAAAGACGATGGCCATGAACGGGGAGATGGTGCCGCTCAACGAGATGGCACCGATCGTGATCACCGAAGGGCGCCGGCACGCGGTGGCGCTGTCGTTTTTCTTCGCGGTGATCGCGCTGATCGCGCTGGTGATCGGCGTCCTGTGGCCCAAGAACTACACCTCGTCGACGACGATCCTGGCGCAGAAGAGCGACATCATCCAGCCGCTGCTCGAAGGCCGCGCGGTGCCGACCGGCGTGTCGGACCGCGTCTCGATCGCAAAGCAGGTCATCTTCAGCCGCAAGACGCTGGGCGAGATCCTCGAGACGGGCGGATGGGCCGAAAAGCATCCCGATCCGATCACGCAGGATCGCCTGCTGGAACAAATCAAGAACCACACCAGCATCGCCAGCCCGCGCGAAAGCCTGGTGCAGATCACGTATCGCGATTCCGATCCTGACCGCGCGTTCAAGGTGACCGAGCGCTTCGCCGAGCTTTTCATCCAGGAAAGCCTCGCCACCAAGGAACGCGAAAGCCGCGAGGCCTACGAGTTCATCAACAGCCAGGTCGAGGACTACCACAAGAAGCTGACCGACGCGGAAGAGAACCTCAAGAAATACCGCGCCGCGAATGCCGATGCGCACCCGGGCAGCGAAGCTGACACCAACAGCCGCATCTCGACGCTGCGCGCCGGCGTCGAGCAGGCGCGCCTCAACGTGATGGAGATGCGCTCGACGGAATCCGCGTTGTCCTCGCAGCTGTCCGGCGAGTCTGAAATCACGGCTGTGCAGACGCGCTCCGGCATCTATCGCGCGCAGCTCGCGGAGCTTCAATCGCAGCTCGACAAGCTGCTCCTGACCTACACCGATCAATATCCGGACGTCGTGCGCATCCGGCATCAGATGGACGATCTGCGCAAGCAGCTCGAAGGCGAAGAGCGGCGCAAGAACGAATCGCAGAAATCCGGCTCGCCGAGCGCGCTCGATGCGACCGCGCAGTTCAATCCGCTGTATCAGGAATTGCGCAGCAAGCTCGCCGACGTGCGCCGCCAGATCGCGGCCAACGAATCGCGCATGAGCGCGACCGAATCATTGCTCAACACCGAGCTCGATCGAAGCCGCCGCATCGCAGCTTCCGAAAGCGCGCTCGCCGAGCTGACGCGCGACTACGAAGTCAACCGCGACATCTACCAGGATCTCCTGAAGCGCCGCGAGAACGCGCGCGTCTCGATGAACCTCGACGAGGAAGGCCGCGGCCTGACATTCCGCATCCAGGATCCGGCGACCAAGCCGCTGCGCCCGACGGGACTCAGCCTGACGCACTTCGCGCTCGCCGGCGTCGCGCTCGCGATCGTGCTGCCGCTCGGCCTTCTCTTCGTCGTCGCGCGCTTCGATCCGCGCGTACGATCCGCGCGCGCGCTGGAGCGCCAGATCGGCGTGCCGGTGCTCGCTACCGTGCCGGTCTACGCGACGCCGCGCGAGCGCAGCGTCGACCGCTCGCGCAACGCGCTCGTGATTCTCCTGATTCTCGGTGTCGCCGCCGCCTACGCGGTGACGTACTGGCTGCGACTGACCAAAGCGCTATGACTCCAGCAGACGACAAGGCAGTCCCCGATCACGTGCGCGCTGCGCTCGGCGCGGCCGCGCTCGACATCGCGCAGCGCACCAGCGCCAGCCGCTCGATCGCGCGCATCGTCGAGCCGCATGCGCTGACCACGCGCACGCTCGAAGAGCGCCGCCTGATCCATCGCGACGAATCGGCGCGCGTGCAGGCCGATGCGTTCCGCGAAATCCGCACGCGCCTTCTCGCGCTCGGCGGCACGACCAACTTCGTGACGATGGTCGCGCCGCTCAGCCATCGCTCCGGCGGCAGCTTCGTGGCGCGCAATCTCGCCACCGCGTTCGCGTTCGACGAAGCCAAGACGGCGCTCCTGATCGACTGCGACGTGCGCCACTCCGCGCAGCACACCGCGCTCGGCGTCAATCCGAGCGAAGGCGGCTTGATCGATTACCTGGAACACCCGGCGCTCGGCGTCGAGAAGATCCTCTATCACACCGGCATACCGCGCCTGCGCCTGATTCCGGCCGGCAAGCAGCGCGAGATGAGCGCCGAATATTTCTCGTCGTTCCGCATGCGTGCCGTGCTCGATTCGCTACGCAGCCGCTACGCCGATCGTTATCTATTCATCGATAGCCCAGCGGTCAAGGGATCGCCGGACGCGCGCATCCTCGCCGATCTCGCCGATTTCATCGTGCTCGTCGTCGGCTACGGACGCGATACGCCGAGCGCCGTCAACAAGGCGTTGGCCAATTTCGATCCGAACAAGATTGCCGGCGTAGTGTTCAATCACGTGCCGTAACGGGCACCGGGGAAGGGGGAGCACGAGTCATGCAGCCACGTTGCCCGCTTGCGCGCCTGTCGGTCCCATTGCTGACCCTGGCGCTGCCGACCGCGGCTTCGGCCGTGCAGCTCGACTATCTCGTCGAGCTCGGCATCGAACACAACGACAACGTCAATCTCAGCGAGAACGATGCGCGCAGCGACAACATCATCGAGCCGATGCTCGGCTTCAACCTCAAGCAGGAAGGCTCGACGATCCAGGCCAGCGCCAATGGCATTGTGCAGTATCGGGATTATCTGGGCGGCGAGTTCTCCAACGAATTCCGCGGCCAGCTTGCCAGCCATCTCAACTGGACCGCGGTGCCCGAACGGCTGAACCTCACGGTCGAGGATTATCTCGGCGTGCAGCCGATCAACCAGCTGCAGCCGAACACGCCGAGCAACCAGCAGCAAACCAACGTCTTCGCGATCGGCCCGACCTTGAACTTCCGCTTCGGCCCGACCGTGCGCGGCGAAGCCGAGCTTCGCTACATCGACAGCTACGCCGAAGAGACCAGCGAGTTCAACACCAATCGCGTCACCGGCGCGTTGCGTGCGATCAAGGATCTCGATCCGACCAGCACGATCTCGGCGAACGTCGGCGACGAGCGCGTAGATTTCAAGGAAAGCGACGCAGGCCCCGACTACAGCCGCTACAGTGTGTTCGGCCGCTACACGCGCAACTGGACCAAAGTCGATCTCATCGCGGATCTCGGCTATTCGTGGTTGCGCTACTCCGGCGGCACGATCGACGATCGCGACAGCCCGCTCGGACGCGCGAAGCTGGCGTGGCGCTACAGCGAGCGCAGCACGTTCGGACTCGATTTCGCGTACCAGTTCTCCGATGCCGCCTCCGGCATGATGACCGGTGCGGATATTCCGAACATTCCGACCAACATCGCGACCGGCGACGCGACGACGACGTCGCAGGCCTATCTGGAACGCCGTCTCGGCTTGAGCTACGCGTACACCGATCCACGCCTCACCTTCGCCGTCGCGCCGTACTATCGAAAGCTCGGCTATTCCAGCAATGTCACCGACGTCACGCCGCTCGGCGTCGCCGGCATCAATCAGACCGGCAAAGGCGCGACCGCGGGCCTGACGTATCTCCTGCGCCCTCTGCTCAGCATCGGCCTCACCGCCAACGGCGAGAACCTGCGCTACGACGAGATCGCGCGCGAGGACAAGACATGGACCGTGACGGCGTTCCTGCGCCAGCAATGGACCCGCAACTGGAGCTGGCGCGTCGAGCTGACGCACTACAAGCGCGACAGCACGACGGCCGGACAGAGCTACGATCAGAACGTCGCGTATTTCGCGGTGACGTACACGCGCGATCCGCATTGAAGAACGCGCGCGGATATCGCGCCTGCGTCGGACGCCGCGGCGCAGACGCGCACGCGATGCGCTGATTTATTCCGGCAACATCCCGCAACCAAGATCATCTCATGCCCAGCATCCTCGTCACCGGCGGCGCCGGCTACATCGGCAGCCACGTCGCGCGCCAGCTCGTCGAACGCGGCGAGCGCATCGTCGTTCTCGACAATCTCTCGACCGGATTCCGCGACGCCGTGCTCGGCGCGCCTCTCGTCGTCGGCGACGTCGGCGATGCAGCGCTGGTCGATCGCGTGCTCGCCGAGCATGAGGTCGACACCGTCATGCACTTCGCCGCGCACACCGTCGTGCCCGAATCGGTGCGCGATCCCTTGAAGTACTACGGCAACAACACCTGCGCGACACGCAACCTGCTCGCGCGCTGCTCGGCGGCGGGCGTGAAGCATTTCGTGTTCTCGTCGACCGCCGCGGTGTACGGCATGCCGGCTTCCGGCGTCGCCGACGAAGACACGGCGACCTCGCCGATCAATCCGTACGGCAGCTCGAAGCTGATGAGCGAGATGATGCTGCGCGATCTCTGCGCGGCGACGTCGATGCGCCACGTGATCCTGCGCTACTTCAACGTCGCCGGCTGCGATCCCGGCGGACGCATCGGCCAGTCGACGCCGAATGCGACGCTCCTGATCAAAGTTGCCTGTGAGCACGCGGTCGGACGCCGCAAGAGCTTGTCGATCTTCGGCACCGACTATCCAACACCGGACGGCACCTGCATCCGCGACTACATCCACGTCGACGATCTCGCCGACGCGCACATCCGCGCGCTGACGCATCTTCGCGACGCCGGCGCGTCGCTGACGCTCAACTGCGGCTACGGCCACGGTTACAGCGTGCGCGAAGTGCTCGACACCGTCGCGCGTGTCAGCGGTCGTACGCTCGATCTCATCGAAGAGCCGCGCCGCGCCGGCGATCCGCCCGAATTGATCGCGCGCAGCGAGCGCTTGAAGTCCGTGCTCGGCTGGCAGCCGCGCCACGACGATCTCGATTTCATCGTACGCACCGCGCTTGCGTGGGAGCAACGCCTGCTCGACGCGGCCTGAGACCGCCTCAATCCCGTCGCGCCAGCAGCAGTGGATACGGCGCCGCGCGCTTGAGCCCGAGCGTCTCGCCAGCAAGCTCGACAATACCGTTGGCGAGATCGGCCGCGTTCTTGATGTTCGTGAACGGCGGATCGTAGAAAGCGGCCCGGCGCAGCACGCTGAAACCATGCGCGGCGAGGAGCGCCGCCGTCGTGTCGAGCGTGTGCAGATGGCGCACGATCTGGCCGCGGCGTACTCCGGCCTCGCGGCCGTCGCGAAGGCGCCGCCAGGCACGGCGAAGGAGCGGCCAGGTCTTGGTCGCGATGACCAGATGCCCGCCGGGGCGCAGCGCTCGGCGGACCTCGGCAAGGTAGGCGTCGGGATCCGGCACGAACGGCAGAACTACTATGGATGCGACGATGTCGAAACTCGCGTCCGGGAACGGGAGGCCTTGCTCCGGACAGACCTCGAAGCGGAGCGGCGCGTATTCGCTGCGGGCGAACGCGATGCGGTCCGCGGCGACGTCGACGCCGACGATGTCCGGGTGAGTCCGCGACATCGCGAACGTCAGATCGCCGTAGCCGCAGCCGTAATCGAGGACGCGTCCGGGCAGGTCTTCGACTAATGCCAGCACGGCACGATGCCGGCGGCGCTGATGTGGGTTCTGGGGAGCACCCTTATGGAAATGGGCTGGTACGGCGGGGGCAACAGTGGAAGCGCTAGAATCGGTCACGGCCCGCCATCCGTTCGCTCGCGATACATGACTATATCCGATGGAAACTGGAAGGTGCGGCTGGTCGCCCGCGCCGTCCTGGTGACGCTGATAGCGCTGCAAGGAAGTGCATGCCGCGCGGCCGCGTCTTTCACGTTCGAGAACATGACGCGCGCGAAACTCGATCGCGTCGATGATTCCGACTACCGTTTCGATTCGGTGTTCGCCGACTTCAACAACGACGGCTGTTACGACGTGTTCGTGTTCGGCCACGCCGATCCTTCGACGAGCCGGCTCTGGGTCAACCGCTGCGACGGCTCGAACACCTTCACCTACACGTCCAACGACAGCGCCCACTTCTACATCGCCAACCCCTCGATGCCGATGGGTGCGGGCTGGATGACGCTCTTGGATGTCAACGGCGACGGCCGCCAGGACTTCTGGCTGCGCCACGCCAACATCCTCGCCGCGCGCTACATCAACGGCACTGCCGCCGGCGCGCACGCCCCGGTGTTCGCCGACAAGGAAGACGGCTGCGATGACTTCTGCGTGTTCGGCGATATCA